>Ga0307987_1000520_pt1 | contig 22986 bp, 16 predicted proteins | sample EllFjometagen181_FD_203157 | JGI IMG/M metagenome (GOLD analysis project Ga0307987, IMG submission 203157) | Marine microbial communities from Ellis Fjord, Antarctic Ocean - #181 | ecosystem: Environmental > Aquatic > Marine > Unclassified | place: Southern Ocean | collected 2014-10-08 | reverse complement strand
TTTTTTGCATTTTCGTTTGACTTAACGATGGGTATTTGATATTGTTTTTCTCAAATGGGGCAGAAAACCCCATAATTACAATTGCTGACCTGGAAGCGTGCATTACCCATAGTAGCATAACATTCTAGGTTGTAGGCGTTTTACACTTGCAACGAAGATCGTTACGTTACCTTAACAGGAACCCTACGTTATGTCGTGGGTTAATAGAACTCGGGTTCTCTTCGTTCTGTACAGTTGGTGCTTAATCTTTCTGCAATTTGGTTAATTTGAGGAGTCATAACTCTAGCATTTGTTGGACAAATTTTGACACATGCGCAACATTTAATACATGCGTCCTGATTGGTTATAATTGAGCCGTTGAATTCTATTGCAGCAGTAGGGCATACAGTTATGCATAACTTACATTGAGTGCAATCATCTTCGTTAGTAGTAGGTGCTTCCAAAAGACTCTTCAGTGGTTTGTATGGAAAGGCACCAGGAACTTCTAGTAGGGGAGATTGTTCTGATTGATTAAGCTGTAGTAGCTTTTCGCTGATATTCCTTCCAAAAGCTTTGGCTTTTGCCAAGTCTTCCATGTCAGGGCGCCCTACAGCAATAGGTGTTTCATCATTAGAAAAAGAGTGTTCACCAATAAAAGCTCCTCCTGCAATAGGTACAAACCCAACTTCTGAGGCCAAGTCTTTCAATTCCAAAAGAGCATCGTCATACGCTCTATTTCCATAGACAACAACGACTACTGCAGGCGTTTTTTCTGCTTTAAGACGTTTCAATCTTTCAACAGCAATTGTAGGAAGTCTACCCGAATAGACTGGCATACCAATAATAGCAAGTTCATCGCTTTGTAGTTGCTCAAATTCACAAGTTGCTGCTGAAGGTGAAGTTAGGTCAAGGTGTTCAACATGATTGCACTGAAGTCCTTGTGTGATGCCTACTAGAGTTTTCTTGGTTGTGTTGGTTGGTGAGAAATAGATTAATTTAATTTTTTTAATATTCATGTTTTACTTTCGTGTTAAGTTATACGTGCTAAGTGTTATGTTGTCTTCAATATTCAATAGCTAATACCAATTGTAGGACAAAAAGAATATCCAATATCCAACACGGAATATCCAACATCCAATGTAGGACACTGCCGTGAGCAGGTAAGAACTTCGTTCTTCTTTTGTGACCTAGGTAGGGTTACACTCCCGTTGGTCGTTCACCCCAGGCTAGTACCAACTGCTCTTTCAGAGCATGTAAAATGACATCTTTTTTATGTTTTCATAATTTTTGATTATAGTATATTATGACTCTTTTTGCCATAATTATTTACTGTTACAGAGGTGAGCCGGTAATGCAGTAATTCTCGTTGCAAGAGAAAACGCCTGCAAGCTGGAAGCTTACGCTACCGTTCTTCATGCTTCGCATGTTCCCCAACTGTTTTCCCACTGTTCCTCATAATGTTTTTACAGCATCAACTTCAATCTCAAATAGAAGGTCGTGTCTACATACATCTGCATGTGAAATTGCTAGAGGAAAGTTTTTGATTTCCAGTTCAGATGCCACTTTGTTATAGATTGGTAAGTAATCCATGTCTTTGAAGTATGCAATTCCACGAAATAGATCTTCCCAATGCATATCTCGTGATTTTAGAATAGCATGTACAACCTTCATGGTTAATCTAATCTGTTTTTCTGGGTCATCAAGATGTGCCGTTGCTCCATTTGTGTCAATACTGGCAGTACCTGAAATCAGCAGATTTTTATGGGTTGGATATTTAATCTCAACAGCCCTACTAAATGAGCTTTTGTAGTCGAGAGCAGGGTATTGCAGTGGAGAAATGACATCTTGTATTATTAATTGGTTGTTTTTGGGCTTTACCGCTAGGATATCCATCATGATTGCTGCCCCAAATTGATTGCCTGCTCCAATGCCTGTACTTGCAGGAACCATACAGTCAAAGATACCTGTTTCGTTAAAGAACTGAGTTCTGACAACATTGAACTCATCGTACCACTCCAATAGGTCATCAAGGTATATCCAAGTTCTGATTGTATCTGTGAATTTAAAGTTGTTGTCTTTAAGTATAGTATTTATAACTTCAAATGCAGAACGGGTCTGCTCTGTTCTGGATGCAGTAACATCATGCGGAATAACACCATTTAATCGACAGTAGGTTGCATATTCATCTTCATAAATATAACCAATATTTTTATTATTAAAAGATATTGGTTTAGGGTTGAGCCCTGAGATGGCAATTGTTTGTATTGAATAAAAGTTGCCGTCGGTGCAGGCATCCCCTTGGAGCCATACTGATGGACAGTTTTGTGTTTTTTCAAATTGTTTGTAGTGTTCTGTACCTGCAAAAACAAATTGGCTAAGCACTGTAGCGTCTGGTAAGTTTGCTTTAGTTTGTTCCAATCCATATTCTATATTTTGATTTGCAGCGGCCTGTACTGTGATGCAATACTCGCTGTGAGAAGGCAATGATAGTTTTGCTGTCTCAGTTTTGCAGTGTAATTTTGATATTTCTGCCTGCATAGATGTTTTTTCCTGAAATTGTTTAATAAATGTTTGAACGATACAACAACATGACAGTTATATCAAGTATTAAAGTTAAGAAGTGCGCAAGTTCGTAAATGCGAGAGTGCGCAAGTTATGGAATAGCTTCCGCCTACGCCGTTCCTGACTTCGCGCGACAGGTCGAACGTTCAACTTCCAATATCGAATGGAAAATGATAATGAGGACATAGGCCATTCACTACGTTCATTGCTTCACCCTATTGTTTATCTTTAATGGTTAAAGCCCCTCTCGTAAACTCGAGTATCGCTCCCGGTCTTGCAAATAGCAGTATGTCTTAGTCCTTCATAATTCTCTTTGCGGTCTTCGTGTTTGCTTAAAGCACGAGCACCACGAAGTGGCAATTGTTAATTATTAATTTTTAATTGATTCATTGGCACTTACGTGGTTATATTGGAGTTTGTATAGCTGGTAATATAACCCACCTTTGTTTAGTAATTGTTGGTGATTGCCTTTTTCTTTAATTTCGCCGTGATGCATTACAATAATTTTGTCAGATTGCTGTATTGTTGACAGTCTGTGTGCAATTGATATTGTTGTACGATTCTTCATCAGTCGTTTCATTGCATTTTGCAGTATTGTTTCCGTGTGAGTATCTATACTTGAAGTGGCTTCATCCATGACCATTATTTTGGGGTCGTAGACCAATGCTCTTGCAAAGGATATCAGCTGTCTTTGTCCTGTTGACAGAACAGTGCCGCCCTGATTGATTTTATGCCTGTATCCATCATCCAATTCTTTAATGAATGAATCAGCCTGTAGATATTCGGCAATTTCAATAACTCTTTCGTCTGTAATATTTGGATCATTAAGTTTTATGTTGCTGAATATATCCCCTGATGTTAAGTATACATCTTGTAAAACAAGTCCAATGTGGTGACGATAATCCTTTTTTCTTATGGTTCTTATATCTATTCCATCTATGGTTATTGATCCTTTCTGAATCTCATAAAAGCCACATAGCAGACTGATAATGGTTGTCTTGCCTGCTCCTGTATGTCCAACAAAGGCAACGTTTTCACTAGGAGCTATTGTGAATGATACATCTTTGAGTATCCAATCCTCGTCATTATATGCAAACCATACATTGTTAAAGCAAATTTCACCCTGGATGTTATCAAAGTTATGGCGGGTTGCCACGTCAGGTTCTACAGGTTGGTCGAGTAATGTATATATTTTTTCTCCTGCAGCAAAACTACTTTGCAGAGAGTTAAATTGATCTGCAAGTTGCATCAAGGGTTGGAAAAACTCACCGATGTAGCTTATAAACAGGTATAGTATACCTATTTCAATGACACCATCCATGTATTGGACTCCGGCAAACCATAGTAATATTGCAAGTGTTAGATATTTAAGTACATTTATTAATGGCCTGAATACACCCATGATAATGATTTTACTCATGTTGATGTGATAGAAATCTTTGTTGATTTTGTCGAAATCCTTAGTTTTTCTTTTTTGCATATTGAATGCTTTGGTAATAAGAACTCCAGTAATATTTTCACTTAGAAATGCATTAATGATTGCAATTTTTGTTCTCGTAATTCTGAATATTTTTCTAGCTTTTATTCGGAACAGGGATGTTGTTATTACAATGACTGGAATCAAAAGCATGCTGACAATTGTCAGTCGAACATCAGATATCAACATCATATATAAAATAAATCCCATATATACGATGTTCTGAATAAATCCGGTAAGTATGCTGTTAAACATTTCGTTTAGAGCAGAAGAATCATTTGTTACTCTGGTGACTACAGTTCCTACAGGAGTTTTGTCAAAGTAGCTCAATGGTAATTTCTGTACGTGCGCAAAAAGTCTTAGTCTTAAGTTATATATGATTTTCCTTCCTGCTAATGGCAGTAGGTAGTTCTTTACACCTGAAAACCCTAACTCTATAACAAGAAGTAGTAAAAACATTTTTGCTGCCGCTTTAATTCCTTGTTTTGCAACAGTTGCACTAATACCACTATTTTTTAGAAATGGCTCAATATATATGTCTATGGCATTACTTATAACCTTTGGGCGCATTGCTTTTGCATAAGTCATAATTAAGATTGCAATAAGTGCTAGAACAAAAAGGTACCATACAGGCTTGGCCTCTTTAAAGAGTCTGAAAAAGAGTGTTCTGTCTTTTAATGTATATTTTCTTTTGTCTTCAGTTTCTGTCATTTTATTTTGTTCTAAGTTCTATGTTATTCGTGTTATGTTATAAGTGTTACGTTATATTTTAGTCTTCACTTTTCGAGCTACGACTTGCACTGCCGTGAGCAGGTAAGAGTTTCACTCTTTTTTATATACCTAGGGCGTTGCCCTAGGCTATGATGTTACGGGCTGTCAGCCCTAACGGACGCCGGGGACGGCATCCCTCCCAAATTCCTTCATTCGTAATTTGTCATTAATAATTCGTAATTATTTTTATCTATCTAACCATCTAACGAACTAACTATCTAACCAACCTTCAATTATTTTCAATTGCTTCTTCTAGTCTTTGCTGTTCAAATATTTCATTATACAGTCCATTATATTTAAGCAGTTCTTCGTGACTTCCCTGTTCTGCAATTCTTCCGTGTTCAAGGACAATAATCTGGTCACAATGTTGTACTGTGGATATTCTGTGTCCTATGATTATTGATGTTTTAGTTTTTGTGTATTCCTGCAGACCTCTGATAATTTTTTCTTCAGTATGTGTATCTACAGCAGATAAACAGTCATCCATAATAATTAATGATGCATCTCTGATTATTGCTCTGGCAATTGAGAGTCTCTGTTTTTGTCCGCCGGATATATTTACTCCTCGTTCACCTAATTTTGTCTCATATCCTTCTACAAACTCTAGAATAGTTTCATGTATCTGACTTGCTTCTGCAGCTTCTTTAACTTTCTCAATTCCTTGACGGGTTGAGTTGAAGTCAATATTATTATTAATTGTATCTGAGAATAGAAAATCATCCTGAGGGACGTATCCGATACTCTCTCTTAAGATTGAACGAGGAATATCTTTTATGCAGTATCCGTTTATTATTAAGTCATCTTTTTTATCTGTTTCGTATAGGCGCATTATCAGATTCACTAGAGTCGTTTTGCCGCTTCCAATCTTTCCGACTATACCAATTGATGTACCATGTTTGATTGTCAGAGTTATATTTTCAAGAGCAGGCTGTATGGCTTCATCGTATTTAAAGGATAGGTTTTTAAACTGTATGTCACCTTGGAATAATTCAGTATCATTGCAGGTTCTTCTGAACTCTTCTTCATTAACCTTATCAACTATTTCAGGTGTCACATCAAGAAAAGCCGCAATTCTTTTCCATGATGCTCTGCTCTGCTGGGTCATGTCTACAACCATACCAAACATTGCAATAGGGTGGATAAGCATTATAACATATGTGTTACATGCAATAAATTCGCCAAGCGTAATCTTCTCGTCAATTACCATGTCGCCACCGTAGAACATCAGTATAACAAGTGATAATGTACTGACTAGATATATTAGTGGATGAAATGTTGACCCAATCTTGATAAGACTTAGGTGTGTCTGAAAGTTCTTTTTATTCTTTTCTGTAAATCTGCGAATTTCATTTTTTTCTCTGGAGAATGCTTTAATAACCTGTACTGCGGAAATATTTTCCTGCGTTAGACTTGTCAGTTCTGAAAAGCTTTCTCTCATTAAAATATGCTTTCTACGTATAATTGGTCCAAACCATAGAATTACTAAGATAGTTAGAGGAAAGGGTATCATAACCATAAGCATTAGTTTGAGATTCACATGTGATATTTGATATGAAGCTAAGACAAATAGAATCACCAGACTAACAACCATATTAAATCCCCGGCCAAGAGTCATTCTTAGCATTCTAAGATCATTGGTGGATAGAGCCATGATTTCACCTGCACCTGTTTTTGAAAGATAGTTTACAGATAGATCAAGAATGTGTTTGAATAGCTTTCCCCTCAGGTCATAATCAAAGCGTATAGTTATTCCTAGAATTATTACCTGTGAAATGAATGTTAATATGAAGGCACCAACTGCTAAAAGTAATATTATGCCTATATAGCATAACAGTGCTTTCTTATCCATACTGTTCTCTGTTAGTAGATCTATTACATTTCCCTGCAGTTTTGGTATCTGAATCTGAAGACTGTTAAATCCCACAATGAGAAGTATTCCTATCAAAAACTTATATCTATATTTCCAAAGGTTTTTGTGTAATTTAGTTTCCATTCTTAAAAGAGTCCTATGTGTTTTTAAAGTGCATAGTTAATAGTTCGAAAAATTAAATTGTAAATTGTGAAGGGTAAAAGACGGAAAGTAACTTAGTTCCATTTGTCTATTTACTCTTTTCAATTTCCTGTACATGTTTTTTTATATTGTTCTCTATTTTGAAAAGAGTTTTGTTTACGAGTTCTATCGCTTTCTCTTCCAATCCTTCCAAAGCCGCTAATGTCATTTCCTGATGAAGTTCGTTTAGTATAGGCAGTATATTTTCACCCTGTTCTGATATATATAATCTGAATATACGTTTGTCCTTGTCATCAATTATTTTGGTTATTAAGTTTGTACTTTCAAGATGTGAAACACCTCGTGTTATTGCTGATTTATCTTTTTTGATATTCTCGCATAATTGCGTTTGTGTTATGCCAGGGTTTCTTTTAATGTGACGCAAAAGTTGAATGGTTTTGTGGTTTAAACCGTATTTTTTTACTTTTCTATTGAGGACAGCCCTAAATTTTCGGCTGACTACAGATATGTTACGCATGGTGTGTTGTGAAAAATCTTGTTCCATCTTTATTGGACCTTTTGGGTGTTAATTTTGCCCATAATACAAAAAGTCCGTTGAGGTGTCAACTATATTGGTTGAGATGTCAACGTTTTTATTTATCCACTTATCTTTCTCTGTGAATGTCTATGAAATGAGAACTTCGGCGATGGGCTATCGCCTCTACAGTCAGGTGTTTGGCTCTATTATAGTGTACTGTAGTGTCGACCGCTGGTCGTTGAAAATAAATTTTCCATGTTTATCCTCCCAAACCTCGAAAAATAAAAGATCAGTACTTGATTTTAGTGAACGAAGTTCATGTTTATGCTATTAACCAGAAATCTAAGGAGCTTTATTATGTTTTTTCCTTAAAAATAATTTGACTTCTTGGAAAAAAAATGTTTAAATCAAACTATTGATGTTTTAAACAATTATATAGTTTATTAATTATAGTGGATTTATATCTATAAAAACAACAGGAGAAAAATATGAGAACTAACTTAAAGAGACTTGTTGGCATGGTATTATTAATGGTTTTAACTTTTTTTGTAGCAAATTCAAGTTTTGCAGAATATATGATTTGGTCAGGGGCTGACCCAACTACGAATCTATGGTCTTCCGCTGCAAACTGGGTTGGTGGAGTCAGACCAAATTTTAATGATATAGCAAGCTTTACTAATGATGCAAGTTCCACACAGCAACCAGATACATATGGTGCAAACAATACAGGAATGGGTCTTGATTTCCAAACATCAGGTTGGACTCTTTATAACACAGGAGTTGGTGCCTACATTCGTGTTGATGCAGGCCTTCTTATAAATTCTCTAGGTAGTGGTGTTAACCGTGTGTATCAAAAAATCACCACATCTGGTTCAGTTGGTGATATACCAGTAACTGTTGATGCAAATAGTACTATTGTATTCTTGGGTGGATATTATCTGTTTGGAGATCGTGTTGTTTATAAGGGAGGAGGGACAATTGTCTGGGATGGTCCTGATGATACTTATGTGGCCTATAATCCATGTGTTTTGTCTAATGATTTGTCAATTATTATCAATAGTGAGATAGGCATAGGCTGGTTTAGAGTGACAGAAGGAACTATTGGTGGTAATGGTATTGCTAGAGGGTATAATTATGCGACAAGTGAGATTGGTGGTAATGCTACTTTGTCACCTGGTGGTAATGGTGAGTTTGGTGATCTGATTGGCACTTTTACAATGAAGGCCAACTCAGCAACGGTTAGACATCATCTTATACTCAAAACAGGATGCACATTAAAAATAGAGTTTGATTCGGTTGGTAATAGTGATAAATTGCTTTATAGTGGTTATGGTGGCGGGAAAGTGACTATAGAGTCTGGTTGTACTCTTAGTATGTATGGCGGCGAATTTATTGACGATGGAACTTATGATGTCGTTGCAAATGAGGCTACAGATATGACAAATATTAGCGGAACATTTTCAACAGTTACCTTTAATGATGCAGCTCTTGACGCAGAGCATTTTACAGTTGATTATGGTACAGATGCAATAACTGTTACTGTAACAGGTCTTGGTAAACCAAAGGGAACAGTAGTTTTTATTCAATAACAATCTGAAACATAAAAATTTAGTAATAGGCCATTCATAATGAATGGCCTTTTTTTTTGATTTTTAAATAGTGACGTCTGAAACAGGTTATAAAAGTCAACCATTTGTTATTATATTGTTTTGACAATGATTACCATTTTTAGTTAAAGTACCCATTACAAAAGAATTTCGAATTATTATTTGATTGGATAAAAGACAAAGGAAAAATAGAACATGACAAAAGTAGCGTTTATTGGAGCCGGAAGCATTGGTTTTACCCGTCGAATTTTAACAGATATATTAGCTGTACCAGAGCTTCAGAATATTGAGGTATCATTTACTGATATTAATGAGCATAATCTTGATATGGTCACAAAATTATGTCAAAGAGATATTGATTCAAATGGGCTATCGATTAATATTCAATCTACAATTGACAGACGTGTAGCCTTGACAGATGCAAATTATGTTTTTAATATTACCCGTATTGGTGGTATTGAAGGATTTCAGACAGATATTGAGATTCCTCTTAAATATGGGGTTGATCAGTGTGTTGGAGACACATTGTGTGCAGGTGGAATTATGTATGGTCAGCGTGGTATTGCTGCAATGCTGGATTTCTGCAAAGACATAAGAGAAGTTGGAGCGACCGATTGTCTGTTTCTTAGTTATGGAAACCCAAATGCAATGATGACATGGGCTGCAAATGTTTATGGCAAGGTTAATACTATTGGTCTGTGTCATGGAGTTGAAGGCGGTCACCAGCAAATTGCAGATGTGCTTGGCGTGCCTGTTGAAGAAGTTGATATTATCTGTGCTGGCATTAATCATCAGACATGGTATATTCAAGTAAAGCATAATGGGCGACTTGTTGAAACCTCTGAGCTTATTGATGGCTTTGAGAAACATGAAAAGTTCAGTAAAACAGAAAAAGTTAGAATTGATATGATGAAGCGCTTTGGGCTTTACAGTACCGAGTCTAATGGACATTTAAGTGAGTACGTTCCATGGTATAGAAAACGGGAAGATGAAATTATGGATTGGATTAGTCTTGATAGTTGGATAAATGGAGAAACAGGAGGATATCTTAGAGTTACTACAGAAGGTAGAAATTGGTTTGAGCATGATTTTCCAAATTGGATGACAGAAGATCCTAAGAAATATGTGGAAGAATCAAGAAGCAAAGAGCATGGTGGTCGAATTGTTGAGGCATTGGAGACTGGTAGAGTTTATAGAGGACATTTTAATGTTGTTAATAATGGTATCATCAGTAATCTTCCTGATGATGCAATTGTTGAAGCTCCTGGATACCTTGATTACAATGGTGTTAATATGCCAATCGTAGGGGATTTGCCTATGGGCTGTGCAGCTGTATGTAATGCAAGTATATCTGTTCAAAGACTTGCTGTTGAAGCTGCTGTTCATGGTGATGATACATTATTGCGTCAGGCAATGATGATGGATCCTCTAACAGGTGCAGTGTGTAATCCTCCAGAAATCTGGCAGATGGTTGATGAAATGCTTATTGCTCAGGAACAGTGGTTGCCTCAATATAGCAAAGCAATTGCTGAAGCAAAAGAACGTATGGCTAAAGGTAATCTGATTCCTACTCGTGAAAATTATCAAGGTGCTGCATTTATTAAGACAAAGAGTGTTGAAGAGATGGAACAGGATAAAGAAGCTGCCAAATTGAATGCACAGGCATCAGAGAAATAAGGAGAAAGTTCTAAGTTCTATGGTCTAAGTTCTAAGTCTCTCTCCGAGGGTAGGAATAAATAAATTACGGATTACTAATGACAAATTACGAATGGTGGAATTCACCCTCAATGCGGGTTCATGTTATTTATTGTTAGCCAAGTCTTTCCTTCAGGCTTGGCATTCCCAGATGGTGTCTACTGTAGCATCCGCTCTATAAGTGGACTCACTTAATAAGTACGATAGTACCAACTGGAGTTGTCTTTTTGCTGAATGTCAAGGTGAATAAACTTGTAAAGCTATTTGTCTGGAATTGCGATGTCCAGTTTTGCCCACCGTCAGGAGAGTGATAAATTTGCCCTCCATCATGATTGCCACGAATTGCCCATATGTTTGTGCCACCGTCAGGAGTGTTAACATCCAAGGTATATTCCCATGTTGTATGGTTCGTCCATGAGTTGCCATTATCTTTGCTCCATAAAACTTGTGCATCGCATGCTGCAAAAATTTGGTTGGTACCAACGGCAAAGACTTCGTTGCCATCTTTCTGTGTGTTGCTGAATTTTTGTGTCCATGAGTTTCCGGCATCACTGGAGTATAAAACAGTCTGGTTTTCTCCAATAGCCCATATATGGTTTGCGTCAACTGCGTCAAGTCCCAGCAAATGATTAACATTGGTTATGGCAGCATCAACAAGTCTAGTCCAGTTCGTGCCGCTATTTATTGTTCTGAATATTCCACAGTATCCGTTGCTGTCACTTTCGCCGCTTACCCAGGCTGTTTGAGCATTGATAGCTGCAACTCCTTGTAAGTTGGTCGAAAACCCGGAGACAGAAACATCCTTCCAAGTTTTACCACCATTAACTGTTCGGACAACAGTGCCGATTGTTCCTACTGCCCAGACAACATCTTCTCCGACTACACATACTTTTTGGAGAGTTTGGTTAGGCAAGCTTGTTTCATCACCTTGTCTAAACCAATTTGCACCATAATTAGGAGAATGATATATTGCAGAGTAGTCGTTTTCAGGTTCGCCAACAACCCAAACTTTTCCTCCATCAGTAGAGCAAATACCAGATGTTCCATTTGAGGTGATTTGTCCAACACCTTGTCGGAACCAATCAGTGCAGTTTGTTGTACACAGAATAATTCCGCCTAGATCGTCGGAACCTCCACATCCCCAACCAACATAATCACTCAAGGCAAATACAGATGAACCAACAAATACGTTAATCATTAGCAATAAAGACAGTCTTTTTCTCATAGCAATATCTCCTTATTATCAATAAAATAGGTTCTTCGTCATATTTTGTGGATCATCTGCCTGTTCTCACTCACCTGCGCTACCACTTTCGGCTGTCGCAGTAAGTGTCGGCGGGATCGAACATTAATTGTACAGTTCGACTACGTTGTAGTCGTAGGTTTGTTTTAAATGGTTACCCCGCATTTCATGCGAGGCTACTCAAATTAAACCACTCCGTGGTTTTGTAAACAATACGATTTAAAAACAAAGGGGTCGAATAAAATAAGATACCCACAATAATCTACGAAGAACCATAAAATACTCATGATTAATCTACTCTTCTATTTAAAAAAAATCAAGATTTTTTTTCTTGTAACTTTTGTTAGTTCAAATTTTTTATAACGACTATTGAGTTTTAACTTTAAGTTTAAAATATTGTGTGGCTGTTGTATTGGTGTATGATGTTATTATCTGGTCATTACTTCCACTTCCTATTTGTACACTACAATCTGGAGCATCATGCCATGATAATAGATTGTCGGATGCCAATAGTCTGTATAGACGTTGTGTTGAACTATTAAAGTTTATGGTTATCTGTTCTTCATTCATCTCAATAGTGGCATTTAGTGCTGAGTTATTATTTGTTGGGTTTGTATCCGCAATCCATTCATCATAATTGCTCATTCCATCCATATCGGTATCTATATTTCTGTCAATTGAGTTAGTAGGATTGAGGCTAAACTGTTTTTCCCAAGCATTTGGCATGTCATCATCATCCCAATCAGGATATGATGTTATACCTTTTATACAAAAATTTGCAGAAGAATCAAAGGTGGTAAGATCTATCCATTGTGTGTCACTCCAATAAAAGCTTTCGTTCGTACTAGCTGTTGATGTTACTATTATTTTTTCATCTGTTAATCTTTTGTTGCTCAATTTTCCGAGTGTCTCCAGATATTTGTCAAAATCCTGTTGTGGAATGGAATTAGTATATAATAAAACAGGGATTTCAGAAGTTTTGTCGTAAGGCTGCCCACCTTGTGATAGGTCTAAAACAATATAGAATGGATCATCTTTTAACAGATGAACTTTAGAGTCAAGATCAATAGTATGTAAACCTGTTCTGTCAATGCGCCCTGTTTGAACAGTTGCAAGATTGTTGCAGAAGCCATTTGTAAACTGCATGTAAACTGAAATACTGTAATCCACATTATTCGATGCTGTGAAAAAACTTACTGCAATAAGATCTTCATCCTCCTTGGAAACAAAAGCATTCATTGCTTTTTCTGCCGGTAGTGTGTCGCGCCAGCCATGATAGTCGTGATAATAAAAGTTAAGATATGTTTGTCTTTCAACATTTTTAAATGATACAGCACCCATTTGTTCATCTTTACAGCAATGTTTGTCATCATAAGAAATCCAGAAATATCCATTGTTGGTCCAATATGAGCTCGAACCCCAACTGTTTTTGCATAGCCATGCACCCGGAGTACCACTCCTTGTTACTTTGTTGTTATCCCAACCAGCAATAGCAATAGAGTGGTTGGGATCATTAACATCTGATATTGGTTGATAGTGACTGTATGTATAGCGATTGTAGAAGCTGCTGTCCCAGAACATGCATGTACCTATCGCTCCATGAGTCATTATTGTTTGCTTGATTTCATTTCTGCTTGAGTCGCCATCATCAATAAGCCATTCCACATGTTTTGGATAATAATAATGATAATTGTTGGCTACCCGAGTAGGGGGAGTGGAGTATGATTGTCCGTCGATATCTCTGACGACACCTTCTCCTCGTGAGATATAAGCAGTAGCAACACGATAATCTCCTCCCATATGAATTTCTAGTCCATCTCCAGTTGAAGGAGTTAGATCATCATTATTGAACTCATTGAATCCATTCCACCAATCAAGATGATATTCAGCAAGATTTGGCTCTCCTGCTTCTGCGTTATCTGTCCACTCTCCTGTTATTTGCATATTGCTTTCCATGGCAGACATGGTACCGTGTGTCCAGCAAGTACCTCCTGACTGACTTTTAACGGCGGTCATAAAATTTGTTCCATTCACATTACGTAGGTCAAAACTTGCAGGCAGGTCAGCGAGTGTTGGTAAAGTTGTCTGGAATGTGAAAGAGATGAATATACATGAAAAAAGCAGTTTCCGAATACTTTGTTTGGTATATATTTGTTGCGTTTTTATTTGCATAATAATTAAGTCCTGGTTATTCCTGTGGTTCTGCTAAAGGTTTGCAGGTTCCCACCTTGTTTTGTTTTAAATCAATGGGATATATACTGTTTTGTGTTATCTCTGTGTCTTTAAATATTCAAAGCAGGGCACTCCGTGGGCAGGTAAAACCTTGTTTTTTATTGTATTACCTAGGGCACGGCCCTAGGCTATTATATTAAGGACTTTCAGCCCTGGAATCCTTTGTTATATGTAGTCTAGTGTTACATGAATATTCTAATTCTTAATAACATGAATCCACTTGTGGGTGCATTCACTTCTTTATCATTGGATATTCCTTGTTCGATATTGGATGTTCATTTGTTTATATTAAGTTCTCATGTTTTTTAATATAATTTTTGATAGTATTATTACTGCTGTTTCGAAAGATATTTTCTTTTTGGTGCGTTTGGTGGGTTCTCATATTCCAAACGGTTTCCACGTTTTAGAGTTGTATTGCCTGTTATTATTTTTGCATAAGATATTTTGTCTTCTACCTTAATAACTTGCACTTCTGCTAGTATTGTCCCTGGAATTATGTTCAAGATATCACCAGTAAGAGGATCTGTAATATAGCTTGGTGTATCTCTGGCAATAAATTTATCGCCGACTTTTAGTTCATAGTTTTCGCCACCGTTTATTATGATGCCTTTTGATGTTGCTTGTGCTATGACTGGTTGCCAGTAAGTGGTTGGTATTTTTTCTGTCAGTTCATTTACTCCCTGACGGATTGCAAGAGATGTTGCCTCGCCTAAAGGAGTTCTGAAAAATGCATCGCCAGCAAAGGCAACATTGTTTTTTTTGCCCCTGGCAGACATAAAGTATGTGCTGACATTTGCAGCACAAGGTACTGAACCTATTATTACACCGGTTTCAACACTGATTATTGTTAGTGTCATTGAAACTCGTGCTTTGGACATCTTCCAGTGTGTAAAAAGATGTGTGATACCTGCAAAAAGAGAGAAGCGGCTTGTTTCACTAAAATCATTTACAACACCTCTTATAAGGTATCTGGAGTGTGATAGCCTCCCTGATTTAGTTCTGCCTTCTTTTCTAAATTGCGGTAAGTTTTGAAAAGCTTGTTCTCCAAGAATTTTGGCAATTTCCTGTCGTTCAATCACAATAAAATTATCAGAGGCAATTAGCTCTGCAACAAGCAAATCTGCCATTCCATCGCCAAGTTTCCATTCGCCTCGTATTCCTGACCGATTTTCGAATCTTGTGACTGCAACGGTTTGTTTGATTGCATTTGGTGGTAGTTGCTTTGGAGATCCTACATATGTTGAACAGCCACATATTGTAAAGATGGTTGTTAATGCGATTATTCTAAAAGAGTGTTTTGTATTTAAATTCATATAGAGGATTATAAGTTTATATAGCAATAATTGTCAAGTTAAAGAAAATGAAAGTTGGGGAACAATGGCGGATCCGCCTTCGCAATGCCTATGGCACGACAAGACGGTTGAGAAATGCGTAAGTTCGTGATACGTGATAAGTTCTACGTGTTACGTACTATGTGAGGTTAAGAAACCTTGGTTTGCCTGATCTTCTATTTGTAGCTGGACAAGTTAATGACGTGAAAGCTATCAATGATCAAATTGCAGAATTGCCTAATCAAGAGCCACATACTGCTTGTGCCAGTTTTGAAGGGTTAAAAGAAATGGATCGCTGGCATTTTAATTCGGCAGGAATTACGACTTCTTCTTTGTCATAATCCTCTTTTTTGTGAATTAGAGCTTTTAAGGACTGAAGCCTTATTGTAGCATCCGCTCTATAAGCGGACTCACTTAATAAGTCCGATAGTACCTGGAGTTGGCTTTTTGCTGAATGTTAAGTAGGCTAAACTTCTAAAGCTATTTGTCTGGAATTGCGTTGTCCAGTTTTGCCCACCGTCAGGAGAGTGATAAATTTGCCCACCATCATAATTGCCACGAATTGCCCATATGTTTGTGCCACCGTCAGGAGAGTTAATATCCAAGGTATAATCCCATGTTGTATGGTTCGTCCATGAGTTGCCATTATCTTTGCTCCATAAAACCTCTGAATCACATGCTGCAAAAATCTGGTTAGTACCAACGGCAAAGACTTCGTTGCCATCTTTCATTGTATTGCTGTATTTTTGTGTCCATGAGTTTCCTCCATCACTGGAGTATAAAATGGTCTGGTGTCCACCAATAGCCCATATATGGTTTGCGTCAACTGCGTCCAGTCCCAGCAAATGATCAACATTGGTTATAGCAGCATCAACAAGTCTAGTCCAGTTCGTGCCGCTATTTATTGTTTTGAATATTCCACAGTATCCGTTGCTGTCACTTGCACCGCTTACCCAGGCTGTTTGAGCATTGACAGCTGCAACTCCTTGTAAGTTGGCAGAAAACCCGAGGACAGAAACATCTTCCCAAGTTTTACCACCATTAACAGTTCTGACAACAGTGCCAGTTGCGCCAACTGCCCAGACAATGTCTTCTCCGACGCCACATACTTTTTGGAGATTTTGGTTAGGCAAGCTTGTTTCATCACCCTGCCTAAACCAATCTGCGCCATAATTAGGAGAATAATATATTGCAGAGTAGTTGTTTTCAGGTTCGCCAACAACCCAGACTCTTCCTCCATCAGTAGAGCAAATGCCAAATATTCCATTTGGGGTAATTTGTCCAACACCTTGTCGGAACCAATCAGTGCAGTTTGTTGTACACAGAATAATTCCACCTAGATCGTCGGAACCTCCACCTCCCCAACCAATATAATCATTCAAGGCAAATACAGATGAACCAACAAGTAAGTTAAGCATTAGCAATAAAGACAGTAGGTTTCTCATAGCAATATCTCCTTATTTATTAATAAAATACTCACAAGAAATTTACTCTTCTATTAAAAAAAAAACAAGTTTTTTCTCATTTTCTTTTAGATTTCAGAGCTACGTATTACTCCCAAAATGGTTTTATGTTTATTCCCACAATTAAAATATAACCACTTAAAACGTCTCAACCACACAAATCGTGATAGAGCCATAAGTATTATATTCAATTTTCTGTAAACCTTGTTTATTCTTTTGGGTTCTCTCTTTTTGGTATGACCGTATAGTGTGTTCAATAAATAAAATAAAAAGATTGTATTGTGTTGTGAGAAAATGTAATATTTGTGTCAATTGTTTAAGTATGTTCCAATTGAATACTCTAAGTAGAAAGAGGATTAAAATGAAGAAGATAAGTTTGTTTTTGCTAGTAGTGGCTTGTATGTTTTCAGCAGTTGCTCTTATGACTGGATGTGACGGAGATAGTAATGATGATGACGAGCCGTTCGGTGCCCCAAATTGTATAGTTGGTTTATGGTTGTTGACTCCCGTTGATAGTTCTATTAGTGAGTTAAGTGATGACAAGTGGAAATCTGTTGCGGATGCAACTCTTCTTAGACTAACAACACCACCTGTTTATGCACATATACACACAAATGCAACTCCTGATTATGGCGTATTTATTCAAGAGTCTATTGTTTCTTTAGATTCTGCTGATCCAATATATACAGGTTCTACAAAGGAACAAGAGGAACCCGTTTTTTCTCAATATTATGATTTTGTTTTTGATTTAAATGCTAATACTTGTGATGTTAAGTTTAATGTTTATCTTAATGATATCATGGCTTATCAGATATCTGTATTGTATGATATAGATCTTGGTCAAGACTAATAAAATTATAAACTGCAAACGGTAAACTTTGGAGAGCCTCCTTTGGTTTTTATATAACGCACGCTTTCAACTTGCAAGTGTAAAACGCCTACAACCTAGAAGGTTATGCTACCTAAGTAATTGAAAGTTGAAATAACGAATTTAAACTTGCAAGATTTTTACTGGAAATGTACAATATTAAACAAATAATATTGGAACATTTAGAATACAAGGCATGTATCTCCTTCAACTCCATAATCTCAAGTAATTTTCAACAACAAACCATAGTAGTAATATGCATATCATACATAAAACAACCAGATCTTCATTTTATATTTTATTAATATCTTTCTTTTGCATGCAACCATTTTCTGCTCAAGCAGCGGATAAACAGACTGTTCCTGAATCAGAATCTGAGATAATTAGTCTCTCTAGGCTGAACAGTCCTCGAGCGGTATGGATATCTCTTTGTTCTTTATCTCGTCAATATAATAAGATTCTCAGAGAAGAAGGTTATACACGTGAGAATGAGGAATTTTTGCATGTGTTAGAAGAGCAGATTGCCACATGTTATGATTTACAGGAGATATCACCATCGACTCATATAGATATTGCAATGGAAACAACAATTTATTTAAGTGAAATTATTGCACGGTTTCAACCTATAGATCCGAATATTCTGCCAGATAGAAATGCGGCTTTTAAGGAAATCAAAGAAGGTTCTCCTGATGTTTGGTATCTTGATCCTTTGCCAATTTCAATTGCAAGGACAGACGAAGGGGAATTTGAAGGAGAGTTTCAAATTTCTAGGCGAACAGTTAGTGTTGCTCATAGGTCATATGAGCATTTTAAGAGTTTACCTTATTATAGTGGCGTTGATTATAATTATCTTGAGAATTATTTTCTCTCACCAGGGCCTGCTCTGCCGACTAGTTTTATAAGAATACTTCCTGATTGGATGCAGACTCAATATTTACATAATACATTATGGCAGTGGATCGCTGTATTTATAGGCATTCCAATGTTATTCGTTATGCTTTATTTTATTAATAAACTTATCTGTTATGTTAGTAAAAAAACTTCACAAATTGTAGCTGCTCTTCTAAAACTTTTATTTCCAATCACTGCAATTCTACTGACGGTAATAGTATGTTCTTTTCTAGATAAAGATGTTTTTGCAACTGGTCACCTTATTGCTATAGTCAAATTTGTAGAGTATTTTACAATATTGGTTGCTTTAATAATACTTATAGGGGAAGTAAGTAAATTGTTGTCTGTATTAATTATAAAAACACATAAATTACATGACGATATAGATACAACCTTAATTAACCTTGGATTACGCCTTTGTTCTATAGCGTTATCAATGGTTGTTATTCTTGAAGGTCTGCAGAGAATGGGGTTTTCGCTGGCGACAGTTTTGGCAGGTGCAGGTGTAACTGGTCTGGCTATAGCCCTTGGTGCTCAAGAGTCTTTACGGAATATCTTTGGAAGCCTTATGTTACTTCTTGATAAGCCTTTTGTTGTTGGTCAACGAATCATCATTAAAGGACATAAAGGTGTTGTAGAATCAATTGGTCTTCGCTCTACCAAAATAAGATTGCTTTCCGGAAATATAACGTCAATACCAAATGATGAGGTGGCAAGGGGAGATATTGAAAATATTGGGGTACGGCCATATATAATGAACCGTTTTAAGATTGCTCTGACTTATGATACATCACCAGAAAAAATTACTGAAGCTATGGATATTCTTTATGACATTTTTGCAATGGATGAAAATGATCCAGAGAAGAGTAAAAGAAATGAACATGTTAATGTTGAAGGATGGACTCCTAAAATATCTCTTCTTGAACTAGCTGCTTATTCTTTGAATCTTGGTGTCATGATATTTTATCATCCAGCGAGCAAGGGACCTTTTTATGCGTATATGAGTATGATAAATCAAGAAATTGTTGCCCGGTTTCATGAAGCAGGTATCAAGTTTGCATTCCCATCTCAGACTCTGTATATTGATAAGGATACTGAGTAACAGCTTTGTTCAAAGTGGTCGTAGTCATTAATGAGTGATTAAATGCTAAAAAAACACCATTTAAGTCTTAAAACGAGAAAAAATCACGTTTTTGGTTGTTTTTGTTGCCTGTCATGACTTGTTTTGTTAATATTGAGATAAATTTAGAAAACAAACAATAGAGGTGAATATAATGTTGGTGAGTTTCACAGTAGAAAATTTTTGTTCAATCAAGGATAGAGTTACGCTTAGCATGGAGCGAATAAAACGTCTAAAAGAGCTTGAAGAGAACGTTGTCGAAGATGCTGGTGAAAATGGCTTATTAAAGTCTGCTGTTATCTATGGAGCCAATGCAAGTGGTAAATCAAATGTTGTACGGGCGTTAAAGTATATGATATCTTTTATTGGGGATTCTCATGAGAATAGAAGCGATGATGATATTGATATATATGAACCATTCTTGCTTAATGACAAATCAAGAGAGCAACCAAGTCTTTTTGAAATCAAATTTATTGTAGATAATCAACTGTATCGATATGGCTTTAAGATTGGAGACAAAATTGTTCACTCTGAATGGTTGTTTGAAGGCAATAAAAATCTTTTTCTTCGTTCAGGTCAAGAATTTGAGTTAAAGGGAAAAGGAAAAGTTGCAAAAGATATTATTGAAAAAACAAAGGAGAATAATCTTTTTCTGTCAGCTTGCGACCAATGGAATGTAAGTTTTGTTGTAGAGTTAATGAAAAAGTTTTTTAATAAGGTTTCAGTTTTAGCAAGTTACGAAGATAAATCGTTAATTGAGTCTACGCATTTATTTGCTACGAAGTCTTCTGTAAACAAAAGAAAATTAGTAGAGTTGCTTAAGTTTGCTGATACAGGTATTACGAATCTTGAGATAAAAGAACAAGAAGATCAACAGGAGAATCAAATTTTGGTTGATTTTCTTATGCAACATGGTGAATTTGGACACTTGAATCTAGCATTAGAATCAGATGGTACTAAAAAGTTGTTTAATATTGCAGGTTTATATTTGGAAACATTGGCTAATGATAATATTTTAGTTGTTGATGAGTTTGATGCCCGTTTGCACACCTCTTTAGGAAGGTCATTAATTAGTATGTTTAATCAAAACTCAAGAAAAGCTCAGCTTATTATTGCTAGTCATGATACTAATATTATGACTAAAGACTTATTTCGTAGAGATCAAGTTTGGTTTACTGAAAAAGACAATAAACAGCAGACTAGTTTATATTCATTAGCTGAGTTCAAAATCCGCAATGATGAAGTTTATGAAAAGAACTACTTAGAAGGAAAATATGGTGCAATACCTTTTTTTGGTGATTTTGATTTTTTAGATGTGGAGTAAAAGATGCCTATTGATATTCAACAATTTCAGGACAGAGCTAAACAAAGAGTATATGATCAGGTTGAGGAGCGTCAATATTTCCTTGTTCTTACCAATGGTGAAGTAACAGAGAAGGTATACTTTGAGCGGTTTAGAGATAGACTTCATAAAGGTATGCTTTTTAACGTTGAATTTAAGAATAAGTCACCAGATGGATTGTATAAGGTTGCAGAAAGACGTTTGAAAAATCAGAACATTGTATATGATGAAATATGGGTGATTTTTGATAAAGATGATTTTGATTGTTTTGAAGAAACTGTAAATACGTTGTCTAATGATAAAAAGTTTAATGTTGCTTTTAGTAATGAATGTTTTGAAATATGGTTGTTGCTACATTTTGGGGAAGTTAATGCTATGCACCGAGATGCGGCTTCGCAGTTGCTTACAGATAAAGTAAATAGTCATAGCAGCAGAAAGTATCAAAAAAGTCAATTGAAACAAGGAACTCACATTCATGATGTTTTAGATATTGTAGAAAACTTTGGTAGCCGCCCCGATGCTATTGAAAGGGCTATTGACTTGCAGGGAACTAAAGATGATATCACTTTCTGTCATGATAATCCATCAACGACAGTTTATAAGTTAGTTGAAAAACTTGATGAAATTCTAAAACAATAGCGGAACGGTTGCTAGTTGTAGACTCGAATAACTAATGACCTAATGCTAGTAACAAGTTTAGCACTCTGCGGTTCCGTTACATTCTGGGTATGCCGAGCATCCCCAGAACTGCTTTCCCTCATTTTTTCCTGTTTGTGCTGTTTCTAAAACCATTGGCTTGCCACATTTAGGACAATCGGGTATTAGAGTTTCAGTTGAACCCTTGTTTTTTCCCTCAATTTTGTTTTATTGTTGAGTAAATTATTTCCAATTTATGCTCAAGTGCAAAACGCCTACAACCTTGAAGGTTATGCTACATAAAAGAATAGGTTGCTTTGCAACACCATCGTTTACCGTTTACAATCTTTTTTACTCCACCGGGAGGTTGTTTATCTTTTTGATGCAGGAGGCTACTACGAAGGCTAGGGTTGCTAAGATTATTGCTATGACAATGTATAAGGTGCTTTTCTTTGAAAGAAATGAGAATGATTCTTTTTGCTGATGATATTGTGGGTTTAATGTCTGTTTTCCGAGTTTTAGAATTGCAAATTTTGGATTTGATATGGATCGAAGAATTTTATTAATATCATATTTTGGAGTAGGCAGTTTACCTCCATAGTATACTGCTAAACCTATGATTTGATTTTGGGTAAGGAATTCAGCATGATACACAGGACCATAAAGGTTTATTCTGTTTAAGGTAATTGACTGTGAGTCATTATTATATATTTTTAGTTTAATATATTGTGTTCGCGTTTCAGGAAAGCCTATTTTTAATCGTTCCTTTGATATATTTGCAATATGACAGTTGTAAATTTCGTCATCCTTAATTCTTCGCCATGTCTCTTTATCGCTGGATTTGAATATTTGTATTTTTCTGAAGAAATTTACTGTGTCAGGATTCAGCTCTACTGCTGATATTGGTTGCATGAAGGAGTCAATAACAATTTCTGTTGTCTGGTCAACTTGTTCCCATTCATTGCTTGCACTATAAACAAATTCTGTTATTGGTTGTTTCTCTCTCCAGATGTGAGATATCACTTTTAGTTCTATTGCGTTTATGTGTAGCTTTTTAGTATATATTGTCTGTTTCTTGATTTCAGAGAAGTCTTTACCAAGTTGTTTTTCTGTTATAAGTTCCATCTTTTGAGCAATCTGTTGCTCTGAGAAATTTGAAATGACAACCTTATAAAACATGTTTTTGCTTTTGTGTAAAGTTAATGTATCTTTTCTAAGGTTGATAATTTCTGAATAATCAT
>Ga0307987_1000519_pt1 | contig 22987 bp, 19 predicted proteins | sample EllFjometagen181_FD_203157 | JGI IMG/M metagenome (GOLD analysis project Ga0307987, IMG submission 203157) | Marine microbial communities from Ellis Fjord, Antarctic Ocean - #181 | ecosystem: Environmental > Aquatic > Marine > Unclassified | place: Southern Ocean | collected 2014-10-08 | reverse complement strand
GAAGTTTATCTCATCATAACCCATGGTTAATTGATGGATACACAATCATAAAAATTAATGGAAGTATTTTCTGTAGATGGAAAGGAACATGTGGATCATTCGCCATATTGAACATTAATGATAACACCTCAACAAATGTGAATGCCGAGATGTTAATTGAATCATTTAAAAGACAATATCGACCAAGCCAATTGTGCGTACCATGAAATCACCCGTCGACCCCAGTCAAAGTTTATGTGCACGGCCCGCTCATTTGAGACATTAACAGAAAAAAAACTACAAAAAAAATGTACAAGATTGCAAATATATCGCATAAAAAAAAGAGTTGTTGCGAATGCTATAATAATTAGTTAAATTACCGTTAATTATTGAGTGTTATTTCAACAAATTAACCAATCAAGGTGTAGAGACGCACGGCCGTGCTTCTCTACTTTTGAAATTATTAACAAAATATTAAAAGACATTATTTTACGAACAGGTATAATAATTGTTGTGCATAAAATTATAATGAAAATTATCGCCAAAAACATTGTGAAATCACCGTTCTTCTTTCATGCACGCAAACTGTTGGACAATAACGCACTTGATTGGAACTTCCCATTGAGCAAGCTGGAGAAGCTCATGGTTGGATGCTATCTGATCCTCCGCGATTACAGCGAAGGGAATTTTCCTCCAAAACTTTTAGAAGAACAAACAACTTTTGATGGGGAGAACGCCTATTATGAAACTCTCCAGACGTTGGGAATGAGTTTAGATGAACTCCGCAATGGGGAAATGAGGAAGCCCTTCTGGCATGGTTCGTCATGCACAAAATACCTTCAAAACTACGAAATCATACAAGCATCTCTTCTTAAATGCGAAATTAAACCTCCCGCAAAGCTATTAGAGGTTGGATGTGGCTCTGGATGGATTGCTGAATTTCTCGCGACAACAGGGTTTCACGTGCTCGCGACAACGTTAGATGCTAGTTTAGGAGAAATGATAGAGCAAAGAAGAAACAGTCTTATCGCAAAAAAACTACCCCACAATCTTCAGTTCCGATCATCAGCAATGGAGTACATTCAAGAGAAAACATCGGATTTAGCCCCTTTTGATGCAGTCTATGTACATGAAGCTCTTCACCATGCACATGATTGGCAAAAAGCCATTCAGGAGTTCTATAAATGCCTTCGACCAGGAGGGTGGTGCTTTCTTTTTAATGAGCCGAATATCATTCATACGTTTACATCATACCGAGTTGCGAAACTCTCAAATACTCATGAAATAGGAATCAACCCTAAAATCCTTAAACAACAACTTAAGGAAGCAGGATTCAGCAATATTAAAATTCTGAGAAACCGGAACCACTATTATATAAAGCCAATTTGGATTGCCGCCCAAAAGGGGTAATATATACCCAACTTGCCTAACAAAGCACTCCACTTTTCGGTAAACAACGCTCTACTTTTAGGTCAAAGTTCCAAGAAGAAAAAGCCAACAATATAAATGGGGAATATTGTCGCATAGCCGCGCCAAATCCTCATTAGCAATGTTAACAGAAAAATTTAAAAATAAAACTTGGGTTTTTTATGAAAATATCGTAAAATTGAGCTAAATTTGATAACGATAACTGTAATATATGACTGTTTTGCAGATTGAATCATGCATTTATTAGCCATTATTACTCTATCTCCACCAATCAAAAGTGTAAAGATGCACGGCCGTGCGTCTCTACTTTTGAAATTATTAACAAAATATTAAAAGACATTATTTTACGAGCGTTCGTATAATAATTGTTCGGCGTTTAGAAGTCTGAGGAGGAACGGATATGAGTAAAGAGAAAGAAAACAAACAAACTCCCAAATGTACTGTTTTTATAAAGAAGTTGGGGTTTTCTGGCATATTTCGTCGCTTCATCCCGGTATGGATGTGCTTGGGGATACTCCTTGTCTTCTCTCCAGCAATAGAAACTTTGGTAAAATTGAAAAACTCAACCGTATACGCTCTTCATAATTTCACTCAACTCCAATTAAAAATTTCCCGCCCTGATTCTGGGGTAGAGGTTCTCCCCTCACAAGTACAGGAAATGTTATCTTTATTGCGCACTCACGATATTTCAAAGTATCAACTATCAGCTCAATTACAACAGAATGGTCGAATTCTTCAACGCATTACAGAGTCGGCCTGGCCAATAAGAAGAGAGTCTGAAGCGGTTTATCATTTACTTCTAATTTGTGAAATTGAACAAGGAAATACAGGTATTGAAATAGACCGTAAAAAGGAGGTTGCTCTTGTTTACCATCCTTCTCTTTAGCATAGGATTTTTCGGATTAGGCTGGCTTGTTGTTGGGCCAATACTCTATGGTAGCGTAGTTTCTGAAAAGACATCAATCCCATGTCTCCAGGAGATTGCTTTGATTCTGGTCTGCGGAATGGTTGCGGACTATGGCCTTGTGCTGTATCTTCAGTCGTTACAAAGCAGTCTGCTTATCGGAAGTAGCCTTTCAATTTTCGGACTGGTCTGCTATGTAATCCGTTCTTACCGATGCCGGAATCGAGAAAAGTATTTTTGTTCGATTTCGTGGAAAAAAACTGTGGGGATAGTTGTTCTTTGTGGATTTTATTTCATTCCAATTCTTACAGAACCATTATCAGCATGGGATGCCCGTTCAATTTGGTTTTTCCATGCAAAGATGATTTACGCGGAAGGTGCATTAAGCCACGCTGCAGGGTGGTCGCATCCATCCGTCACATTTTCGCATGTTGATTATCCTAAATTGATACCGGTTTTAGCTGCTCAGGCAACATATATAAGTGGATTTTGGAATGAGTATCTCCCGAAAGTCGCACTTATATTCATGCTCGTACCCGCCATATTATGGCTCTTTTCATTTGCTCGCCGTTCTTTCAGTTTTGTTTTTCTTTTGATGGTTTTTCCATTAAGTCTTTGCGAATGGCTTTGGAATGGGTACATGGATGGATATTTTGCCTTGTATTTTTCTATCTCCTTACTTCTGTATGGCAGGTATATGATTTCACGTCGCACTATAGACATAGTGTCCAGCGTGTGTTGTCTCTTGTTGCTTCTAAATATCAAAGGCGAAGGTCTGTTAGCTGTTATATCTGTCATAACTGGATTCTGCTTAATAATGAGTATAAAGTTTGTTAGAAAACAATGCCCTCCAATTCAATTAAAAAAATTATTTAAACTGTATTGGAGAGCTGGGTTTGCCTTATTTATATGGCTCTCACCATTTATGATGTGGAATATATACAAACAGCGCTGGAACCTCAGCAACGATTTACAAATCGGCTCCATGCAATCGCTTGCACGTATTAGTAGCAGATTGACTGATGGATCATGGCTAGTTATTGTTGAAAGGTCATTTGAAGAACTTTGGAGCGCATTATTAATTTTAGGTGTGGCGTGCGTCGCATCAGCGATTCAGAAAAAACCCGTAGTAAAAGAAAGTTTGCCTGCATTGGTAACGGGTGGAATATACTTTTTGGGTATAACTACTATTTATCTTCTTACACCGTATGATCTTTTGTGGCATTTAAAGACCTCGATAGATAGGACAATGCTCGTTATCAGGGGATGTATTTTTGTTGGTAGTTTTTTCATATTGAGCGCATTAGAAAAACCACAAACGATGACTGAAGAAACCCCGGTTCATTAATAGAACACAGAAAAATGGAAGAGAACCGAACAATCTCTTCCAGCGGACCGCAAAAAACCTCGGTGGCTGAAAAGTACGTTAAGAGAAGAAAAATTACAAAATAAATTATACAAAACTACAAATATACTATACAATCGAGGCGAAGTTATTGAAAACAATATAATAATTGGTCATACTCTCAAGGCATTAATTATTGAGTGTTATTTCAATAGAATTCACCAATCAAAAGTGTAGAGATGAACGGCTGTGCGTCTCTATTTTTGAAATTATTAACAAATACTAAAGTTATTTTACGAACAGGTATAATAATTGTTCAGCAGGAGGAATAACATGAATACCAGAATCCTATTTTCAGCATTGCTTATAGCATCATTAGTCAGCGGTTGCACCTGTACTCAAACGGTAAAACGAGAGCCACTGAAAAAATTCAGACGCGTTTTCAGCTGGGGAATATTGACAAATGAAGAAACTGCGAGAAAATACAGCGCGATCGGTGTTACCGATATACGGGTACGCAACCAGCAAGAGCTTGAGCTTGCTCGAAAACACAATATGACTCCATATTGTGGCACATTCGCTCCGCATGGAAAACACAGGCAGGTTATGAGTTTGGAAGAGGAAAAACACTTTGCTTATATCAACGGGCATGACCTTAAAGATATAGCCTCCGCCGAAAAGAAAAACGTAATTGATAAACGCAGGATCGAAATGAAGCATCGTTACGGAGGAGAGCCAGTTGCCGCGCTTGATACACTTAACAGCAGTCGTATTGCATGCTTCCTTAGCGATACTGACTATGAACTTTCGAGAAGCGCCATCGATAAAATCTGTTCACAAGTCAAGGGAGTTAAGGGTATTTTCTTTGACTATATAGGGTATTCCAATTTCAAAGGTTGCTATTGCGAGGACTGTCTTAAAGCATACAGAAAATATCTTTTGGAAAAAAAACTTGCCGATAATCAGGAAAACAAAGAGTTATTTTACCGTGATACGCTAGTTGCATATTATAACGACATGATTGATTACGTAAAAAGCAAACATCCTGATTTCAAAGTGGTCGTCCATGTTTATCCGACATTTCTACCGGAACCGCTTTACGGGAATAGAACAAAAGCTGATTTCTGCGGTCAGACCGTTGCATGGTATTTTCCATGGAATACTGAGAAAATCACTAGATATACAAAAATCACGATCAACGACGAAAACAAGTATTTTAAAGACGTACAGGGTGTACCGTTTGTAGGCCTCAACAGAAGACCTGGCAGCCTCTGGATTAAAGATGCTGCGACTCTCGAGAAAGAACTACAGACAATCCTTAAAGCAGGAGGAGACATGCTCATGGTCTGCAATGGGAGTAATATGATTAAACCCGGGATTTACGAAGTATTTAAAAAATACTGTGGCAAGGAATGATTGCAGTAAAAAAACAGGGGAAATTAATGATAGAGTCGGAATGCCGAACAATCGCATGCACGGGACACTCGTATCTCGCGCCGGAGATGCGTAACGTTAAAGTACAAAGCACAGGGTGACACGTGACGTTAAGAGAAACTTTTGAAAATAAAACTTGGGTTTTTCATACAAATATCGTAAACTTGATTCAACTTTGATAACGATACTATAATATTATGTTTTGCGGATTGAATCATGCATTATACAAAAATTTATCACGGTAACGACGGCTGCAACGGCGATGGCGCCATGTTAAAAATGCACGACCGTGTAGAGACGCACGGCCGTGCATCTCTACTTTTGAGATTATTAACAAATACTAAAATTATTTACGAACAGGTATAATAATTGTTCGACGGAGAGGAATGAAGTGAAAGCTTGTGAGATAGCCAAGGCGTTCGAGGAAATAGCACCACTTGATTCAGGTGTTCCCGGTGATGAATTGGGTTTTGTCTGGGGAAACCCCCAGACTGAGGTATCCGGTGTGGGATGTATGTGGTGCGTCCATACGGAGAGCATCCGATACTGCGTTGCACACGGCATCAACCTGATTATCTGTCATGAGGGGATTTGGCTACCAGGACAAGAGAGCCCTTGGTATGAGGGGCCCGATGAAATCGCCATTCATTCGAACAGAAAGCGTCGCGAGTTGCTCGAGAAACAAGGCATAGCAGTCTACCGCAGCCACTCCAACTGGGATGCCCTGCCCCACGACGGCATCGCCGACTGTGCCGTTGCTGCGTTGCGGCTTAATGGTCTGAAGGAGATTGCACGACAAAAGTTCTTCTCCGTACATGAACTTCCCGCACAGATCAGCCTGCAGGAGTTGAAGTGCGTTGTCGAAAAAGGTGTGGATTACACTGATTGTCGCCTCTTTGGCGATGCCGCCAAGCTTATACGCCGTTTCGCGTTCCTCATTGGTGGATTTGGCGAGAATCAATTACATATGCCTCAGGCTGCTATGGAAATGGGCGCGGAAGCGATTATCATAGGTGAGATGAGTGAGTTCATTGTGGTGGCTTGTCTAGAAATGGGACTACCGGTGATTGAAACGTTGCATAGCGTTAGCGAGATCCCCGGCGTCAAGCGACAGGCAAAAGTATTGGCGCAGCGATTGTCGGGTTTGCCTGTGCAGTACGTACCAAGTGGTGCAAGGTCGTTTTAGCCAAAGAATGTGCACCAAGTGTCAAACAAATCGTTGCAGGGTACGCTCGCAAGTTAGCGCCCCTGAGCTCAACCGTTAAAAGAAGAAAAATTATAAAAAGAAATTGACATTCTTATATAACTTTGTTCTAATTTAAAAAATCAAACTTTTGCATAATTGCCAGGGCAAAACTGGATCTGAGAAAATTAGAGGAGGGAGGGTTAAGGGGGAAAGTAAAAAGGGAAAAGGAAAAATGAGCAGATGTTATTTGCAAAAGTAATTAATGCTTTTGTAACGTGATCTAGAATGAAAAATAAATTTCAACAAATCGCTTCACGTTACGGCGTTCCATCGTCCCCTACCTAATCATTCGGAGAGAATAATGAGAAAAAAGACTAAAAGGATTATCAGTGGTTTTGCAGTTCTGGTTTTTCTCATCTGTTTGGCATTATTCTACTATATACTGTTTTGTATCTCCACTATTGATTTCTTTTAAGAAGATTCGATCAAGGAAGTTGATCTTGCTGTATGGGATGAAGGTATTCAACCGGTGCGTATCCGGCTAGGTAAAAAGATTATATTTGAATCAACGATAAAAACTAAAACGGAGAGGTGATACCATGAAAACAATCGTGATGCTTACAGCTTGTATGTTTATTTTTGGATGTACCAGTACCAAGCAACTTAAGATTGAGTGTGTCAGGCTTACCGGGGAATTGACGAAGAACCAGACCAGGGTTGGAGAATTGGAAGTTCTTAATGATGTTCATAAGCAAAAAAACCAGGAACTGACTACCCAGAACCAGAAACTGGAGTTGGCCCGTACATCATTGGACAATGAAAAGACGGTTCGGACGGAACAGGCCCTCGAAATCCGGCGGCAGGCCCGTCAGTTTATCCGTGCTCAAACTACGATGTTACGAACATTTTCTGAAAATCCGGCGTTATTGGACATTGTGGGTGGAGAAGCCATTGACCGCACTAAATTTGAGATAGGAAAAGGAGCACTTGTTCTTGACCTTGCCCATCCTCTTCCCAGTGATGGGATGCTGTTTTCTGGACAGGTATTTCTCCGGCAATCCACTCCCATATTTTTCTGTTTGGTTCGGGTCCAAGGGGAAAAGCATCATGTAGTTTGGATGAGTAAACGGTTAGCTCCCACGGGTTCTGGACTGGTACAGTTTCGATTTGATACGGCTGTTGCTGCTAAAAAGGGGGATCTACTGGCGGTGTATTGTCCTGATGGCGTAGGAATTCCATTTGATGAGGTTGGGGGCAAAAGCACGCTGATTAACGGGTCTATTGGTTTAGGGCAGGCACTTGATACCAAGGCACTCGCCAAACCTGAAACCCTAAATTACTCATTTGGAGTATTGGGCTTTCTTGAGTAGATCTATTCTGGAGGGGGTTACGAATGAAAAACAAGATGATAAAAACTCTACTGCTACTATTGGCTTTTGTCTCTGTTTCTGTTTTGGGACAGGATGCAAAAACCAAAAAGACAGAGCAGGCCATCGCCCTTGATAGTATTAGCCTGGAGCCCCTTTTTCCATCGCTTACTGAATTTCCCCGTTATGATGGAATGAAATGGCGTACGTTCAGAGGAGGACTTGCCTCCGAAGTGATTTCAGAAAAAAGCCGAACGGTCAAATCTGGAAAGTACTATGCCGGGTATATCAAGATGCGTGACCAGGTTCTGGAGATGGAAGAGTATCTTGCTGACATCCGTCGGAGATACGAAAACGCTCCTGGAGAGTATGCTGAAAAGATGGCCTCTTGTGAGGCGAGTATCAAAAGTTTAGAAAGTTATGTGGAGACATACAAAGATAGGCCGCGCGCACAGGAAAAATATATAAAAAGACTAGAGGAGAAAAGAAAAAGATATGAAAAAGAGCAAGCCTACTATCCTGATCACTTTAAGAGCTTAAAGAGTTCGGTGAAATACTGTGAAAAGACACTTGCTAAGTATAGGGCAGAGTCTCCAGCAGAGAGAGCTCAGAACAACTTGGTTTCTTCCGGCGCACTTTTCGTCATGGGTGGCATCATCTATGTGGAAAATCCTGATGGCTGGCTGGAAGCGATGAAAAAGAATGATCCCTTATTCAAGGAGGCCAACTCTGCCGGAGTCGGGGACTTTTCCATTAAAAGCAGCAAAATCACTGATCTTGTTTACAATGTCCGGTTTAAGCGAGGACATTATATTGTAGCTCTTAATATAAGCTGGGGTAGTGCTGGTGGAAAACAGATTAGTAAAGAGACTAAGGAAGAAAAAGGCCTGAACATCCAGGTCATTGGCAAGAGAATTGCCCAGCTTTATGATCGTCATCTTATCGGCGTCCAGGGAATTTCTATTGAGAAGAATCCGACAACGGAAGTTCCCTATACTGGATTGGTGGCAGACGGCAAAACCACATTGGAACTTTCAGTTTATCTGCCTGATGTAAGCGATTTCAAGGTTACACCTCCAGCTTTTGGAACATTATTTGCCGAGCTTGATGGTATAGAGACTCCACTGGAAAACGAGAATATTCCCCTGAGTGATGGGCGGGCCCGGCTGTTTTATCGCCCCCCAGATTACCTGGAGGAGAAGGAATTGAAAGCCGGCACGAGTCTAAAAAGCACTATCGTTCTTAAGGGCAACAAAACAGTGGAAAAAAGTGGGAAGATTTTCTATGCCAATGTCCCATTGGTCTTTACCTGGAAAGATAAAGATGGAAACGAGCAGAAATCCGAGATTCCTATTCAGACCTGCCGTCCTCCGGTCTTTCTGGTCCATGGATTCACTGGTAGCTTGGCGACCTGGAAAAGACTAGATGAGGAGATGTCTAAGCAAAAATGGCATACTCATCGGGGGGAATATTATTATGGCAAACAGAATATTGCAGATCAGGCGGTATTACTCCGCAAAAACATACAGGCTATGCGTGGACAGTATGAAAAGTTGGGATTTAAAGCTAAAAAAATTGATATTGTTGCCCATAGCATGGGTGGATTGATCAGCCGTCAATACATCAGTGTTTCTGGGACCTACGATGATGATGTCCATAAGCTAATCATGGTGGCAACCCCGAATCATGGATCTTTGGCAGGTGATAAGTTGCTCGGCGAGCTTGTAGCGACTATACATGGGCATGCGATTGCCAACACGGATCTGTATTGCAAAAGCAATTTTATGCAGCATTTGAATGATGGAGAGGCTTACGGTAAGCACCTGACACCTGGTGTTCAATATGCGTTGCTATATGGACGGCGGCGCGGACAATCGCCGGTTCCTGCCTGGGATCACTTAATGGCCTATGATGATGGTGTGGTAACAGTGGACTCCGCACTGCTAAACGGCGTTATTGCCTACCGCTTTGACAGGTGTATTCATAGTACTGCTGGACTTCTTATGAAAACCTATCCTAATAATATCGCGGTTCCTGAGAACAAGGAAATATGGCATCGGGTGAAATTGTGTCTGCTGGGGAATATTCCCCAGAAAAAATTAAGAAATCCCAAGGCTTTGGTTACAGCTGTTCAAGGAAAAGTGACCCGTTCTGCTGGGCTCCGACGACAATTTCAGATTCCGAAAGGGATGGACGTCCAGAGCTATCTCCTTACAACGAGTGAGGATGGATCATGCACCATCAACCTGATTGCAGACAACGAGACCTGGGGGGTTATTACTGTCTATAAAAACACCCAAATACTTTTTTATAATGTTTCTATGGAAAGTGCTCGGCTATATATCTATGCCGGGAGCGTAGATTTTTATTTTGCCAAAGGGAAAAAGAAATTCTGCCAGGTGGCAGTGGGTGATAAGCCACAGCGTGTTATGGATTTCAAGCCGTTGATGAATGTATATCACCTTGATACGGAATTTACGGTCTCTAGGTCTGGAGACAAGGTTGATGTGACATCGAAAGAAGGACGGTTGGTTGTTGAGTACCTGGATAGTGATGGCAAGACGACTCAGATGTTGATCCCCAGTGGAGGAGCCACCCAGATAAATCTTGCTCCTGGCAAAAAAGTCCTTTCCGAAACCCCAGAAAAACAACCCAAACCGCCCGTTGTGACACCACCAGTTACACCACCTAAGCACCCGGTTACACCTCAGGTTGTCAATCCTCCTGTGACTCCCCCATCCGCCCCAAATACTGGTGGTTCATCAGGAACCCCATCCGCGGAATCGGTAACACTAGGAAAGGTAACACCATTTGTGGATGCGGTGGAGGTTGGAATTAATTACAAGGATCTGCCAACAGGGAGCCTTTTATCAGTTGAGATTGGTGGTTCTGCGGGAGTCCCTCCACGTCAGGGCTCGATGGTGGTGAGTGGTTCCGGCAAACAGTCATGTCGAATTTCGGCTCCTCTGATGGGATGGAACAAAGATGTTCAACCAGTGCGTATCCGGCTAGGGAAAAAGATTATATTTGAATCAACGATAAAAACTAAAACGCAGAGGTGATACCATGAAAACAATCGTGATGCTGACAGCTTGTATGTTTATTTTTGGATGTGCCAGTACCAAGCAACTTAAGGTCAAGGCACTCGCCGACCCTGGAACCCGAAATTACTCATTTGGTGTATTGGGGTTTCTTGATTGATTCCGGGAAGCTTTAGACCTGGGATTCTTGGTGTGTCTGGGCTCCTGCTTTTGGTCTGGTCTTATTCGTTATCTCATCCCCAGTATCACAATCCCATCCAGTTCATAGGAACACTCGACGGTGAGGCTTGGTCTGCGGGTTGGGTCACCGCATCTGCCACGTGACGTGTTGCTATATCTGGCTGATACTGGTTTTGCTTTCTGAATTGAGCCTTAACAGTAAGCCAACAAAACAAATGGATGGTACTGGCGAACAACTCGCCAGACCATCATTAAAGACGTTCGAGACTGGAGTCTATTTATGCTTATTGATGTACATACTCACATCGGGCAGGTGCGCCCAAGACCAGAATGCATCTTGGACGTTGACAATCTGCTACGCAAGATGGACGCTTGGAATATTGATCGGTCCTGCGTTCTGCCGCTCAGCGAGTTTCCCGATCCTAACTACCGCGATTCCACTACGGAGGACATTCTCGCTGCCTGTTCCTGTCATCCGGATCGGTTGACGCCCTTCTGCCTTATCGACCCCCGCATCAGCTCGAACAACCCGGAAAAGGTCTTTCGTGATAGGCTTGCGAACTACACCGATCGGGGGTGCAAGGGTCTGGGCGAGTTTCTTCCTGACATCCCTTTCGATGACCCTTGTTGCATCGATCTCTATTGCTTGGCCGGTGAATATGGTCTGCCGGTCCTGTTCGACCTGCACGATGTGCCGGGTGAATATGGTCTGCTCGACAGCCCCGGTCTCCCTTGCCTGGAGCATGCTCTTCGCACCTGTACGGATACTGTTTTCATCGGTCACGGCTTGACATTCTGGTCCGAGGCATCGGGCGATGTGATGGCTTCCGAACGGGTTGGGTATCCTTTCCCGACCGGTCCGGTCAAGCCAGGCGGAGCCATGCCACGTCTCATGGCGACATACAGCAACCTTTGGGCCGATATCTCCGCGGGAAGCGGTCTCAACGCGCTGCGCCGGGACGCCGCCTTTGGCATCGAGTTTCTAAATACATTCCAGGATAAGATCCTCTTCGGCACGGACTCGTGCCAAAGATTTGAGGCAGAACCGATGTGCCCCAATCGGGAGTTGCTACGACGCATAAGGGATGAATGTCTTCTCGATGAGCACACTTGCGCGAAGATCGAGTCGGAGAACGCCCGTCGGCTTTTTGGCATCTAAACGGGGGGCGCAATCGGACACTCGTGGCGGAGCCTAAGAGATGCTTAAGCTCTCTTTCATAATCAATAAGTTGCATACTTAACTCCTTAACTTTTTTAATACTCTTGAAAAAAACTTGAGTTTTTTATGCAAATATCCTAAAATTTAGTCAAATTTGATAACGGTACTGTAATATTATGTTTTGCGAATTGAATCATCCATTTATTAGCCATTATCCCCTATCTTTACCAATCAAAAGTGTAGAGATGCACGGTCGTGCGTCTCTACTTTTGAAATTATTAACAAATACTAAAATTATTTACGAACAGGTATAATAATTATTGACCCGAATACAAATAAAGGAGTTTACTATGACACCGCACTTTCTCGAACAATCCAAGACGCTGCCCAATTCATGGGCCCCCGTGCAAGCCGGGAATCGAGTGATGGAAGGACTCGTTCGGATTACAGCACCACACGTGAAGGGCGCACATGATGCCGAGTTCGTCTGTGTTGACGAACATGCCTACGTCGTTGAGCATGACAATGATCTCCAGCCCGGCCATTGGACTGGTGAGCATGAATACTGCGTACTTTCAATAGTGAATCTGCGCACCCTTACCGTGGAACAGATCATCCCGCTGTCAGCCTCTGAGCAACAGTTTGCGAACACCAAGCTACCCAAGGGAATGTGTTTTGTTCCCCGCATTATCCGCAAAGACGAACGTACACTACGTTGTTACTTCGCCAGCCAACCCGATAATCAAGAAGCAATCACTTGGTTTCGTGACTTTGATGTGCAGACGCAGCTATTCGACCAGAACATCCATAAGGCGAAGCTGAAAACGACTGCAGGGATATTCGATATGCAACCTTGTCATTTCCACGCCGATGCCGTCGCTCAGGGGTTCAGCAAGCCAGCTTGCAACCAAGGGCTCTACATTTTTGATACGTTCAAGGTGTTTGATGGAAAAACGTACGTAGCATTGAACAACTTCCCGGGCAGACAGAACGCCTTGGCCTTGCTGCATGACGATTTTGCCACTTTCGAAGTCATTGGACACTATAATGAACCGCAATCGCAAAAACTCTGCGAATCCGCCGTCAACCGCCTGCCGGATGGATCCTGGATGGCGATTTGCAGAAACGACAGTGGTAACTATCACTTCACAACCAGCCTAGACGGAAAGCTGTGGACTGAAGGCCAAGAGCTACCCTTTGTCTCTAATGGTGACAATTCCAAACCAACTTTTGACCGGTTTAGCGGTATGTATTATCTTGGCTGGCAAGAGCGAACACAGATTGGGCAGTGTCGTCGTAGTGTGTTCAACGTCGACGTTTCCATGGATGGCAAGTCGTGGGAGAGGAAATATCGTTTCGAGACTCCGAACTCATTTCAATATCCGACGTTCCATGAACACGATGGCGAGATCTGGGTAAGTGTGACACAAAGCGATCACAAGGGGAGCTCGGATCGCATCATGTTCGGCAGATTAGAAGACACCGTAAGCTGAATGCGAGCCAACAAAACCATGAACACATACAACTTGACCCGCATGCTTTCAGCGCCCGGTCCAAGTTAATGTCATGGTGAACGTTAAAAAAAGAAAAATTATAAATAAAGATTGAAAAGAGTTCAGAACTTTGTTTTAATTGTCACATAAAGCTAATACTGCGATATTAAAAGCGTGATAAGTGACAAAGAGCTACGCAAACAGCAGAAAATAATTTTTAACAAATCGTTTCATGGTAAGGCGTATGCCGCCCGTAAGCTCTAACATTAACCTTAACAAGCGGCATACTTAAACCGCAATCAGAAAGAAAATTTATGACCAATAACGACATTTTACGACGATTACGTTACGCGCTAAATATAAACGACCTACTCGTTGCTCAGATTACATCTAAATCAGGACGAGAGACTTCAGAAGAGGAAGTCATGAATTGGCTTAAGCCCGAAGATAAGCCTGGCTATGTTGAACTTTCAGACTCGGATCTCTGTAGCTTCCTCGATGGTTTAATCATTGAAAAGCGCGGGCCTCATCCATCAGGTAAAATTCCATTGCCACTTGAATTCTTGTCCAACAATGATGTTTTGAAAAAGCTTCGAATTGCCTACAATTTAAAGTCCGACGACATGCTCGCCGTATTCAAAAAAGTGGATTTCGCTATCTCAAATGCTGAACTAGGATCATTTTCTCGTAAATCTGACCGTTTCTACTTTGCCAAATGCCCCGAAAAGGTTTTGCGCAAATTCATTAAAGGTCTTAGCCTCTGACAAAGTTAAAAGGGAAAATGAGCAAAGAGCAGATGTTAGCAAATAAAAGTGATTAATACTTTTGTAGCTTCATCTAAAATAACAATAAATTTTAACAAATCGCTTCATGGTACGGCGTACCGCCCCCGTAAATGTTGGCAAAAGGAGAACAGACATTATGAAGAGCATATCAATCATATTAAAAGAAGATTTAGGGAGCACCAACAAGCCGAGTCCACTGTACCATATTTTTAAAATGCTGATTGCACTGACAGTCATTCTTCTGGGCGCAACGACATATGCTGATGCGGCCCCTACCCCTCTAACCGTTACAACCTGGAACATTGAGCATCTTGGCACACTAGGCCGCGGATTTGGAGGCGGATACGGCGGATTAGGACCTGGGTCAATTCCTGAAGGCAATGAACCTCTTCCCCTACGAACGGATGAAGATCTAAAACGTATTGCTGATTTCATTGAAAACGACCTTAAGACAGATCTATTTGCACTTCAGGAAATTGGCATCACCGGCATCCGTAACGGACGCTCCTTGTCAAAACCTTTAGATAAAATCATCGAGCACTTGAATCGCAATGGAGCCAAGTGGGTCTATTTCATTCCACAAGTAGATGTAACTCCGCCTCAAGATAGTGAAGATAATATATTCCTCGGCTACCTTTGGAACCAAAAACGTGTTCACCTAATCAATATATTTGAGATGTCTGTCCCTAATCCATACATGGGAGGACCACAACTATTTGAGCGCACTCCACTCGTTGGATACTTTGAAGCCCTTGGAAAAGGTGGCATTCCACACAATGATTTTGCATTAGTCAATGTGCATTTTGCATCAGGACAGGTAAATGACGAAAATCACCTCATAGCCATGACACTAATCGATATGATGATTTCAAAAAATCTAGCAAAATACGCAGCTGCAGAATCTGACATAATCATTATGGGCGACCTCAACGACAATCCCACACAAGTAAAAGCAGATGGATCGCCTAAGTACTCCCCAGCAATGCACCAACACATGCAATTCAAGGGCTACATTGACCTCGTAACGCCCAACATGAAAACCACGCGCATGAACAATAACCTCGACAGCCTCATTGATCATATTCTGGTGAATAAGTCTGCCCAAATCGAGTTGGTCTCCCCCAATGCAACCCTCTATAAACCGGGAGGCAAGAAGGGCAACCCCGCGCTCTACGGCAAATGGCGACGCACCTTCAGCGACCATTTCCCCATTTCTTTTCAACTGCAAATTGAACCCGACTCTGATGTCGACTTTTTCTGATCGCGGGGGATTTGATAAGGAAAGCAATATGATAGAAAATAAAATAGCGGAATATACGGCAGGCATAACATTCGAGAAGCTTGACGCGAATATGATCCATATCATGAAGCGTAATCTGCTTGATTCCTACGCGGGGATATTAGGTTCCCTGCGGGATGCTGATATGATCAGTAAGTTTGACAGTATGACTTCCATTATCCCGGATGAGAACGGGATAAGCGTCTGGGGTATAGGCAGAAAAGCACACGCGGCGGAAGCGATATTCATGAACACTATTATGGGAAGGCGCAGCGATCTTCTGAACACGTATATGTCCCCTAACAGGATGGGAGCGTCGCATCCCTCGGATAATATTTCACTTGTCCTGTCCGTAGCAGACTATTTGAACAAGACAGGCAGGGATCTTTTGACGTATACGTATGCTGCGTATCAGCTTGTCGGGATATTCGCTGACTATTATTGCCCGGAAAAAGACGGATATGATCATGACGCCCAGACACTTTTTTATACGCCTCTTATTATCGGACTTATTATGGGGGTATCGGTCGATGAGATGGTCGAATCGCAGAGGATAGCGGGGATGCTTGGACTTGTTATCAACCAGTCGGCAGTTGGCCAGATCACGGACTGGAGGCACTGTACTTACGCATCATGTGCTATGAGAGGTATGCAGTCGGTTGTCATGGCGCGTGCCGGGTTCAAGGGAGCGCTTGATATATACGGGGGAGAAGCCGGGGTTGACCGGTTTTTCCCGCACGCGGAGTTTTTTATGGAGCCCATGCCGGATATTTCGCAGGTCATATTCAAACGTTGGCCGGCACTTGTTTTCTGCCAGACGCCAATAGATGTTGCCATAGATATTTCTGCGAAAATAGAGGATGTGGAAAACATAGAGAAAGTGCGGGTTCAGACATATAAGATGGCCATTGAGGAGGGGGCTCTCGAGTCGGCATACCAGCCTGGCAGCCGGGCTGGTCGAACGCATTCCCTGCCGTATTGCGTAGCCACCGCGCTCGCCAAAAAGACCATTAAATATGATTATTTCGATGACAATTTTCTGCAGAAAGAGAAAGATGTAGCGGGGCTTATCCCTAAGATCACGGTGGAAGAAGATAAAGAGATGACCCGCTCGTATCCCGGAGAAGCTCCCTGTAAGATCATAGTTAGGCTTACGGACGGCAACGTTGTTGAGGCTGACAGGCGGTATCCGCACGGCGATCCGCACGACCCGCTAAGTGATGAAGAGATAGAGAATAAAGCCCGTGAGTATCTGGGAAATTTTATGAAAGAAAAGGAAACAGGGTCCATTATTGAAAGAATCTGGAGTCTGGAGAACGAAACATCCATTGCCTGGCTGGTCGATCCGTTAAAAAGAAGGATAATATAAAATACGCTATATAGTCAGAAAAGGGGTCGGTTCCATAATTTGTGATTTGGAGTCCCCCATTCTCAATCCCGCGTTCTTCCTAGGCGGAACGCCGCGCCTGAGTTTAAACGTTGAGCATAAACTTCCTTAATAAAAATTAAAAAAATTGTACAAAACCTCAAATATACTATACAATTGAGGCAAAGTTATTGAAAGCACTATAATAATTGGTCATATTATCTTTCAAAGCATAAATTATTAACCGTTATTTCAATAAATTAACCAATCGAAAGTGTAGAGATGCACGGTAGTGCGTCTCTACTTTTAAAATTATTAACAAATACTAAAATTATTTACGAACATTTGTATAATAATTGTTCTATGAAAAGAGAAACCATTATGCTTGCATATTACAAATGGCAGCGCGATTCCGGGAACCCGGTTTTGCCACCCGATCCAAATTCAGCGTGCGAGAGCACACAGTGCATGAATCCGTTTGTTCTGAGGATTGACGATGAATACAGGCTCTACTATTCGGGGGGTGATGCTGAGGGAATTCACCGCATATGTCTGGCGACTGCCTCCGTTGAAACGCCAAGCTGTTTCACACGGCACGGTGTGATATTGGACGTGGGAGAAGCCGGATCTTTCGACGCGCGGTGGTGCGTTCTTCCCTGCATTCACCGCATTGGCGGAAAATGGCATCTTTACTACAGCGGGCGTGAGGAAACGGAACTCGGACTCCAATCATTTCCCGGCATTGGACTCGCTGTCAGCGATGACGGCATTCATTTCCAACGGCATTCATCCAAACCGGTGGTCACTGGGGACCAAACCAAAGAATTTCCCAACAACAGAGGCATCGCAGGCGGAGGCCAGATTCTGGAAGCCCCCCAGCCGGATGGGACGATCCGATACCGGATGTACTACACGCTGGCGGTCGGCAAACCGAGTACGAACATGAAAATCGACCAGGAGAAGCACTGTGCTGTCTGTCACAGCACGGATGGCATCCACTGGACTGATCATAGACTCATTATGAGTCCAAGGCGCGATGTGACCAACGAGGACATTGCTGTCGCAGCACCCTTTGTCTGGCGGGACGGCGATCTCTACCGAATGCTGTACTCCGGAATTGGCACGCGCTGGGGGTACTACTCTATATCGGAAGCAGTAAGCGAAGACGGATATCGGTGGCATCGCGGAAAGGGAGACGAGAATCTCTCGCTTGCGCCCGACCAGGCATCACCATGGGAAGCCCAGATGGTCGAGTACCCGTCTGTAATCAGAGAGAATGATCAGTTACGACTTTTCTACTGCGGCAACGGATACGGAGCCACAGGAATCGGCACGGCTGTCGCAGATGCAACAACCTGAAAGAACACTGAACCAGCTACTGCACACTACAGTCGATAGCCACGTGTGAGCCTACCGTTAAAAGAAGAAAAATTATATAAAAAGATTGAAAAGATTTCATAACTTTGTTTTAATGGACAGGTCAAAACAATAAATAGTTGTTAGCAATAAGTTATTAGCTATTAGGAATCTATCGCTTGTAATTTCGTGTAAAAATAAGTTTCAACCAATTGCTTCACGGTACGGCGTACCGCCGCCCATAAGCTCTAATATTCGATGCAATAATATAAAGGAGTAGATTATGAAAAAGGATGTCTTCAGTTTCGCATTTATCACCGACCCTCAGATCGGGTTGAATAGCCCATCAGGTCTTTCTGGAGTTGAATCAGACAAGGAAAGATTGGATTCTGCGATAGCTTACATAAATGAGAATGATATCGATTTTGTTGTCTTCGGTGGGGATCAAATACACAGTGCGAACGACGAGAATACTGATTCACAACTAGACGTGTTCGAGAAATCTTTGTCTGGTCTGACAGTCCCATATTACGGGGTTATTGGTAACCATGAGCAAGGTAATCCAACCAAAAAGTGGAAATACATTGAGCGCGGGCTGCCTATTCGCTTCTCAATCACCCACAATAACACGTTTCTGTTAGGCATTAATTCATCATGGCTTAGGGGTGATTACGGGGATAAGTACCAGCAAGAGGAGTGGGAACACCTCGAATCCGAGTTATCTCAAGTCGCCGCCACCTGCGAACAGCGTTTCGTCGTAATGCACTGGCCCTTACTCAATTATCATCCGAGGGAAGCGGACACCTATTGGAATATGCCAAACAGGGAGAAGCTCGTAGACTTATTTAAACAGCATGACGTATCATGTGTCCTTTCCGGTCACTGGCAACAAGACATAGATGCATGCTGGCGCGGAATTAATCTTATCACAAGTGTGGGAACTTCTAAGCCACTCCAGTATCCGGAAGAGCTATCATTCAAAGTTGTGACAGTCTTTGAGGACGGGTGGTCAGTTCGGAGAGTATCGGTAGCAAACAACGAATAGCATTCCATCGAACAAGACGCTAAACCGGACGGCTATAAACCATTATGAATGCTGAATTCTAAATGATGAATTTGGAATGCGTAAGTTCGTGATACGTGGTAAGTGCTACATGTTACGTACTCTGCGAGGCTTGGACTATCTTCGCCGTTGAATTAGTTAGATTACCATTAATTATTAACTGTTATTTCAATAGAATTATCCAATCAAAGTGTAGAGATGCACGGCCATGCGTCTCTACTTTTGAAATTATTAACAAATACTAAAATTATTTACGAACAGGGATAATAATTGTTCGTGCAAGAGGACTAATGGAAAAAACAAGAAACAGAACAATACTTATTTACCTAGGCTGTTTGCTTTTGGTCTTGGGAAGAACAGCCCTGGCTGCTCCCGAAACAATTATGGAATTTGGAGTATTTACAGACGTACATAATGGACTTACAAATTATCAGAGTCGATATTGCACGCAAGGAACTAACAAACTGGCAGACATTGTTGCTGTGTTTAATGCAAGTAACCTACCTATGGCTGTAGTGCTTGGAGATTTGGTAGATGCATACGAGTATGCTAATGGTGTTCACGATGACGTATATCAGTCGTTAGAGGATATTAACGCCGTCTATCAAACGTATACTGGCGCTCGTCATTATGTGATGGGCAACCATGATATAGGTCTGCTGACCAAGGCGGAATATCTAGAGATTACGCATAGCAACCCACACTACTCTTTTGACACAAATGGCCTGCATTTCATTGTGTTGGATACGCAATACAATGCTGACGACACCAATGCTGAGGCAGGAAACTTTTTATGGAATGAGTTGTACATGTCTACTGCTGAAATGACTTGGCTACAAGCTGACTTGCAGGCATCGAGTCTGATGCCAACATATATATTTACACATGTGAATCTGAATGGCAGCGGCGGCGAGAGTCTGGTTAATGCACCGAGCGTACGGAACATATTGGAAAATAACGGAAACGTACAGGCTGTTTTTCAAGGACATCGCCACTCGGGTTCATACACCTTTATCAATGGTATTCACTATAAAGGTTTTCAAGCTGTGGTTGAGAATGGTTATCCAACCAATGCCTACGCAATAGTCTCAATCATTGATGATGGCACAATAGTAATTAATGGTTTTGGCACACAAGAGGATGAACAATTTGTCTGTTCAGCATTCCCTTCAGTAATCGAGGCCACAGCAGGCAACGGCGGCACTATCGAGCCGATTGACAATGTCTATGTGGAGGCCAACGCCGACACGAACTTCATGATCATGGCCACGGACTACTTTCGCATCGTCCAGGTACTGGTGGATGGAACGAATAAGGGACCGATCGCCGGCTACACGTTCTCCAACGTAGTCAGCGGCCACACGATACATGCAGATTTTGCGGAAAACCTGGCCGCGAACAGTACGCCGCACTGGTGGCTGGCGGAGATGAATCCCAGTTGGACGAATGATTTTGACGGCGCTGAAACGAATGATGCGGACGAAGACGGTATGTTGACGTGGCAGGAATACATTGCTGGGACGCATCCGACGAACAAGGAGTCTGTATTCAAGGTCTTGGATGTGGAATTTCAGGACGGCAGCACGAGACTATCCTGGCTCAGCTCGTCGAACCGGATCTATGAGGTATTCCGATCGACGAATCTGCAGGAAGTATGGCCGGAAGCATCGGTGACGAACAACATGGCTTCGGACCCATCAGGCACGAATACGTGGACTGAGAACGAAACCAACGAAAGAGGATTCTATCGCCTCCGTGTGACGAAGCCTTAAAACATGGACGGTTGAGACGAAGAACTAATGAAGGTGAGTCAGAAGAAGACCAAACCAAGTGCTGCACCATTACCTTCTGAAGACGCGCCTTCAAAAGGAAGGTGAGCACAACGTTAACAGCTTTTGGGAAAAGTTTCATAAGAAGACATAAACGACGTTTTAATTGAGAATAGAGCAAAAAAAAAGGCTTGCGTTATGCAAGCCTTCTTTTTAAGCAAATCATTATTGACCAGTCGTTGTAGTATTCAACGGCGCAACTGGAGCCTGTTTTTGTTCAACAGGTACAACAGTTTTTTCAATTGCATCACTAATGCTATTGCCAGTAGCTTGACTTCCTATCCAAGCTAGAAAAGTTGTATTAACCATAAAAATAATTGCTAAGACAATTGTTACTTTAGTCAATACATTACCAACTTGAGCACCAAAGATTGCATCTGCGGCACCACCACCAAAAACAGCGCCGACACCTTGACCTTTTGAGCGTTGAAGAAGGATCACCCCTATCATCAGCAAACTAATAATAATTTCTAGGAATACCGAGATAAATTTAATAATCTCCATAATTCTCTGCCTTTCTATTTGTTAAAACATTGGGTTATATAACACATACAACCCACATTCTGTACATTCTTAAAAACTTAAGCTTTGATAGCTGCCTTAATTAAAGCAACAAATGATGGTGCTTTCAAAGCTGCTCCACCAATCAAACCACCATCAATGTCAGGCTGACTCAAAAGTTCAGCTGCATTTTCCGGTTTCATACTGCCACCATATTGAATTCTGATTCCATCAGCAGTTGCCTGATCAGATATTTCAGCTAGTGTAGAACGAATAAACGCATGCATTTCCTGAGCTTGTTCTGGAGAAGCAGTCAAGCCTGTACCAATAGCCCATACCGGTTCATAAGCAACAACAACTTTACATAAGTCACTACCCAATCCAGCCAAACTACCTTTTAGTTGAGAACTAACAACAGTTTCCTGTGTGTTTGACTCTCTCTGTTCAAGAGTTTCGCCAACACATACTATTGGAATTAGTCCAGCAGCAATGGCAGCTTTTGCCTTCTTATTAACAATTTCGTCTGTTTCTCCAAAATATTCGCGTCTTTCGCTATGACCAAGAATAACATAGTGACAATATAGGTTACGTAACATTGATGCAGAAATTTCGCCTGTATATGCACCCTCAGCTTCCCAATGCATATTCTGTGCACCAAGTTTGATATTTGTATCGCCTATTACTTTGCTTACGGCATCAAGACCTGTAAATGTTGGGCAAACAACTACGTCAACTTCACTTACATCGGCAATATCAAGTTTGATGCCTTTTGCCAGCTCTCTTGAGTCTTCTGGAGTTTTGTTCATTTTCCAGTTACCAGCAATAATCTTTCTTCTTATCTTCATTTATATTTTCTTTCTTTAATTACATTCTTAACTTTTAATAAATTTTATAAATAGATTGCGAAGCAACACAACTTACTATTTACCATTTACTATTAACTAAATCCTATTTGTCATCAAGAGCAGTGATTCCAGGCAATTCTTTTCCTTCAAGGAATTCCAGACTAGCACCACCACCTGTTGATATATGAGACATTTGGTCTGCCAGACCACTCTGGTTAACAGCAGCAACGGAGTCACCTCCACCAATAATACTTATTGAATCACTTGCAGCAACGGCTTTGCAAACTTCCATTGTACCTGATGCAAAATTTGACATTTCAAAACAGCCCATTGGACCATTCCAAACAATTGTTTTTGATTTCAAAATTTCTTCTTTATATATTTCTACTGTTTTTGGACCAATATCAAGAGCAAGGAAGCCATCATCAATATCTGTTCCAACAACTC
>Ga0307987_1000518_pt1 | contig 23064 bp, 13 predicted proteins | sample EllFjometagen181_FD_203157 | JGI IMG/M metagenome (GOLD analysis project Ga0307987, IMG submission 203157) | Marine microbial communities from Ellis Fjord, Antarctic Ocean - #181 | ecosystem: Environmental > Aquatic > Marine > Unclassified | place: Southern Ocean | collected 2014-10-08 | reverse complement strand
GATCCTTTTCTTGAGGATAATGGTTCTTTGTGGTTGTTGCATTGGAAGTTGATGAATGATATCAGTGGTATTAGTGCGGGGCATGTAATTTTTTCTCATATGCATAAGCCTGAATTTACTAAGCAAGATGTTGCTAAAACTGCTCTCAAATTATTTGGACACGAGAAGGGAATGCCTACAAATAATACATTGTTGAGAGATATTGACTGTTATCTTCGCTCTTATTGTGATACAAAAGTTATTAAGAAAAATAAGGTCAACGAAGATAGTTTCAATTGCCCTCTGTTGGAACTTGGTTTGATTCATTCTACAAATGATTCTGAATTATATAAATTTTCAATAGGTCAAAAAGTTTCATTGTCTCCAGAAATTATAGGTTTTGCACTTTGTGAATATATGTGTAGGTCAAATAAAAGCATTATGAATATTCAAAATGTGCTATATCATGAAGGAAGTCCCGGGCAAGTTTTTATGTTGGACGAGAATAGTTTTATTGATGCTATAGATTCTTTGAAATCATCGAGGTATGGAGATGCTTTTGGTTATACAGAGTCAGCAGGAATTTTTAATATTGAGTGTCGAATTTCTTTAGATGAAGCATTTGATTTGTTAGATAGTTACTATCGAGGTGAATTGTGAGTGTTTCTAAAATATCAGATTATACATGTGTGTCGCCACGCTTTTTACGATCAGTTAATTTGAATAACGACTATAATAATATTGAAAATAGTAATGGATATATTATTACTCCAAATGTCGGTAAAACTTTAGAATCTGTTTTACAAGGATTGTCTACGTTACATGGGCAACGCTCGTTTTCAGTGCTAGGTCCTTACGGAACAGGAAAATCTGCTTTTGCAGTTTTTTTATGTCAATTGCTGGGTCGAGATAATGTTAAGTATGAGTTTGTTCGCAATTTGTTAGCTAATACTTTCTCTAACTTAGTAGCGTTAGCGGACAGCATAAGGGAAGTGGATGATAGAGTAGGTTTTTTGCAAATTGTGATTACGGCAAGACGTCGTCCGGTCTCCCAAATTATACTTGAAAGTATGCTTAGAGCATTAGTTGATTTAAAGCAGTCAAAGAATGTAAGACTATTGGTCGAAAGAATACAGAATGCTTTAGACAATGAGTATTGGTTTGATACTGCTGTTATTATAGATTTTTTGTCAGAAATAGGAAAAGAAGCAAAGCTGCAAGGATATAGTGGTTTATTGCTGATGGTTGATGAAGCTGGTAAAACACTTGAGTATGCTCTACATGATCCCAATGGTGGAGATGTATATATATATCAAGAGCTTGCTGAGTACTCGGATCGTCAAAAAGAGATGCCGGTTTTATTTATTATTACTTTGCACCAGATGTTTGATGATTATGTTCAATTATCAGATAGAACTTTAAAAAATGAGTGGACTAAAGTTCAAGAGCGATTTAGATCAATACAGTTTTCTGAAACAGCTGCTGCTACAATAAATTTAATTGCTAACGCTCTGTGTCCTAAAGAAAAGCTTCCAGAATCAGTTGATGTTGCACTGGACAAAATTCTACAAAGATTTGTAGATATCCAAGTGCATCTACCTTTTGGTATAGGTTTTGATGAATTTAAATTATTTTCAAAGAAAGCTTGGCCGTTACATCCAACGTTATTGCTTGCTATGCCATATTTGTTTAGGAGGTTAGCTCAGAATGAACGTTCAATATTTTCATATCTAAATAGTTTTGAGTCATTTGGTTTTCAGACTTTTTTAGACAAAACTTTTAATAAAGATGTTGGATTTGTTCGTTTGAGTCATGTTTATAACTATTTACTTTCTAATTATGAAGTTAGCTTAAGCCGTTTACCTTATGCAAAACGCTTGTTAGAGGTTAGTAATGTTATTAATAGTAGACAGAAACTTAGCCGTGATCATATTCAAATCATTCAAACAGTAGCTTTGTTAAATGTTTTAAGTGAAATATGTCCGTTACGAGCATGCAAAGAGTTGATTGAGTGTTCATGTGATATAAGTAATATTGATGAAGAACTTCATTATTTAAAAGCTCAATCTCTTTTGACATATAGAAAATTGGATAATTCTTATAGGGTCTGGGAAGGAAGTGACGTTGATGTTGAAGAACGTTTAAAAGAGGCTTACAGGGATCTGCATTTGGCTGACTCATCAATGTTAGGAACATTGAAAGAGTATTTGCCGTCAAAAACTATGGTTGCACGTAGGCATAGTCTTGAAACAGGGATATGTAGGTATTTTAAGGTAGTGTATACTGAAAACATTAGTAATATAGATAATTGTGATTTTTCTGATGCAGCTGGCATTGTATTGGTTGTTCTACCTATGTCAGATTTAAAGGTGATAGAAAAAACAGCACTTAAGTTAACAAAGAGTGAGGTTCGGCTTATTGTTGCATTGCCGCAACAGATTACCTCTATTATTGGTGTTGTAGAAGAAATTGCTGGATTGCGTTGGGTTGATGACAATACACCAGAATTGAGAGATGATAAAGTTGCTTCAAGAGAAGTTAGTTTAAGGCTAGTAACAGCAGAACAGAGATTAGAAGCATTATTGCGAATTATGCTCGATCCACGTCCTTTGCCTTTAGGTAATCATTGTAAGTGGTTTTGGAATGGAACGCAGAATGATGCGTCTCGCAATGTTGATGTAACAAGGTTATTGTCAAAAGCATGTGATAATATTTATTCAGAGACACCAAAGCTTCGCAATGAATTAATTGCACGTAAAAACATTTCAGGTGCAGCCGCGGCAGGTCGTCGTAAAGTAATTGAGGGTTTGCTTGAACATGTTGGAGAGCCTATATTAGGAATAGATATAAATAGTTATCCGCCTGAAAGAGCTATTTATGAAACCGTATTACAAGCATCAGATATACATGTTTTTAATAAGACAGTTGGAAGCTGGAGTTTGCAAAAACCACCTCAAGATAGTGAATTGAATTTACGACCTTGTTGGAGTTTAATGGAAGATATGGTATTCTCTTTGAATATTGAGAGAGTTAATGTGCTGGAGCTATTTGAAAAACTTTCAGAGATTCCATATGGATTACCTGCGGGTGTTAGCCCAATATTATTTGTGGCATTTTTTATATTAAACCAAGATAATCTTTTCTTGTATCGAGAAAACAGTTTTCTTCCAGAGGTAAAGATTGCTCATTTAGAGCTATTACAAAGACGTCCAGAGCTATTCTCGGTGTCAGGAGTTAGACTTGATGGAATACGGCAAGCTGTTGTAGAACGTTTAGCTAAAGGACTCAAACAACCTGCTAAGATTGCACCCGTTGTGAGATCATTATTCAAAACATTAAATTCTCTTCCAAATGTTACCTTGAAAACAAATAAAGTCAAAAATAAAAAAGCAATTTTAATGCGAGATTGTTTGTTAAAAGCGCAGGCTCCAGAGCAACTATTGTTTATTGATTTACCAAAATGTTTTGGATTGGCTTCATTTAAAGAAGGAGAAGAACGAACAGAGGACATGACTCTATTTTTTGAGGAATTAAATACTAGTCTTTTTGCTCTTAGGGACTACTCTTTGAATCTTTTAGAAAAGTCAAAGAATAAACTTGTTAACAAATGTGGAATAGTTGATAATATTCATGGCTGGGAAGAATTAGAGCGTCGAGCCATGTGGCTTGTTCCACGAGTAAATCATGAAGTATTGACTCCATTCTTGAAAAGTGTTATAAATGGCATTGATAGTGAACACAATGCAACTCCTGCTCTTTCGTTAGTAGCAAATAGACCTTTTGAACAATGGTCTGATACTGATGTTGATCGTTTCCCTGGGTTGGCAGATGGCATTGGTGATTTATTTAAAAGTATTTGGAAAAATTATGGCAATGTGGAATTAGAGTTAACTTCTGATGAAATACAGCAAAGAGATGATTTATGTATGAAGTTTAAGCCACAGTTGACTAAACTTATAGATAGCAGTTCAACTAATGTAATTAGAGCTATGTTAAAAGAACTTTTAAAAGAATTTGATAATTCTCAATTGGAGGAATAGAATGAAAATAGAACTTAGTAATCTTGGAGCCTTGCAACAGGCAGAATTTGAACTTGGGGATATGACAATAATCTGCGGCTCAAACAACACAGGTAAAACCTATGCAACCTATGCAACTTATGGTTTTCTACGTTTTTGGAATGAAGCATACGTTGTACCAGTTAATATGTCCTACATAAATCAGCTCTTTGAAAATAGCTCTGTTAAAATACCTCTTGCTGAATTTCGTAAAGACCGCAATGTATATCTAAAAGCTGCATCAGAACAATATTCAGAACAACTGTACATTGTTTTTGCAGGAAATGAAAAATATTTTGAACATTCAAGTTTTAGTATTATGCTGGAGGAGCCAGATAAATGTCCAGAAGTTGAACTAGAACGTAATTTTGGAACAGAAAAGAAACGACTTTTCAAAATTTCAAAAAGTAAAAATAATGATTTTATGGAAGTTAGTCTTTTGTTACAGGATGAAGAGAGTAATCTTGATAAAAATGCAGTCAAAAAAACAATTGGTAATGCTGTAAAAGATATTTTATTTGGTCATCTTTTCCCCGAAACCTTTATTGCTAGTGCAGAACGTACTGGAGCTGCTATTTTTCGTAAGGAATTAAATTTTGCTCGCAATCGCTTGCTTGAAGAAGTCGGTCAGGGGCAAGAGATAAATCCATTAGATCTTATTAATAAAGTTTATTCTGATTATGCATTGCCAGTAAAGCACAATGTTGATTTTACACGTAAATTAGAGGATATGTCTAAAACAGAAAGTTACATAGCTAAAAAACATCCAGAATTATTAGAGCATTTTGAAGATATACTTGGTGGCACATACAAGGTTACTAACAATGATGAACTATATTTTATTCCAAACGCTAACAAAAGTGTTAGATTAACAATGGATGAAAGTTCGAGTGCTGTTCGTTCCTTGTTGGATATAGGTTTTTATCTTAAACATGCAGCAACCGAAGGTGATTTGTTAATGATTGACGAACCAGAACTCAATTTGCACCCACAAAACCAAAGAAAAATAGCACGATTGTTTGCATGTTTAGTGAATTCAGGTCTACGAGTTTTTATTACTACACATAGTGATTATATTATAAAAGAGTTAAACACTCTTATAATGTTAAATTCAGATGAACAATATATTAAGAAAATTATTGAGAAAGAAAACTATAGAAAATCTGAAATTATGTCTCCAGAACAAATTAAAGTTTATATTGCTAAAAAAGCATCTGTTAAAAAGAATGGCAATAAAAGACCAAGCCAATGTTTAACACTTGTACCAGCTGAAATAACAAATCAATATGGTATTGAACTTGATAGTTTTGATGATACAATTATAGACATGAATAGAATTCAAGAAGAAATTCTTTTTGGAGGTGATGATTAATGAAGACCTGTGAAATCTTATCAGATTTAATCAATGATGCAGCCCAAGAAGAAATTGATTTCACTAATAACAAAGAGACAGGTTTTGTTGAATTATTAGAACCAGATCAACCTGAGTCATCTGTGACAATCAAAGGTTTACCCGCCGGCTCTTTTGCTATTAAGTTAGATGCGTTTCCTGCTCCACAACAATTTTTCAAGGGTAGTAATGGAGAATGCAAAAGAGCTGATTATGCTATATTTTCAACTATAAAAAACAAAAAATATATTTTTATAATTGAGTTAAAGAAGAGCAATACCAACAAAGAACATCATATAGTCCAACAATTGCGTGGAGGATACTGCTGCACAAAATATCTCCAAGAGATAGCAAAACAATTTTGGCAGGAATCTAATTTTTTGGATAGTCATGAGTATAGATATATAGCGTTTCTAGATGTGAATACTCGTTTGAGTAAGAGACCTACAAAACTAAAAATAGAGACACTGCATAATAAACCAGAATGTCCTCTAAAAATTAAATATGTAAAAGAGGTTCATATATCAACCATTCTAGGAGTTCAAAATGGTTAATAAAAGTACCAATGAACAAAAAGAGACAAAGAAGGTAAGGCATATTGTAGCTTTATCTGGAGGCAAAGATAGTTCAGCTCTTGCAATCTATATGAGAGGCAAAATTCCCGATGTGGAGTATGTTTTTTGTGATACAGAGAAAGAGTTAACGGAAACATATGAATACTTGTTAAAGTTAGAGGTGTATCTTGGAAAAAAAATTATTCACCTCAAATATTCATCAGGGTATGGTTTCGATGAAATTGTTAAGATGAAGAGGGGCTTTTTACCATCACCTTCTTCCCGTTGGTGTACAGAATATCTTAAACTCAAGCCATATGAAGATTTTATTGGTGATGATCCGGTTATAAGTTATGTTGGCATTAGAGCTGATGAACCTCATAGAACTGGATATATTTCCACCAAACCAAACATAAAAACGGTATTTCCATTTGTGGAAGATAATCTTCGACATGATGACATTATGAGAATTCTTAATGAATCAGGGCTTGGGTTGCCCAAATATTATGAATGGAGATCCCGTTCTGGTTGCTATTTTTGTTTTTTTCAACAAAAGATAGAGTGGGTTGGTTTATTAGAAAATCATCCTGGTTTATTTGAGAAGGCAAAGGCATACGAAAAGTTTAATGAGGAGACAGGAGAGCGGTATACATGGGTTCAAGGAGAGAGTTTGGAAGAGCTGGCTCAACCAGATAGAATTGCTCAAATCAAAGAAAACTACGCAAAACGTAAGCTTCGAGAAGCCAACGCTTTCAAAGGAAACCAAAAGTTAAAAGATTTATGGAATGAAGATTTTGAAGATGATGAGGAAGCCGCTTGTAATATTTGCCATTTATAGTTTAGAAAGTTAATGTCAGTGATATATTGGGATAACAATGCAACAACACCATGTGCACCAGAAGTGGTTGAAGCCATGGAACCATATTGGAATGTTAAATTTGCAAATGCATCAAGTTCGCATCTTGCAGGTAGAACAGCAATGATTGCTATAAAAAAAGCTAGAGAGCAGGTTGCAACATTGGCCAATTGTTTACCAAAGGAAATTGTTTTTACATCTGGAGCCACAGAAAGTAATAATATACTATTTCTTGGAATATTATTAACTCCTAATCTTGAACGAAAACAGATTGTTGTTTCAGCAATCGAACATAAATCGATACTAGAACCTGCTAAGTTGCTTGAAAAACATGGTTTTGATATTGTTAAATTGCCTGTTACACCCAATGGTGTTGTTGACTTAGAGCAAGCCCAAAAGTTGATTACATCAAAAAGCCTGCTTGTTTCTGTTCAGGCTGCAAACAATGAAATAGGCACCATTCAGCCTATTAAGGAATTGTGCAATTTTGCTCATGATGCTGGAGCATACTTTCATACAGATGCAGCTCAGACTCTTGGGAAGGTTCCATTTGATGTAGATGATATTAATTGTGATTTTGCATCTTTCAGTGCTCATAAAATGTATGGACCGAAGGGAGTTGGTGCCTTATTTATAAGAGGTGGTGCTAAACGCTGGCCTTGGGAGAAACCTTTAAATGGAGGTGGACAGGAAATGGGCATTAGACCTGGGACAAGTAATGTCCCGGCAATTGTTGGATTTGGTAAAGCCTGCGAAATTGCTTGTTCTAGCAATTGTAATAGATATGTTGAAGTTTTAAAACATAGAGAACTTTTGGAAGAAGAAATTTTAAATAGGTTTAACGGCTCTTTGATTAATGCAAATATGGAGCAACGTTTGCCTACTGTTGTATCCGTTACATTCTCAGATATTGATGCTGATGTCTTGATTGACTCTTTAATTGGACTTTTTATTTCAAATGGTGCTGCATGTTCTGGGAGTACTCTTACACAGTCTCATGTGCTTGCTGAACTAGGTGTACTGGCAGAAGAAGCTAAACGAACCATCAGAATATCTATTGGGGCAGAAACAAGTTATGATGAAATCGTCTCGGGTCTTAACTTATTAAGTAATGCTTGTTCTGAAATAAAACAATGTTTTAAGGAGAGCAATAATGCCTGACGAACTGAGTTTAGAAATTAAAAACCTTGGGGCAAACAATAATCAATGGAAACCGCATAAGTTAATTGCTTTATATTCAGCTATCATAATGTTGCAAAGAGCAGACTTTAATACTGATAAAGTTTATTTTTCAACTGAATACAAAAATACCTTTAAAAAACACTTTAAAAAATATATTAAAAATGAAAATGATAAGAGCAGACCACATACTCCATTTTTTCATCTTAAAACATCATCTTTTTGGGAGCTAATACCTCGTTCGGGTATGGAACAAGAATTGCAAAACACAACTACGGTTGGTGGGATAGGTGATTTGAATCGTATTGTAGATCATGTAAAGATATCAGATGAGTTACTTCAGGTACTTTTAAATGATGAAAAAAGAGATTTCTTAATTAATGTAATAGTTAATATTTTAAATAGTAAAGTTTCAGTTGATGCTTCTAAAGAATGCTATTCCGATTTGAATAATGAGGAAATCACAGCATACAACGAGTTTATTTGTCCTGTCAAAGCAAAGGATAAAATAATTAATAAGAATGATAACATAGGTAACAAAATGAGTTTAAAAACAGATACATTTCCATTAAAACGTCTTTGGTTAGAACATGCAATTTCAACAATTCCTAAAAATAAAATGATATTTTCGAGTGCACACATTTCAGATGCACGAAAGATCTTTTTAGCAGGCTCTAACCAACTTACTGCAATTCAGAATTGGTTAACATGTTCATCAATAATTGAACGTCAAAAAAATACAGTTGAGTTAACTCCATTAGGAAAGAAGATTTCCGAGCATGATACACATGCGGACAAAGCATTGACCTGGTGGTTAATTCATTTGAATTTATGTATAAATGATATATTTCCATATACAGCATTTTTTATGGGCTTTGAAATAGGAGATAGTTGGATTGAGAAGGATAAGATTATAGATAAACTGTATTCTAAGAATCCAGATAGGTTGGCGTTAGAATCGTTAAAGACTTATTTTGATGGAATTGATGCATCATTCAGACCTGGGAACATGATGTATATGCTTGGACTTTTAGAACGGCGACGCGACAGAGAAAGTGGTAAAATACTAATCAAACGCAATTCTGTAGAAGTGTGCAATGAATTGGTCGTTTATGCACTAATGCTTTTGCAGTATAGACATGCTAAAGATGTTACAATGCAAACACCGACTATCATAAAGATGGGGTTGCCCCATTTTCTTGGTTTAACACACAAAATGTTTAGAGAAAAACTTAGCAATATACAAAGTGACTCCAATGTAAATAAGCTCATAAAGTATGATAACAAGCAAAATCTTGACTCTGTGGAATTTATTAAAAAAGGCACCAAAGTAATGGAAAGTTTAGTTGATTACATGTATGAGAACGAGGTTGTACAATGGAATTAAGCAACAACTTGCAGACAATTATTGAAGAATGCTCAGAGATAACCTGCCGATATAAAGTAAAAGTCTTTGAGAGTAATGATTTGTATAAACTTGCTATGCTTCGAGATTGTATAAAAGAAAATTATGATTTAGACACGCTGTGTAATGATGATTTTTATAAATCAAAAGGAGCAAATCCTATGGCAATGACTGAAGTTCTTGAACTTATCAAATCAGATAGTAGTAAATCTATATTACTTGTTGACGGACCAATATATGCACTTCATACATGGAGTTCGAATTTAAGAAGAAAGTTTTGGAACGAGATGTCTTATTATTCAGGAAAAATTATTTTGTTTTTCATGCCGGAGCAGGAAGAATCAAAGGAATATTTCAGAATATGTGAAAATATAATAAACGGATGCACTGTTTTAGAACCCAAAAGAATAAAAGGAGGTATTTAAAATGCCTTTTCTGAGCGATTATTTTAAGGTAACAGAAGGGAAAACACCTGTAGTTGAATTAACGGAAGCATTGTATAATGATGAAGTGATTCAAGCATTTGTACCTGTTGAGTCGACAAGAGAAGTCTTTACGTTTCTGAAAGATTCAATGGAACTCCACAATCCCAACTCAAGAGCTGTTCTATGTCATGGAGCGTATGGTTCTGGGAAAAGTTATATTGCATCAGTCGTTTGTCGTTTGTTGAGGGATGGATATGAGTCTCCTGCGTTGGAACCAATATGGGAAAGAATGAGGCGCCGAGGCTGGGAAGAAGATGTGGAGCAGTTAAGCAAAGCATTAAGTCTGAATCACCATAAATCTTGGTTGATTGTTCCCATTCATGCAATAGGAGGAGCTGACTCAATAGCAAATGCTCTTCTTCGAAATCTTAAAATATGCTTAACTAACTCTGGAATTAATTTTGAAGATGACGAGAAGGTAAAAGGTACACTGTATAGTGCAAGTGCAAAGAAATTCAAATCTCTAATTGACCAAGGAGCTAAATATCCTGATGATAATCCATGCGGATATTCAACATCAGATGATTTGTTGAATAACTTAGAAAATGATATGGATAGAGAAGCGTATGTTGAACTGAAGAAATGGTATAAGAGAATTAGTTATGGTAGTAAGTTTGAAGACAACCTTAATAATTCAGAGTTTTCAGATGTTGAGGAAATGTATATTAGGGTTGCAGATGCTTTGGCACAACACAACAAGGGGGGGATACTTGTTGTTTGGGATGAATTTGGAGCAGCCTTAGAAGAGATGCTTAAGAACAAAACAAATAACATTGAGGCGGAGCTACAGCAACTTCAGATATTTATCGAAAAAACATGTAATAATAAAACGAACAAGAATAATATTATTTTCATGGGGTTCAGTCATGTGTCATTTGGGGAATATGGAGAAAAACATAGAGTAGAACAATATTTAGCTGATAAACTAAAAATGATATCCGGTAGATTTAGAGAACCAAATATTTCTATTCATTTAAATCGTGCGGAACAAGAGGGATATCACTTATTGTCTGGGATGATTTCACCAACAGATAAAGGCAAAGAACTTATGGCAACAACTTTTGCTAACTTCAATTGTCTTGCCAGTCAATTAAGTTTATATAAACTTTGGGATGGTATGGATAAAACTACAGCAGTAAATAATATTATTAAGCCAGTTTATCCATTCCATCCAGCTACTGCTACCGTATTGTTGAATCTGTCTGACGCTGTTGCACAGGTAAATAGAACGGCATTTTATTACATGGTAGCAAAGGAAAAGGGGTTTCTGGCAGCCATAAATGAGAAACAACTGCCGGATATCAAGGAAATAGGCTCCTCTGAACTTATTAGAATTCACGAATTATTCTTGTTCTTTGAGGAAAATCTTAAAGAAAATAGTAAAGAATTACTTAAGGCTTATACAAGTGCATTATCTCGTTTGCCTAATGACATGAAAAAATATGATTTAGCCATGAATGTATTACGCTGTATACTACTTCTTGCTGTGAGTGGCACAAATATCACCACGGATTTATTGGCATTTGTTATGTTTGATGCAAGCGAAATAGATCCGAAGGCAGATGATTTAAAAGACGTTCTCGAATATTGTTCAAAAGCCGGTGCTATATATAGAGATGCTCACACAGAGTTGTGGTCATTCTCTGCTCCAAGTATTAATATTGACGATCTTGTTGAGGTAGAAATTAAAAACCAAAATTTCAAATCTGCCTCTAAAATAGAACTACTTCGTCAACAAGATAATGAATTATTATCTGAGATTTTCGATTATTTGGGCGATTTTGACTTGCCACCATCAGTAACAGGTGTGATTCGTAAGATAAAGATTGTTATATATGATCATATATTTCTTACATGTCCTGTTTTGAACCCCGCATTAGAGAATCCCCAACAAACTTGGAACAGTACGGCATTATATATAACCCTACCTTCTACTCTCGAAGAAAAAAATAAAATAATGAGTTGTATAAACAGATTAGATCATAGCGAAGAGTATTTTGTTGTTCCACAAAATATTGTACAAATAGAAACAGATGTGCAGAGGTTTATTGCTGTTCATAAAATGTTATTAAATGGAGGATGGGATGTCGCTACAAAACAAGCGTTAGAATCTGAGTTTTTAGCTTTAAGATCTACATTAAGAAAAGAACTTAATAAATATTACGGCAATAAAGCATTTGCACATGATTCTTCTCAAATCTTGCAGGCAGGTTCCAGTAAGCAACTTTTGGGTACTATTGATAGTTGGAGTACATTATTTGAGAAACTCAAAGAATTATCAGAAAAAAATTATAGCCAGTGTATAAAAGTGTTATGTGGAGAATTCAACGGTTGGAGTTCAAAAAGAAGTAAAAGAATTGAAAATGTTATAGAACGGGTTTTAGATTTCAAGTCAACTCCAAACTATCGAGAAAAGTATTTAGGCTTCAAAGAACGATCACAAGAAGCTGCAATTATAGATGGAATACTTCTTGAGAATAAATATCTAAAATCCAACTTAATATCAGGAGATGAGTATTTCTTTGATGATTATAGCCAAAAAACAACCGATAAACCTGAAGTTATTAATGATATCCTTAAATATGTTCGGGAAAGTACTCAGAAAAGAGTATTAAATAAGTTATTTGTTAAATTGATTGATACTCCGTACGGGATTCCGAATCATGTAATATCAATTTTAATAGCAGTGGCAATTAAAGATCAAACAGAAAAAATTAAGTTCTTTGATGGCAACAAAGAGATTGTCCGATCAAAACTAGCAAAGTTCTTGTCTGATACACCTATGAATTTATCAAAGGCATCTCTACGTTACGAAAACATTTCTACCGATATCAGAAAATTATATATGGCCATAGCTTCGGCATTAAATTATTCTATTCCGCAAAAAGAACAAAACACAGAACAAATGATAGGATACTGTAAGGATATAGTTGACCGCCTTTGCAAATGGGCAAATGGGTTTTCATTTATAGCCAAGACACTTGATTGTTTAACAGACGAGGAACGTAACTTCTTCAGTTTATTGCGAGGAGGTGTTCGTCCCAATTTTATAGAATTAGCTAATAGTTTTAAAATTATTGTCAAAAATAATTCGCAAATAACAACGGAACTAAAGAATGCAACTATTCAACAGAATAACTATCCTCAAGTAAATGAGTACTGGCAATCTTTAAACAGCCGAATTACAGAAGAAATATCGGGAGCACAAGGTGCATTAATTAACTGTATATCAGAATTGCCACATGATATAAAAAAGAATCTTAATATACCTGAAGAATTTGATGAGGTGACTAATAATGTTGATAATATTGTATCCGAGTTATTAGGAATTGATTCAAGAGATTTGCAGAAGGAACATTATAACCGAGCCTTGGGGAAATTAGAAGAATCGGAAAAAAATCTTCATTCTAAAGAAAATGATTTAAAGCAAAAAATTCAAGAGTTAATTAACAGTCTACCTCTTGCTATTATAAAAGAGCTAACAGGAACAAGAAAAGAGATACAGCTTGCAGATATAGACAATCTTATAGCTAAACTTCAAAATAAGAGTCCATTAAACTTATATTTGGAGGATTATAGAACCGTTCTTGAGACTATACAGGATCGAAACGATTCAACCATCAAAGAGTATAAAGAATTCATCTATGATGTTTTGCGTTTAGGAGGAGATATACTTATAGAACGATTTAATATAAAAGATGAAATGACTTATCATGACCATACCGAGCGTGTTACAGCTAAATTAACGAACAAAAATTTACACGATCTTTTCTGCAAAGATTATGTTGAATGTTATAACATTATAAATGTTGAAAACAAAAAGCTGATTGATGAATGGATATCATCCATAATAAAAATAATCAATTCTTTAAATGATGATGACAAAAAAAACATTGGAATTGACGAGTCGGCAACACAAAAGCGAATAACTAATGCAATTGCCTCATTTTATAAAAAAAGTATTGAAGAACTAACATTTGAAGATTACAAACGTTTCCTTAATTATATAAATTCCTTGGGATCAATAACCCAGTCTACAAGCGAATTAGATGTAGTTATAAATGGTTGTCATTTAACTTTACAAGATTATCAATCTATTGATGTTGAAAAATTTCTCTCAGAAATCATATCCGAAACAAAAGATGATTATAATCTTACAGATGAGCAAATGAAAGCATTATGCATTAAAACACTTTTTCCTGACTTTTACGAAAGACAAAAAGAATGATTGAACTTTTCAATGACAACTACAATACAACATCATATAATATACTGCACCAAGTATATACAGCAGAAGAAGCAAAAGAAGCTTTTGATTGTATTGTTGATTCCCTTAAAAGCAATAATATCAACAAAACAGTTTGCATAAAGCTAAATGATTCTTATTATAGTGTTTTTGAGAGATTATTTAAAAACATAAAACATGTTGAATGTTCACAGTACTTACCTACAAATATTCTTTCGGATAAGCTAAATTGCCGAATTCCCATTTGGCTAGACAATGAACTTATTATTAAATTTGATTTGTTGAATTATAGTATCGAGAAGGTGAATAATATTGATTGGGAAGATTGGTTTTTAGACTGCATTTTTAAATCTACGGATAATATTGTTTATTCTGATTGGGTTATCAATGCATATAAAACAGATGCTTTTAACTATTCTTTGCCTAATGAAGTTAATAAAGTTTTTGTATCAAGATTGTGCAATATGAGAAAAGAGTCTATTGCACCTTTGCTAAAATCAAAATTTGAAGAACTTGTATGTGAATCAGATACTTTACACTTATTTCTAGAAAAGATACTTTATTCTTCTGCAGTCCACTTGATACCGGAACATGCTATTCCTGAAAAGTATGATTTATACTTGGCAGAACATTTTGACTTAGTCTTTCCTTTACCTGAGCCAGTAAATGCTGATGTATCCAATGCGTATGTTAAATACATGCACAAAGTGCGTAATGATTATGCAGAGCATAAGACAACAGCTGATGAAAGTATCTTTAAAATCAATGCATTATGGGACCATATAGAGGACAAACTTGAAGAACAAGTTAATAATAAACCTTTGTTTCTGTCTGATAAATGTGTTAAACATTTACAACAATTACCATATGAAAATAACAACAAAAAGTTAATATCAATAATTAAAAGATTTAGACCTGTTGTAAAACCAGATCCTAGTATTGATTGGAGAACGGAAAGTATAAGCAGATATAATGAATATAGTTTGTATATAAACAATTCTTTTAGTCGTCGAGATTTGCCTGACTCTCCTGAAGTAGATCCTTCAAATGGATTTTGTGATTGGCTAATAGACAATATAGGTGATATATATAACGATAAAAAAGATGGATTTGTATATCTTTCTGAACACGTAAAAACACAACTTAAAAACAAAAGAAGAGTTGTTATATGCATGATGGATGCTTTTGCTTATCAGCTTTCAGACATTTGTATTCAATATCTATCCGAAGCATTAAGCAATACAACACCAGACGTTAAACCGATGTTTACTTCTCTTCCAACAATTACAGAGATTGCTAAAAATTCTGTTTTAACAGGATTGGTTCAAAAAAACCGAAGTAATTCTTTGGAAAAGGATCTGCTTCTCACATACGGATTAGATAAAGAAGAGCTGTTAATTATAAAAGACTGGGATGATATTGATAGATATCCTCCAAAAAAAGAACATAAATTAATTATATACATTAACAATCGTATTGATGAAAAATTGCACAATTCATCAAATTATTCTAAATTACGTTCACAAGTTAAAAATATATTCAAAGATGTTGCTGAAATCTTGAAACAATGGAAAGAAGATTTATATCTCTCTACAAATGAGGAATATGTATACATAATAACCGCAGATCATGGATTTACATATGGTCCTCCTGTTAAAGATCCTCTAATAAAAAAAGACATGAAACTTCATCGTTGTCGTAAAATCGAAGGTACAATAGAGGAATATTCAGATGAGTTGACTATATTAAATAAAGAAGATTTATTTTTATATGATGATTATTATGCTGCGAAGTCACATGAATTATCTTACGATACAATTTCTGGGTGGCAACTCCAGCATGGAGGTTTATTACCAGAGGAAGTTGTTGTTCCGGTGATTACTTTTGACAATCAAAAAGTTCCTGTATATTTTCTTAAGACTAATCCTCAAGAAAGCATTCAAATCGTAGATAATAAAGAAAGTATAAGTCTAAATATTGAGCTATATAACAATAATGAGGTAGATGTGGACAACTTAAAGATATCTGTGATGATTAAAGATTATATGACTCCAACTAATCAATTTATTAACTTATCAGCCGGAGAACGTAAGTCAGTATGTTTTAAGATTAGTTTTAATACTAAGAATGTTTCTGATGAGCAAAAATATCTTAATATTATCATTCAACAAACAGATAAAAATGATAAATTAATTTCAGGAGAGTATAAGATTGCAATAGAAAAAGAATTAATGGGTGACAATCAAGAATTTGAAGAAATGTTTTAATATAGCAATAAGAGGTGAGTATGAGCAAACAATTAGACAAAAAAGTACGTGATGTTTTTAAAGATTATGCCATTGACAGAGAACTAGTCTATAAACTTGGTGTGTCTGGAGATGACAGACCAATACCAAGCTATGTATTGGATTGGATTATAACTAGGGAAGCCAAAAAGAATAACGAAACAACAAATCTTCGTCAAGCTGTTGCAAACTTTATAAAAGAACATTTACCTTCTAAAGGGGAAAAAGAATACGTAAAACATCGGCTAGTAAATGGAGAAACATTAATTTTGCTTGACGCAATAAAAGTTACTATTAATTTCAAAGACCAAATGAATCCATGCAGAGCTGAACTCCCGTGTTTAGATGATACATCAGTTTTTATTAATGAGGATATTGTTGATAACAATCCAGGATTATTAATAGGATCAGTATGGGGGGCTACAAAGATATGTTTAGATGAAGAAAATCAGGGAATACGAATTGTTGATTTCAAACCTATGCAATCTGGTTCAGTCTCAATCTCTATGTATAAAAAATGTAGACAGCAATTTACGACTCAAGAATGGTTGGATCTTATGATTCAAACAATGGGATACAATCCAGATACTTATTCGGAAGAAGAAAAAATTTGGTTACTATGTCGACTCATTCCTGTTGTACACAATCGAGTCAACATGATGGAACTTGCACCACCAGGCTCAGGGAAATCTTATATCTTTAATAACATTAGTAGACATGTATGGTTGACATCTGCACAGATAACTCCTGCGGTACTCTTTTATAATAGAGCAAGAAGAACTCCTGGATTATTAACCAAATATGATCTGTTAGTACTAGATGAGGCTCAATCAATACAATTTAAAGATTCTTCAGAGATTGAAGCACAACTAAAAGGTTATCTAGAACAGGGGGTTTTTGCAAGAGGGGATATGCAGGCAACAGCAGAGTGTGGTATGATGTTACTTGCCAATATCGACATTGATCAAATTGATGGAGAGAATGTGCTCTTTAAAAATGGGCAACCTGCATTAGCGCCGCGTAATAAAGACTATATAAGAAAATTACCCGAGATGTTTCAACAGTCGCCTTTGATTGATAGATTTCACGGAATAATTCCTGGTTGGAAAATTCCGCCATTTAATACAGAACAACAAGCTATGGGATTTGGACTTAAGGGGGATTATTTTGCTGCTATTTGTCATGAATTAAGACGGGCTAGCGATATTGCTCAACAAGTTAGATCTAGGCTTAAAATATCAACAGGTTATAAACGTGATCGAACAGCTGTTGAGCGTACGGCATGTGGACTTGCTAAACTTTTGTTAATTGATATGAATGATCCTGATTTTGATAAATATATTATTGAGCCAGCAATGGAAATGAGGCGTTTGGTAAGAACTCAACTAAACTTAGTTGATAGAAGTTTAAGTCCAGAATTACAAATAAATTTTGTGTCAAATATGTCTAATGATAAGGCTGAGTATATTGGTAAATATTTGATTGTAGAAAATATATTTAAAGGTAGAACATCGGAAGTGTTCAAATGTTATGATGAAAAATCTGAAGAATTTGTAGCAATAAAAAAAGTTAGAGAAGCACACAACGAATATGAAAAGAGATCAATTCAACGTGAGATAGAAGTATATGACAAGTTAAAACAGTTGAAGTTACCCAATGTTCTAACATTTAGGGAAGTTGTGAGAAATGAAGACAGTTATTGTATTGTAATGGAATATGCAAATGGGGGTGATTTGTGGACAAAACTTGTTGGTGAAGATGCATCAGATGACACGGAAGAAAAAATACATCCTTTAGATGAGCAAGATGTTATTTCAATCTGTCTACCTATCTTAGATGCCGTTGGAGCAATGCATGCAAATGAAATAATCCACAGAGATATCAAACCACAAAACATTCTTTGTTGCGATGATGTGTGGAAACTTGCAGATTTTGGAATTAGCAAGTGGACCAAGACTGTTGCTACTGGATATACATTTCAAGGAGCACATAGTGCACCGTGGGCGCCAAAAGAACAAATAGAAGGAACTGAAGCCTTACCATCGGCAGATGTTTATGCATTAGGAAGAGTATTAGCATTTCTTTTAACTGGACAAAAAGATAAACAAGCCATTAATGACTTGCCTGATCATTGGAAAGACTTACTGCTTTCTTGTGTAGACGAAGAGCCATCAAGAAGAATCTCCGTAAATGATTTAAAAGAAAAAATACAAAGCATTAATATTAAAGAAGGAATTGTTAGTAAGTAATTTAATTGTTATATTGTGTGGTTGTTTTAGAATCACCAAATATAGATTACCGACACCGGTTGGAAGATCTCTCTGGATCGTGGTTTGGACATCTTTCATCCATACAAAATGAATGATGCATTTTCCTTGCCCAACCGCCTGCAGCAGTATCGTACCTGCAAAGCATTTGAGATAACTTATCTGCGCCTCGACGATACCGAGCCTCCAACCGACTAGCTTTAAAACAAATTTAAATAAGGAATATTTAGTTATGAACACAACTGATGTCAGAGTCCACAATCGATAGCACTATGAATGGGTATGCGGCATCACAAATGGCGTCGATTTAGATGGCAGGATTATACCACGTACTCAACTGTTAGGTACGGCTCGTTTGCTGACTAAAAGCATACCAGAGCTTCTTGCGGAAAAACCGAAAGCCAATACAGATAAAGCCCGTCAGCCTTATCGTTTGGCATTGGCTCTTGCAAATATTCCATCGCCATCTTCAATGGAATATCATCGCTTAAAAGCCATACTGAAGCTTCATTGAAACGGGGCTATGAATCGAATGATGATTAATCCAGAGATGTGGCGCACCTATTATAAGCCTGTCTGGAAAAAGTTTTTTGATTTGGTTCATAAACATGGTGCCAAAGTTTGGTTTCATTCTTGCGGTTGCGTAATGCCGATTATGGATGACCTAATTGAAATAGGAGTGGATGTATGGAATCCATTTCCTGGGTATGTTGAGGGAAATGATCACCAGAAGCTTAAGGCGTACCGCAAGGGAAAATTGGTGTTAGATGGTGGCGTCAGCCAGTTGACTTTTGTGCACAGTGGACCTGCTGCAGTACGTATTGAAACGCAACAAGTTCTGGACATTTTTGCGGAGGATGGTGGGTTATTAATCGGTCCGTCTCAGGTGTTTACCGAAGACATCCCACTTGAAAATATGATTGCTTTTTTTGAAACCGTACTTAATTATGGCTGATAAGTAACAATATTCGTTTCGGAATCTGACCCGAATGGCACTTACTTAAGCCTTTAAAGTTTTTTTTTGACAAAATCATTGGTGATCCGTCTTCGTGCGCGCCTTCTTTGTCAAGCCTTCGCAGTGCCTACGGCTCGACAAAGACGGCTAGACAAGACGTTAAACGATGGAATAGCTTCAGTCTTCGCCCGTTGGGCTACGGCCGGTTTTAAGAAGGGACACTGAAGTCGGAATGAATGACCAATTCAAGATAGGGCTGATTAAGGAAAGATACAAAATTAAAATTGGAAATATGAGATGAACAAAATGAACAAGTTGTTAACTAATGAAAAAAAATTAAAATTATTTAGCATAGAAGGAATTAAGAAATGATGGAATCAACAAAAAAACTACGTGATACATATGCGGTAAAGGCAGACTCGCCATTTTATCATAAGACGTTCGGACTTTGGATGTGCCTTGACACCTGGTATGAGCAGGGGTTACCCAGAGATGTAAATCTTGATAAGTTTTTTATGTTCGATGAGCCCGGTTTCCATAAACTGAGGCAACTTGGTTGGTGTGAGGCTGCGTTTGAACCTGTGTTTGAAGAGAAAATTCTTGAAGACAGATGCGAACATGAAGTTGTTCAGGACACTGCTGGCCGGGGAGTTCTGTGTTTTAAAGGCCTGCGTCAGGGATTTATGCCCGAGTATGTCGATCATCCTGTTAAGGATATGAAGACTTGGCAGGAGAATGTTAAATGGCGGCTTGACCCAGAGAACACTGCAAGGTATGTGGATCTTGAAAAACGCATGGCTGATGCAAAGACGGCAGCAGATAAGGGGCTGATGATTCAGCAGAATGTTATCGGTGGATATATGTTCCTTCGCAGCATTATGGGCCCGGAAGATATTATGTATGTTTTCTATGATAACCCCGAGCTTGTTCATGAATGCATGCAAACATGGCTAAAACTTTCTGATTCGGTTCTTGCAAAGCATCAGGAGTATCTGGCGATTGACGAGATTTATTTTGGTGAGGATATTTGCTATAAAAATGGGCCTCTGATCTCGCCGGATATGATCAAGGAATTTTTGTTTCCATACTATCAGCAACTGATCAGTAATGCCAAAGCACGGCAGGCAAAAGATGGCCGAAAGATTTACATTCAGCTCGATACAGATGGCGATTGCAGGCCGGTGATTGATTTGTACCGCGAAGGTATAGGGATGGATATGCTCGATCCGTTTGAGGTTGCCTCAGGCTGTGATGTTGTTGAAATCGGCAAACAGTATCCGTGGATGATTATGAGTGGCGGAATCGACAAACGAGTTCTAGCAAAGGATACTGATACGATTGACCGTTATCTTGACGGTATTTTGCCTGTTATGAGAAAACGCGGTGGTTATATCCCTACCTGCGACCACGGCGTACCCTCGGAAGTTTCATGGCAGAACTATCTGCATTACCGCAAACGTTGTATTGAATATGGAAGCTAGAAAGGTTTTTTGAAAATGTTTTTACAATGAACAAAATCAGCGCTAGCTTTGCTAGTCCCGCAAAGCGGGAAACAACGAATTTCTTATACCATACATAGAACTTAGAACTAAAAAAAGAATTGGGTGCAGGCTCAGACTGCAAACTTTTGGCTGAACAACATTAAAGAAAGAACAAAACATGGAATCTATTTCAGCACGAGATCGTAAAATTTTGAGGCAACGGGCTCGGCTTCAGCGCGAATATGCCAATTCACCGCAGAATGACATTATCCTTAAGAAATGGAGGGCGCAAGCGGCAGGACGACGCGAAGCTCCGCCAGTCCGGCTTCTTTTTTGCGGGTTCCCGCACGAGGTCGTCAGCCCGCGCCTGCAATGTGAGGGAAAGCAGGCACGCGAGATAGAGTCAGTCCTCCTTAGCAGGTTGGTCGGGCGCGAACTATTTGACGACGACACGCCAATATCGACGACGTTCGACATGTCCTGGTGCACCCATGTGCAACCATTCGGAATAGCACCCCAGATCACGCGGGCGGGGGGGGACAACGCACTGGGATACCATATTGACCCGGTCATCAATGACCTGGCCGCCGATATTGACAAGTTGCGCGGTGGGTCATTTGGGGTTGATCGCGAAAAAACGCAGTGTCATCGTGAGCTGGTTGAAGATCTCTTTGGGGACATTTTGCCGGTTCGTATGGTCATGGGCAGCCTGTCTGGGGCGATAACCAACCCACTCGTTTTCCTGATGGGTATGGAAGCATACTACATGGCCATGTATGACTGCCCTGATGTGGTACATGAGGCCATGGAGATGGCGACTAAGGTCTATGAAGATTATTATGACTTCCTTGAGGCGGAGCAGTTGCTATTGCCTACAAATGGCTTGAGCAACTTGGCCCAGGAATCTTTCGCCTTCACCGACGAGTTGCCGGCGGAAGAAGTAACTCGGACAACGCAGTGCTGGGGCTTCCTTGAGTCGCAGGAGACCACGGCGGTTTCGCCGGAGGCCTTTGGCGAGTTCGTCTTTTCATACCAGCAGCGCCTGGTTGATCGCTTTGGTCTACTTTCCTACGGCTGTTGTGAACGGGTCGATGCCATCTGGCCGGACTACCTGTCAAAATGGACCAATCTACGGAAGCTGTCTGTCTCTCCATTCAACGATGAGCCTCGCGTCGGGGAATACCTGCGCGGCAGTCGGGTTGTTTATTACAGCAAACCACGGGCCGAGTTTGTTACCTGTGATGGACCGCTCAACGACGAGGCCATTACAGCCTACTTCAAGGGAGTCTGCGAGGCGGCGAGTGGCTGTCTATTCGAGATTGCGCAGCGGGAGGTTGGGACGATCTTCGGCGATTTTGAACGGGGCCGTCATTATGTCCGACTGGCCAAGGAAGCTGTCGAGTCCTACTGGTGCCCCTGACCAGACAATTTGTGTGTCTAAAGAAAAAAAGGTTTCATCTTATAAATCAAATATATACATCGCCAGAAAAAGTTCTAAGTTAAAACTGCAAGACGCGAGGTGCGAGATGTATATTTACATTAACAACCACTAATGTTGTTTCACCTATATTCTCTGTGCTTAGGCTATTCGCTATACTCATTGCTTTATCTATGGTTTATCTTTAACGCAGGGCTTCCTGTTTGATTATGTCTAATGTGCTGTTTTTGATGGTCTTATGATGTGATTAATTAGTTTTAAAACAACATTATATATATGTATATATCTATAATATTGACAAAAAAGAGAGTGTGTGATGTAATGCCTAAAAATAATTTAGTAATATTTATAATTATATAGAGAGGTCTTTTTAATGATCGTAAGAACAAAATATTTGTTGTATTTGTTTGTGTTGTTTCCACTATTTATGGTTGCTCAGACCAATGTTGTTACCTATGATTTTATTGATATTAAAGAAAAGCTACC
>Ga0307987_1000516_pt1 | contig 23066 bp, 34 predicted proteins | sample EllFjometagen181_FD_203157 | JGI IMG/M metagenome (GOLD analysis project Ga0307987, IMG submission 203157) | Marine microbial communities from Ellis Fjord, Antarctic Ocean - #181 | ecosystem: Environmental > Aquatic > Marine > Unclassified | place: Southern Ocean | collected 2014-10-08 | reverse complement strand
AACCCTAAAACTAATCATTAATGAAACTTCAAACATAACAGTTAAAGCCACTGCTTATAATGCTGTACCAGAACAAACCGATAATGAACCAGATGTAAATGCTTGCAGGAAATACCCTAGAATCGGAAGGATAGCTGTTAGCCAAGATTTATTTTATAAGGGTTGGACTTGTGGTAAATGGATTTCAATTCAGGGGTTAGGTATATTTCAGATTGATGATGTGATGCATGTTAGGAAAACTAATCAAGTGGATATAATAATGGAAAAGGTAAAAGAAGCTATTGATTTTGGGGTTAAAAAGAATTTAAACGCTGTTCTATTGAGTCATTATGGAAAAATGTAAAATCTATGATACGAATAATCCAGATGATATGAAAGACCTAGAGTTAAGATATAATGTTGCTCATATAGAAAAAATAAAAGGCATTATGGAAGTGCTTGTAAAAAAAGAACAGGAGAAAAAGAAACATGAATTTAGATCAGGAGACTGCTGTCCTAAATGTGGATCAATTAATTACTATCAATCAGGCACTTGTAAAACCTGCCATGATTGCTCTTATGCCGGGGGTTGTGGATGATGGAAGGAAAAACAGAAAGTATAATTTGTAAGGCATGTAAATCTGAATTTAGAGTTAAATCCCTTTCAGCTGTTGAAATGGATCTATTAACTTGTCCTGTTTGTAATAACAGTAAAAATAAAGATTTAATAGATGCTATGAAAGAGATAGTAACTGATGATAAAAAAATGTGGAAATTTATTGATTTAATGCGTAAATTTGGAGGTTATTAATATGAGTAAACTAGCATTATTTGGAGGAACACCGGTTAGAAGCACACTATTTCCTAATCAAGCTGGAATAGGAGTAGAAGAGAAAGCAGCAGCACAAAGAGTGTTAGATACTCAGATGTTAAGCGGTTACAGGGGGAACGCTAGTGCGTACAGAGGCGGGGTTAAAATTCAAGCATTAGAAAAAGCTTGGTCTGAAAAGTTCGGTAATAAACATAGTATAGCTATTAACAGTTGTACTTCTGCCTTGCACGTTGCTTGTGGAGCTATAGGATTGAAACCAGGGGATGAAGTCATAGTAACCCCTTACTCTATGACTTGTTCAGCTACAGCCCCTTTATTGTGGGGGGCTACTCCTGTTTTTGCTGATGTGGAAAAAGATTATTTTTGTCTTGATCCTGAAGATGTAGAAAGAAAGATCACTGATAAAACTAAAGCTATTATTGCCGTGGATATTTTTGGGCAACCTTTTAGTGAACAAATTATGGAAATAGCTGAAAGGCATGAATTATGGGTAATAGAAGATGCAGCTCAAGCTGTTGGGGCTTCTAATGAATATGGACAATTTACGGGTAATCTAGGCCATATCAGTTGTTTCTCTTTTACTCAAGGTAAGCATCTAACAGCGGGCGAAGGTGGTATGATAACCACTAATGATGATAATCTAGCAGAACGTTGCCGTTTCCTTTTAAATCATGCTGAAGCGGTTGTTAATGATATAGCTGATTGGCAGACAAGCCCTTTAACAGATTCAAGAAAAGAATTGTGGGGTTTCAATATGAGAATGACTGAAATCCAAGCCGCTATAGTTCAAGAGCAGTTGAAAAAGCTGGATTTCTTTATTGGTAAACGACAGGAAAATGCTGAATATCTATCTAACGCTTTAGAATATTTATCGCCTATTGAAGCCGGAATAACCAGACCTAACTGCACTCATACATACTATTGCCAGCCGTTTTTATATGATCAAGAAGCAGCTGAAGGAATCCACAGGGATGTTTTTATTAATGCGGTTAAGGCTGAATTAATGCCAATGAGAGGAAGAGAATCTGAAGGGGTTAGAATGGGAAACGGTTATATTAAACCGCTTTATCGTATGCCTATTTTTGCTGATCGATATATTCCGGTTGAAAGAACTTCATTTATTACTTATGATCCTATTTACCCTTTACCAAATGTTGAAAAGCTATGGAAAGATGAATTATTTTTACATTTATATTTAGCCCCCCCAACTTCCAGAATGGATTTAGATGATATTATTGAGGCATTTAACAAGGTTTGGACAAATCGTGCTGAGCTGCATCAATGCTTAAACCATACCATAAAAAAGGGTAATTGAAATTAATTTATAGCCTTAAACAGCGTTTTAAATACCTTTAAATCCAATAACAAGTTTCTTAATACGATTACATTAACTAGATTGAGTTTTAAAGTTTAACAAGTTTTATAGTTTAAACGGGTATAGAAGGGTTGAGGTTTTAAAAACTTTTTCAACTAATAGTAAGAGGTGGGTTTAAAACAAATCGATTTAAGCCCCCTTTAAACGATTATTTTTTGAGGTGAAAATGATATATAAAAACGGAATCAAGGTTGATAAAATAGAGTTAGTAACTAAAGATGAAATTATTTGTCATCTGCATTTATCAAACGGAAAGGTGTGGAGCTGGAAACCTAAAAAAATTGATCCAGCTATTTTATATAATAAAGGAAAGTTAGAAGTGTTTTGTGTTAGCGTAATAGGATTGGCTTTTAAAGCTCTAAGCAAGGAGATGGAAAAATGATCAAATTAGAAAAGATGAGCAACAAGCAACCAGAATTAGACTTGATAGCAGAATGGAGAAATCAAACCCTAATCAGCTTACGGTCTAATGATTTAACCGCTAAAGGGGATTCCCAAACCAAATGGGTTAATGGGTTTGGGTCTAGTGAGAAGTATTATTTTATTTATATTGATGATAAATTAATTAGGGGAAATTCATATAAAGACACTTATGCTTATTTAGCCGGTTATTGTGGGTTAGATAAAATTGATCCAGTTAATAAAACGGCTGAAATGGGATTATTAATTAATCCTAAAGCGCACAAAAAAGGATACGGGACGGCAGCTATTAAAGCTCTTTTAGAATTAGCGTTTTTAGGTTTTAATCTTAATTGTATTTTCATCGAGGTTATTAATACAACTGATAACCATTTATTCTGGGAGAAGCAAGGATTTGTATATGAAGGTTATTTAAGGCAACGACATTTTAAAGCTGGTGATTATTATACTTCAACAGTGGGCTCTATCCTTCAATCAGAATGGAAACAAAAACAAAATAAAGATGGGTATAACTGGGAAGAAATACAGGGAGCTTTATCATGATTGAATTTTTTGCTGAAATAGGTTCAAACTACACCACTAAAGACGGCCCTAGTTATGATAGGGCTTTAGAATTAATAGAAACCGCTGCTGAAATAGGCTGTACGGGGGTTAAGTTTCAATATTTTAAAGCTGATAAGCTATGGCATCCTAGTATGGTTAAGGAAATAGTGGCCGCTAGATGGCGTGAATTGCCTTTAGAATGGGTTAAGCCCCTATGTTTTCATGCTCACAAGTACGGTTTATTATTCGGCTTATCAGTATTTGATAAAGATGATGTGAAAGAGGTAGAATCTTATGTGGATTATTTTAAGATAGCTAGTTTTGAGATTAGCTTATTTGATTTAATTGAAAAATGTTATTTAACTGGTAAAAGGTTGATGCTTAGCACCGGGCAAAGTGATAATATGGAGATTATGAAAATAATTTCTAATCTGCCATTTACTTTAAATGAACCTACTATTATAGATATCCTTCATTGTGTTAGTAAGTATCCGGCTATGGTTGAAGATTGTAATCTAAATATTATTAAATCTAATCCTTTTATTAATGGGTATTCTGATCATACAAAACACCCTATGGCTATTTACGCATCAATAGCTTTAGGAGCTAAAGTTATAGAATTTCACTTAGATTTTCGGGATAAAAAAGGATTAGAATATAGCCATAGCTGGATCCCTGGACATGCGATATTAATGATAGAAGCTTCTAAAAATTTATATAAAGCACTAGGCACTGATAATTGGGATGAAATTATTAAATTACAAGATAGGAAATATAAAGCTGATCCTGAAACCGGTTTAAGAGGGGGATAAATGAGTGAATCTGTATTTAAAAATAAAACTGTTGAATTATTAGATACTGAATACCTACCTAGTAAATTATTTCAACCTTCAACTTGGTGTAAATCAAAAACAGTTATAAAAGGAAAAGGAAAAATAATAGAATTAAGGGAATCAACTATAACCGGTCCTGATAGTAGAATACCTTCCACCACTATATTTGAAGCTATTATTTTAACTGATGAAGGGGAATTATTACTAATACCTTCTCATAAATTTAGGGTTATTAATGATATTTAAAACTGAAGGTGTTATAAAAGCCACGTTAACCGCTATCAACCGTAGAGGGAAAAAGACAGCTGATTGGGTAATAGAAGATGAAGCAAACGCTTGTGATAGTTGTTTAATTTGTAATCATTATAAATATAACCATGATAATATCAAGTTATTGAAAAACACTTTTATCCATATTTGTCTGATAAAAGCTCCTGAATTTATTGACCTTACACCACAACTTTATCCAGCTCAATTAAACACTAGCTGTCAATACTTTTCAAGGAGGGCTTTAGGATGATAAGATTATATATTAAAGTTGATAGTAGTTCTAGCTGGACTTATTACGGCATGGTAACAGCTGATAGATTAGGTGATGAGCTTTCAAGATTAAACCAAACTTTTTACGCTGCTAAATGTGAAACGGGGGAAATATGAAATGGATGGAATTTCCAGAACAAACTCATTTACTAGGCAAGCCTGATAATATGACTGATGAAGAGTGTGGGGCTTTGCCGGTTTATTGTGATGGTAAAGTTTGTATTTCAAAATGGGAATTAAGTGATGAAGAGAAAAAACATGTTGCTGAAAAGGGTTATGTATGGCTTAGAGTATTAAGTGGATTCTCACAGCCACCGGTATTAATTGAAGCTACTGAAACCGTATTTTTACACCCAGAGGATATAAATTGAAATGAAATATTTACTTATTATTTTAGCCTTGTTTATAGTTGGTTGTGAAGCCTCGAACACCACAAATAAATATTATGATACTGAATATGGTCCTGTAATATGGAGCCGTTATTATTGTGATTTTGGGGTTTTATTAAACACGGATAAATTAACTGTTATCGGAAAAGATAATAGACCTATAAAATGTAATCCAGCTCCTATAGAATTAACTAATATAGAATTTGAAACGTTTTATCAAAACAAAAGGTTTAAATGACTGATATTAAAGGAAAAGAGGTATTGATAACTGGAGGAACTGGATCTCTAGGAAAAGCCCTAACAAAAGCATTAATTCCATTAAAACCAAAAGGAATTAGAATATTTTCTAGGTCAGAATTAAACCAATTTAATATGCAAACAGAGTTAAAAGACGTTGATTTGCCTATTTCATATATCATAGGGGACATTAGAGATAGGGACAGACTTACAATGGCTTTTAAGGGGGTTGATTACGTTGTTAATGCAGCAGCAATGAAACGTATAGAAGTATGCGATTCAGACCCGTTAGAGTGCCTTAAAACGAATGTAAGCGGTGTTTCTAATGTTGTTAGTGCTGCTTTGGATTGTGGCGTTAAAAAAGTCCTACAAGTTAGTACGGACAAAGCGGTTTATCCTACTACTTTATATGGAGCTTCTAAAAAGTGCGCTGAGGATTTGATTATTAATGCGAACACTTATTCAGGAGATGGAAACACAAGGTTTATGGCTGTTAGATATGGCAATGTTTTGGGTTCTAATGGTTCCGTTTTAGGAATATTTTTAAAGCAGATTGCAGCCGGGGAGGATTTAACCGTTACTAATGAAAACATGACTAGATTCTGGATTACTTTGCCAGATGTTTGTAAATTTATTATCACTACTTTAGGAACTTATAAAAGTGGAATCCATATTCCTAACATGATCAGCAGTACAATTTTAGATTTAGTATTTACGTTGGAACAACTCCATAAAAAGGAATTAAACTGGAACCATATCCCAACACAAACAAATGAAAAGAAACACGAATCACTAACCACTATTGAAGAATCAGAAAGGATAGTTCAAGGGTTAAACCGGTTTGTTATCAATTCTTATAAAACTGTAACTGATGATAAAGCTCCAACTAATTGGACTTATACTTCTGATGGGGAATATTCAAAAAACCAAGCTAGTAAAAGCTTACTCAAAATGATTAAAGAGGTGATAGGATGAAAAAATATCTAGTAGGAAAAAGAATATCATTGCATGGTTTGGATGCAGATCAGCTGAAAGGTGATTATTACGATTGGATGGATGATTTATCTTTAGATTTATTTACAACTCGTTCTTATTTCCCAAATAATATGAAACGGATGTTTGACTATTATGAACACGCTTGCACTAATACTAATTTAATTTTACTCGGTATTTTTGATAATGAATCAGGAAAGCATATAGGCAATATAACCTTTCAAGAAATAGATTGGATTAATCAAACCGCTTTTATTGCTTACATGTTAGGAGATAAAGATTTTACAGGTAAAGGTATTATTCCTGAAGCCTGTTTAATGATGATGTATTATGGTTTTAATAAGCTTAATTTTGAACGGATTTGGGGTGGCGTTGTGGCGGATCATAAAGCATCAAAAAGAGTATGTGAAAAAGTTGGTTTACAAGTAGAGGGGTGTCAAAAAGAACATTTTAAACGTAACGGGAAACGTTATGATTCATTACTTGTAGGGGCTTTAAGAGAAGAGTGGATGTTTCTTTATGGCAAACAAGCTAAAGAATTATTTCAAGAATTACCAATCTAAGGAGCAAGATGGGTGAAAAATATACTGAAGTAAATTGTACTGATAAAATAAAAATACCCCCTTGGCCTGTTTCTTTTATTTGTGGAAAAGAAGCAATAGAACATTTTGGTATTTATGCGCCTAAATATGGGGTTGTAGTCTATTTAATTCATCAAGATGAGATAGGGGACTGGTTGCCTACATTTCCTGAATCAAACACTATTTGTGCTTATTGTGTACCGGATGGAAATACTTTTGCTGACTTCATAGAATCCTTTACTGAAAATATAGGCTACGGTATTTCGGAATTAAAGCCGTATAAATTTATAAAACTAGAAGGAATTAATGACTAATTATAAAAAGAATTTAGAAGCTATTAAAGCTAGAACCCCTGATTTTGCTAAGGCAATTGAAGAGGATAAAGGGGTTGACTGGATTGATGAAATTTCAGCTGGTATGGGAGCTAACGTGGTAATAAGAACCGGGAATAAACCGTTTATAATTAATGGGGATTTCCCAATAGTTGAAGCAAAGGACAAGGCTAAGGAAAACGATTATCATAATGATGCTGCTACGGTTATTTTCGGAATAGGAACCGGGTATTTTACAGCAGCGGTAATAAAAGAAATGAGTAAAAGACATGTTATAGTTATTGTAGAGCCTGTTTTTCATATGCTTAAAATAGCTTTAAGGTTAAACGATTATTCTGAAGCTATTAAAAATGGAAGCTTATTGTTTGCCTGTACTAGAGAGGATTTAGACTATCAGCTATCCTTGATTGAAGCCGGGAAAACTATAACACAATGGTTTCTACCGGTTGAGGATTATGTTAATAAAAGACCTGCTGAATATAGCCATTTGCTGAACCATGTAATGATGCTGATTACTCAGCTTAAATCTAATACGGGTACTATAGCTGGAGCCGGGGCTTTAATTGCTAAAAATGATATCACTAATTTACCTTTTGTGATTAAGCATCGTGGGGTTGCTGAGCTTAAAGATATTTACAAAGATAAACCAGCTATCTTAGTTTCTACCGGCCCTAGTCTTCAAAAAAATATTCATTTACTTATTGATAAAGAGGTTCAGAAACGCTTTATCATTATTGCGGTTGGTCAAGCATTAAGGGTGCTTTTAAGCTATGATATCAAACCTGATTTTATTTGCTCTGTTGATTTCGGTCCCGTTAATTTTGGTCATTATAAAGGCTTACTTGATATTAAAGATATACCGCTGGTTACCATTAATCGTACATATCAGCCAATTATTAAACACTGGGAGGGGCCGAAATTTATATCTGTCAGCCTGGATGGAACATCAACGGGTACTCTGTCAGAATTTATGATGCATAAGGGTGGATTGCTTCAGGGTGGTTCTGTTAGCCATATGAATCTAGGACTTGCTGTTAATATGGGCTGTAATCCTATTATAATTTTAGGACAGGATTTAGCCTATACTGATGATGATCGCTCCCACCATTCGCTAACTGATGAAGCCGGTAAAGTGGATATTCAAAGTGATAGTATCATTTGGAAAGTGGATGATCCTAGGTCAGAAATCCAAGGTGAACACTCGTTAGGGCCTTTACAGTGGGTTAATGGGTATTATGGACAACCAGTTAAAACTAATGCTGGTTATGTTTCTTTTATTAGTACCTTTGAAAGGATGTTCAGAAGCTTACCTGATACTACTTTTATTAATGCTACTGAAGGTGGGGCTAAGCTGGAAGGGGCTGAAGCTATGACCTTAGAAGAGGTTATTGAAAAGTACACTGGTTTGTTCCCTGATGAAAATATAAATGTAGTTGATATATTGAAAGGGGTTGAAGAACACTATATGCTGCAAGTTCCTATCAATAAATCAGTTCTAACCCCACTATTAACAGAAGTAGACAACGGAAAAGAATTAGTTAATAAAGCTGTTGATCTAATGAAGGCTGATATTGATGATATAAAAGAAATCATTAAACAGTCTCAACGATCCTTAGTCTTACTGAAACGGTTAAAAGGAAAGAATGTAGACCGAAAGAAGTTTGCCAAAAGATTAAATGAGAATTATGAAACCACAATAGCAGCTAAAAAGTTAGTGGATAAAAACCCTTTGATTGCTATGTCAGTATTTTGGGCTGGGAAAGCTATTGCACAAAACCGTTATAGTACAGCTAGACAGGATATCAAGGATAAATTAGATGATAAAAACAAGTCTGATTTAAGCTTTTTCTATACTAAAGAAGGGAAAGAGGTATTGAAAATCAGGATTGAAGCTAATGAAATAGTAATGAGGGCCAGCAATGACAAGGCTAAAGACTTATTAAAGGATTATGAAGAAACGTTAATTGAAATGGAATATCTAAAGGATAATGAAGAGTTAAAACCTTTTGAATCTCTTAATCCTGAACCTTTTTTAGATGATGCTGAAGAGTATTTTGATAATGGTAATTGGGGCCATAATCTGATTGAGGCTAAAAGGATTTTAAAAACTAAAAATCTTGTTGAATATTTAATGGGGGATGGAAAAGAAAAAGATGAACTTATAGATAAAGCTATAGGTATTGATTTGCATTGTTCAGAATACCGTAAAGACGCTGTAAACAAAGCAATAGAAGAATACGATCGATCAGGAAAAGACAAGATAATTAAATATAATCACTTTATAGAATTAGCTCATAAAGAAGGCCGTAACCAAAAAGAAGGGGTGCCAGAAAAAAGAAACTTTCAAAAGTCATTAGGTTATCTTCTTAAAGCTGCTGAATTTGATCCAGACCGTCCAGAAGCTAAGTGGGGTATAGCCACCACTTATCATGGCATAGGGGATATAGAACAAGCAAACGGTAATCTAACAGAAGCAGCAGCTATGCAGGATAGATCAATAGAAGCTTATAAGGAATTAATAGAAAAATACCCTGATAACACTCAGTTTAAATTTGAATTAGGTTTAGTATATTTACAAGTAGGTTTCGGGGCTGATGCTGATAAACTGTTTAATACTATTTTTACCTTGACTGATAGTTATGATTGGTTTCTTAAATCGTTGGCTGAATTATATTTTAATGCTGATATGATTGAAGAGGCTAAAGTGGCTATTGATTTGTATTGCAGTAAATTTGAATTTGATCCAAGGGGATTAAAACTTAAAGAGGAGATATATGATAACAGCACAAGAAGTAAGTAAATTAAGAAAAGCAACCGGGCTGCCTATGATGGCTTGCAAAAAAGCACTTATCTCTTCAGAGGGTAATTTTGAAAAAGCTGTTGATTTCTTAAGAAAGGATCAGAATAAAAAAATAACAGTTAAGAATTATACGGGGAAGTCAACCGGTATTTATTGTTTTTCTGGATTCAGGGGTAATATTATTAAAGAGAAAGGAGCTGTCTGTTCTCAATGCGGGGTTTTTATAAACCAAAAAGACATACCAGCACATAACCACAATTCAGATCGTTTTAAACACCCTTAAAACGCATAAAGCCGGTTAACCTATACCTTAGTATTAAATCAACCGGCTTTTAAATCCTCATTAGCTCTATCCACCTTCTAACACTATTTCCAGCCTATCTTATTTAGAAATCCTGTTTTACCTGTAGTCAAGGCCAAAGCATCAACTACTTTTTGAATATTAGCTACCACTTTATTGTCAGTTTCGTTCGGTGTAATTTTAGCAATCACACTAGCTAAAGCTATCACTGAAGGTAAAACCGGCCAATACAAACAAATTATTTCCCACATAATTACTCCTTAAATTTTAATCAAAATTATCCACCATCTTTACCACCGCAACCAAATATAAACAAAAATCAAAGTAAACGATTATTTAATATGGTTTTTCATAGATTTCTGTCAGCTCATTAGCTTTTAATTGTATCCTCCATTCATTTCTAGCCGTTACCCATTCAGGTACATTAGCTGGATATGGGGGATCATTACTAACATGTTTTTCTGATAAATTTAAATAATTAATTAAAGTTTGGTTCTGTGATTCTAAAGCTTGTTCATTATCTTTTAATTCTTTTGCTGCTAGTTCTTCGGCGTTGTAAGCCTCTTCAATCTCGTTTCCTTCTGCTGCCCATGCGAGCATTGCGGCCCATCGATACGGCTTGTTTTTCTCGTTGAATTCTATTTTATTTCCGAATTCGTCTATTTGCCACATCCACCCCGCTGCTGCTGATTTTTTATATTTCATTTTTTATTTATGGAATGATGGTTTTTTATCAAGTACGGGTTCACCCCAATATATTGCGAATACCCCGGCAGAAGCTAGGGTAACAGTTAATCCGCTTGTTCCCGCGTTTGTTCGGCTTTGAGTCGTTGTAATTGTTCCGGGTTCGTCGGCGCTTATTGCTTGACTGCCGCCTGCCCTAAACTGAACACCGGTAAACGCTATATCCGCATTAGTGGACGAGGTGAAAGACGTTGCTACGTTAAATTTAAATTTCCAATATCCCCGCCCAGTCCAATCGTTTTCTTGTAAAACAGCACCAAAGGCAATGGAAATAGCCAATCCAGCTCCTCCTGTTATGTCAAAATCGGCTCCGGTTAACGCGCCCGTATAATTTTTTACCTCCTGAATCTGAGTATAAGTCGAATCATCAAGATTAGAACCTGAATTATTAAAAGCTGCTCCTATTCTAGCTTTAAAAGCCGTTCCTAACCCTACAGGAGACAAAGCTCTAATCTTATAATCTTCACCACTAACAAAAATATCAGCAACTAATGACAAAGTATGTAAATCATCAACAGCCGTTACAGTTGTTTGAGTTAAATCAGTTGTATTGTAAACTATATCACCAACTTGAACTTTATCAGTTACAAAATCAGCCCCTGAATCAACCAATTTACTAGCTGTTGTCCCGTCTGTTGTACTTTCTAAATCTGGCACCATCAATCTAGTACCACCACTATCAATCCATAACTGATACCAAGTTGAAGCTTTCTCAGTAGTGCCGGCCATTAAATCAGTAGCGATATTAAAAGTAGTATTTAAATCATCAATATAAGCTGGAACACTACTAGTATTTAATAATGATAACCTCTTAGCATCGGCATCTACAGTAGTTATTGAAGCAACATCAATGATTAAATCTTTAGATTCAAAATCAACTTTAGGGCTGTTAGGAGAATTAGCAGTTATTAAAGCTAATATAGCATTATAAGCCTGTTGATTTGTTTCTGTAGCTGCTGATTTAAGAGTTAACCCGGCTGTTTCAATAAGATAAGCTAACTCTTCTTGAACCGTATTCCGGTCAGCAGCGTCTATCGTGGTTCCTGGAGGCCCATCAGTATATTTATTTAAGCCTCCTACTACTATTTTATTATCGGCTTCTGTTCTATGCATAGTTTATAATCTCCTTATCTCTCAACCGCTGCCCAACCTGGATCAAAACGGAAAACATCTGTTAATTTAGTTGTGTAGTCACTAGCCTGCATTTCTGGATAACCAATCATATACATAGTAGACATTAAACCACCGGAACAAGTTGATAACTTACCAGCATCACCACTATCAGCATACATAAATTTGCCGATTCCTTCAGACCATTGAACAGAACAAGCAGCACATTTAGCTAATCCTTTCCTAAGAACATTACCGAAAGTAGAAGCTGTATAAGAATCTAAAGCCATTGCTACTGTAGTGATTTGACTGTATTCCAATGGCAAACTAAGCAAAGCATAAGCACCTGAAGCCCCTCTAACAAGTACATCACCAAAAGAACAAGCTTCAGAAATCAGGACTGAATAATCAATCCAACCTCTACCGCTTCTATCAGCTGTTATAAAACTTCCATCAGGTTGTTTCCAAAAATCCCCAACGTTAATAAATTCCCCATTCATCAATGTAACTAAACCATCCCGTAAATCTTGAGGACTAATTTGACCAGTAACATTATCTGCAAAAAGAGCCAGTAAAGCGGCTCTAGTTCTTTGTGTGTCTGCCATTTAAAAGCTCCATTAAGCAGGTTTAAAATAAAAACAAAACAAAATCATTCTTTTTTCTTTAACTCTTCAAGCTCTTTTTTCAGCTGTTCAATTTCCTGAATCAAAGGTCCCTCTTTTGACTCTTGGATAGTTGAATAGCCCACTAAACCGTTTATACTTCTTAGTGCTTGTGCTAATTCTCCCAGTGTTTTATCAGCAAATTGCTTCACTGGAATTTGCTGCAATGTGTTTCCGAAATCGTTCGCTAGTGCTTCACCTATTTTAAAATTTTTCATTTTTATTTGCGTATTGTTTTGTTTAAGGGGCCGACATGTTGCCGTCAGCATCTACAACCACGTTTCTGCTTCCGATTCCCGCCAGTGATGCAACCTTAACCACGCCAGCCTCACTTATTGACATGCGTAATTGAGGAGAATTGTTCCCGGCTGGACTAGTCAGAAAGTGCAGCCTACAAGTTGAGGGGTATTGATCAGCTGTTTTTGCTCCCATCTGTGCAACTATAGACGCCCCTGCGTAGTGCGCATTGTTGTCTAAGTCTTCCCACGCAAAATGCAAGGCCGCTGTGTTGTCTGTTGTGTCGTTTGTGTTTGATATGACAAAACAGGCATTATTATTGCTGATAGGGTTTGTTTCGGATGAATTACCAGTTACGATTGACTTAGTTTGACCATAAGCGCCAGTGAATAAGTTTGGATTAGTTGTATTCACTAAAAAATATGCACCCGCTAATTTTAAATAATTATTAGTATCGTCAAAAGTGAGCAACGGTCCTGCCGCTTGTCCAATTGTGCCACCGTCAGGGATAACCCTTAAATCTGTTAGAGTGATTCTTCCATTATCCCCACTAAATATACCAACTAATTCATCCGTATCTAATGCCACACCGGCTGCTATTGATGTGAAACTACTAAACTTTGTTGTCATTTTATACCGTCCCCTCAGTTACTATCATTACACCCGATTCCGTTATTAAAATATCATTAGATTCAGTTATTAAATAATTAGATAGGTTAATATCAAACCCAAAACTAAAACCTACGTCAAAACCACCTAAGAAAACTATTGTTTGGCTTGGTAACGAATCAAATCCAGTATCAAAACCAGAAGAAAAACCAGCCCCTTGTAATGCTATATTTAGAATTGTATGAGCTGGTTTATATTTATTAGCAAAACAAAAAACAGTATTAATTAAATCTGAAACCTTTTGTAACGCATCACCGCAAGCAGCTTCCCCGCACCTAGCTATAATAGGGGTTTCATCTGTGAATATTGTTAGGGTCCAATAAAATATATTAGCTGTTGGCCCTATAGGATCGCCACAAGCAGCCAATCCACACCAAGCCGGGGTATGCTCTGTGATCGTGGCTGTATAACCATATTTAGCCGCTATAGCTATGAAATAAGGCTTACTCTGCCCCCCTGTAGCCGTTAATTTTGAATTAGCTGATAACCTACGTTCATTCAACGATAGAGTATAATCCCTAGTACATTCATCAGGCAAAGCTAACTCGAATTCATGATCTTCTATTAATTCTGTAGTATATAAAGTGTTTCTTTCCCTTAATAAAACTTGCGCTCTATCATCTATCCTAGCTAGTTCATCAGCTTCAGCATAAAGATATTCAGTTAATCTAGCAGCTATAGCCCTAGACCAGACCTTTCCCCTCGGTAATAAAGACTGTAAAAGCCTTAAATAATCTTTAGATGATCTGGCCATTAGTAATTACCAAAAGTATAAGTGCCAGGAATATGAACTTCTGTTTGGGCTGCCACTATATCAGCAACAGGACTAGTAATTTTAAAATATTCTAAATCAGTTGCTCTAGCTATTTCCTTTTGAAGCTGTGATAAATAAACCGTTTCCCCCGGCCCCCCATAAGTTACTAAAGCATCATCAATTATATCCGAAACCGCATTATTAACAGCGACAGTATTCGGATAGATTGATATTGATAAATCCACTGCTTTAGTTGATAGCGTAATCATAAATAAACCCGGTTGAGCTGTAACCGGAATACCTACTGTTTGTCCTGTTGCTGGATCAGTATGACTAACTATATAAGCCCGTACAGTAGCTATTTCAGAAGCGGAAGGAACTATTGGGGACTCAGCATCCCTGACAAAAGCACACCCAACAGTCCCCGCCCCATTATACAAAGGGAAAACCCACGCCCTAGAAACTCCATCAACTTCTAACTGCCATACTTTATAATCATTTTCAGCACCACCATGAGGAGGATTACGCTTTCTAGATAATATTTTATTACGCCAATCCTCAACGTCTTCGATATCTCCACCACCATTTAAACCATCACTATCAACCGCTGTATTAGCGTCAACCCCATCAGGAGGAGAAGTAAATATTAATACTGTAGCGGCTGATTGATTACCATCATCCCCGGCTAATTGGGCTGTAATGGCTAAAGTAGCGATACCAGCGGCCACCGTTACATCTTCATCAACTGTATAAATCTGACCATCATCAGCACTTAATTCTAACCCTTCTGTGATTATTAAACCGTTTGTTCCTGTAGCTACTGTATTACCAGAAGCGGTTCCAGCTTCATCCCTATCTATTCCCCATTCTATACCGTGATCCCTTAGCCCAAATTCATCAGCCTTAGAAACAAAGGTTTGCTTAGCAATATAATCTAAATAACCATAAACTAAATGATTAGCACCGGCTTGTACTTTAGCTAATACACGCAATACAGAACGCCTTAATAATGTACTCGCACCAGTAACCCTAGTTTGAATATCCGTTAAGGCTCTAGTAACTAGCTCTGATAATGATGGTCTGTCAAAAGGCATATTATTTACTCAGCTTGTGTTGCTTCAAATTTAATTTTTCTAGAAACCCTTTCATAAAAAAACCTTAACCACCACGCCCCTATTGGTTTAGGGGGCCTTTCGTTTTCATGATGATACCCACCATTAACCCCCTGGAACTCTTCTTTATAAGTTGGTAGCTGGATATGCATTTGTTTATCAGTGTATTCAACACCTTTTTCTGATAACCTTGATCTATAAATAGGAAAGGCCCATGATTCATGAATATGACCACTTAACAATATATGAGCATCAGGATAAACGACCCCTCTTCTTTGTGTTCTTAATATCCCTTTAGTTACCGGAGCGTTTGAGTTTGACCCATGAGTATAGTAAACATTAAAAGATTGCCTAAATTTACTTTTACCATCATCCTCAAACAATAATCTAATCCAGCCCCGATAACCCCCCTGTATAACTTTAGAACCTAAATTATTTAATCGTTTTACTAATCGTTTAGTAAGGTCCGTTTCTAGTCTTCTTAATATGCTGGTTTCATGGTTCCCGGCAGCTAGTAAAGCGAATAAATCAGCATAAGGCCCAAATAACTTTTCCCCTGAATCAACTAATGAATCTAAATAATCAGGAACATTATTTTCTTCTCTTATATCGCTTTTCCTTCCCCTTGGATCGAACTTTCCCTGCATAGCGCAGTAACAATCCCCTACATCTAATACAAATGCTTCTCTCTCTTTTGCCATATCTAAATGGCGCTTTTGCATCCCTCTATTTGATTTAGGATTATCAAAATGCCTGTCAGCTGAACATAAAGCCCATTGCTGCCATTCTTTATTGCGTTTTAAATCTATTCTAATCGTTGCTGTTGTTTCATTGGTCTGTTCGGTTTCCCATGTCATTTCATAACCGCTTCAATTAACAGCACTTTAAGTTTGTATAGTATCGATACAAACTTAATCTTCTTCTAAAGTTGCGAACCATTCTGAATCAAAACTTATATTCAATTTATTTCCATCAGCCTTAGTAATTTCAGCTTGTAAGGCTAATATATAATCATTATTATATTTTTGTTTTTCTCCTGTTACTAATACATCTTTAACAATTCCATCTTCTTTCATCCATTCTAAAGCCGCTGTACCGTAGTCTATACCGGCTGTAATGTTCTCTTGAGTGGTTTTAGCTCGATTCAATAACCACAATTTAGAACCTATTTCATCACCCACTACTACAGGGTCCACTAAATCACCCCACCAACCTCTTTTATCTATAAATTCTGAATCAGCATTAGGTATATCATCTTCATCAGAAGCCCTTTGATCAGTAAACCAGCTAATTAAAACGGCTGTAGCTAATCCTTCATCAGTATTAAAATCATTATCTTCAAAGATGAAATCTCCTTCAAACAGATCGTTATCCCATCTTATTTTTAAGTCTGTTGTCATGCTACCACCGTTTTACCAGGGGTTACAGCAGCGCCACCGGCTGTAGCGGCTGATAAAGATCCTTTAATATAAGTATCAATTGCATTAGCTATATCAGTTGATATCTGTAAAGCGTCATCATCTCGGCCTACTCCAGCAACAAAAGCAGCTTTTAAGGATGTGATTAAAGTAGCTTTATCTAATGCCATTATATAGTACCTTTAATAGTTGCTAGTTTGGCTTGTATGTCCTGTAAAGCCGTTTCTATTTTAAATAATTTCCCGGTGCTGGCTGTTCCTGTTAGGTCTACTGGTTTTTGTAATTCAGTTAATAACTTATCAAATAAATCTAATAACTCATTGCCATTATCTTTATTTCCTATTGCTACTTTACCGCCAGAACACTTAATCCTAGCGTCATCTTTATCATATAAACAAACATCACCTTCTATTAAATCTGTTGGTCTGTATTCATCATCCTGAATCATTATTACAAAAGCATTAGACCTAGAACCATCAGGGCTTACTATAACACATTTAGCGGTATCAGTTTTAGGATAAGTCTCAAATCCGTAAGGTTGTGCTCGCTCTATATCAGTTAATTGCCCAAACCAATTCATGCTTACACGCTGAGGATTAGCCCTTGAACCTGAATCATGAAAGCCGGTTTTCCCCTCATTATTAACCTTAGTTAATATAGCTTTGCCTATTAATAAGAAGATTTGGCGCTTAATCGGATTTAAAAAACGTGTTAAATCACCTAAATTCATCTTTTTATTGTTGCAATTAGCTCTTTAACTTCACCCACTTCTTTAATAAATTCTATTCTTTGTTCTGTATTTATAGCCTTATACCCCTGTAAATCCACATATAAAAGACTAAATAATGATCCCCATAAGCCAATTAATACCACCATTAAAGCAGCAAAGGCACTTATAGGCAGCATCCTGTTTATTTTAGAAAAAAGTGTTTTAAAATTATCTTCATATCTGGCCCTGTCTTCCTGATCCGTCATAATCCCTCAGCAAATGATTTTAAAGGCTTCGTGAGCTATGAAATCTACTATTATTTTTCTGCTTTATAACTGTTGGGCTTTTACTTCCCATCGGCCTGTTGAAAGCGTTTAAACCATCTGTCTTTTTAATCGGTACTCGTTCTTTTAATATAAAAGTATCTGGATGAACTAGACTCATTGTGGTTAATTCACCCCCAGTTCCATCTAAATTTAAAGCTAATCCAGCTATTAACAATTCAGCATTAACACCTATTTTACTATCAAACATCTGGACTAAACCGTTAAGAGGCCATATTTTGCCGTTTGTTTGTGTCCATTTTCTTACTTGTGTTTCTACCTTCCTTGACGCCCCCATTCTAATACGGGCTTCCCATGCTGCTTTTTTCTGACAAGCCCCGATAGTGGCGTGTTCCCCCAACATTATAATATATGGTCTTACTCTTTTTTCCTTCATGTACTCATCTTCAGCTTTCCCTTCAGCAATCAGGTTAGAATTGAAAGCGGTTGTTATAGATTGACCCTCAGCATAGTAAACAGAATATCTATCTTTTACTGATCTGATTACCCGATTAGCTTTAATATTAACACCAACTTGTAAATCATCATTAGCCTTTGATACACCTGCCCTCGTAAGGAATAGATTTCCGTTTCCTGTAGTGATAGGAAGCACCCCGACTAACTGGCATAAATAAGCTATTTTTTCATAAACAGGTGTGGCCAAATCCATTGTTTCTTTAGCTATAGGCTGAAACAAATCAGGATAAATTAATAAAGCTGAATCTAATTCAACAGATATATTGAAAGGAGCGCATAACTTTTCTATTATCTGAAGAAAAGTCTGGTTATTAAATTCACTTTTCCCACCTTTATTACCTGTCAAAGTATTGTTTAGAGCTGTTAAAATAGCCTGATCAACCTCTTCAAACGGGTTGTAATGGCAATCTACTAAATCACCTGTCTTATCCCTACCGCTAAACGTTACATCATGACTAGATACGCTGTACCCATCGCTTATATCATCAATATACCCAGTTAAAACCCTTTCATCAGCTATATCAACAGTGCATGGATCGCCTTCTTCAATCCCCCACTTTTCCCCTTCTCCTGCAAATCTATTAGAGGTTGTAAAAGAGAATGAACCAGATATATTAGCTATAGAACGATTAATAGATATTGATTTCCAGCTGTTAAACCTACGGCCATTAACCCTTAATATGGCTCTAGTTTCTACTGGATCAGCCAAGCCTGTTGGTAATGCTGATAAAGCTGCTATATCAACCATTATTCACTCAGTATATTAATCGTTTTGCCACCAGGAATAAAACAAGGATTCAGAATCAATAAAGGGTTTCTATCAATCAATTCCTGATCCCTGCTTAAATCTTCATACCTATCATAAGCTAAAGTAAGCGTTGATAACACTTCAGGCCCTACATCATACTCTACTATCTGAGCTAATTCAGCCCCGATAATATCCATTGACTTTTTAATACCTGATTTTAATCCTTTTACACTTTGATAGATTTCATCATTACTAAAACTAATATTATAATTAGCTAACGTATCATCACCAGCTTCAGCCCCTAGATAATCTAAATAATCATCGATTAAACCAGTAATCAAAAGTAATAAATTATTAGCTGCATCTTGACTTGTATAAACAGTTCTTACAGCTATCCTACAGGCAGCTATTAAGCCTTGAGACCTCATTAGGTTAATAAGGGCTTGCTGGTTAGCTTGATCAGACGCTGAAGCCGGAGAAACCACACTGATAACTGGTAATTCATTACCAAACGTTGATAATCCTGCTGCTGCTGTAGCTAAAGCCGTTCCCTCTGTTTGACTTAACTCATCTGGATTTCTATCAGCATCAAGAGGGTTTTGGACCCTGCCAGAACAGCCACCTAATATATCCCTTGATACCGTGTCTTGCAACATACCAGCAGCAAAAAGAAAGGAATCAAATCCACCGGTTATAGCATTAGCTAAGGCACAGGGGGTTCCTAAAACGGTTCCCGCTAACGTTGTTGCCGCTAATACAATCCCTGTAGCCGCTGATATAACCGATCCTGGTAAGCTTTTTAACTGTCTTACTTTACCAATTATATTCTGCATCCCTGCCGTAATACCAGCTGACAACTTTTGTAAATCAGCTGTAGCATCCATAGCTGATTCAAAAGCATCCAATAAACGGTTACTAGAATCTTTAGCCACAAGGTCCATAGAATCTTTTGGTGATGCCGTTTCAGTAAAAGGTTTTTCTTGCTTAACTTCCTTAAACGTCATCTGAAAACGAGCAATACCGCCTTCTCTACTCGTTTCTGTCATCCTAGCAGAGCCGTTTAACGCCACGCTCTTGTTGCCAAAATACCTATGTACTAATTGACCTGGACCCTCTTCCTTTAGTGCTGCAATTAATATATCTCGATCAATAAAATAATTAAAATCATTATCTTTATTGGCTAACACATAACCGGTTATAGAAAACCCATCAGCTAAGGCCCCTTGGTCTTCTACTTCAGCATCATCCCTAAATGGGAAATCATGAAATATGTTTTTCCTTCCAAATTCATAATCATGACTATCAAAAAAGAATTTAGCCCCTCTAAAACTTGCTGGTCTTAAAGTTTCTCTCCAAAACATATCAATTAAGCTCCAAAAGCAAAGATAGGACCAACATAAGCTTCATTTTCAACATTCACTTTACCGTTACCGTTTACATTTGTAACCAAAGCAGAAGTATCTTTTTCAGCCAGCACTTTTACTGTAATTTCTGTATTCATACCTGTACCAAAAGCCCCCAATCCAGCAGCTATTCCCATATTTTCTGATATAAAATTAGGGTTTTTTCTTAGCATTTCTGTATTAGCTGCTTCAGCTTGTCTAAACCCGCCTAAACCTCCTTCAGTAGCCTTTGCTATATTGGTTGTTTGCGCTCTTTTTTTCTGTCCTGCAAGTTGCATCAACTTAGCAACGCCCACTGTAATCCCTAATACAGCAGCGGCCACAGCAACCATAGGTAAAGTTATTGCCCCTATTGCTATAGCTGCTAAACCTAAACCAATTAATAAAGGCCCGACAATAGCAGTTACCCCGGCTAACGCTAAACCCCACTTAGTTATTTCAGGATGCGTTTGTACAAATAGCCCTATACCACTCATTAAATCTGCTAAATCACGCACTAACCCCTCTACCACTTTCCCAAACTTCCCTTCAGTAAATGCTAAATTCAATCCTTTCCAGGCCGACCCTAATTTATCTAAAGCCCCTCCCAATCCAAGCTTCATTCTTTCTTCTAACCTTTTTGTTATACCTAAATTTTCCTTATTCTTTTTTGTTAAATCCTCCACCGCTTTAGACCCTTGACCTAGTAAAGTGACTAATCTAGGCCCCGCCCTATTGCCAAATATAGTATAAGCGGCTGTTTGCATCTGTGTTGATGTGGCTCCTTTTCTTTGTGCATTTTCAAATTCCTTCATTACGCCAATAATATCTTTAATTGATCCATCAGTATTAAATAATTCAAGTTCTAAAAAACGCATCTGCTTTGTAGCTTCTTTTGTCGGCTTAGCTAATTTAGTCATAAGCACTTTCATGGCTGTCCCAGCCTCAGCGCCTTGGACACCGGCATTTCCTAAAACACCTAAAACAGCTGCCATTTGCTCGATAGGTATGTTATTTATTGAAGCTATCGAACCTACATTTTTTAAAGCTTCCCCCAACTGAGGAAGAGACACATTAGCATTAGTAAAAGTAGACACTAATACATCATTAATTTTACTTAAATCTTTTGCCTTTGCTCCATAACCCGACATAATATTAGTTACAATATCAGCAGCGGTTCCCATATCTAATTGTGCTGCTGCTGCTAATTGTAAGACTTTAGGTGTTGCAGCTATAATCTTATTAGCATCAAAACCAGCCATGCCCATAAATTTCATGGCCTCACCAGCTTCAACAGCTGAAAATCGTGTAGTTGCTCCTAATTTCTGGGATAAGTTTTTAAGCTTTTCAAACTCCTTTCCAGTTGTATTAGTAACAGCGCCCACCATATTCATAGTGTCCTGGTACTTCGCGCCCATTCTTATAGCGTTCACTCCCAGAGCAATTAATGGGGCTGTAACGGCCATAGACATAGTACGTCCAACGCTTTGCATCTTCTTACCGACTTTCCCCATATTAGCATGGAAGCCTTTAAGACCTTGAGCTGACTTGTCTATGAATCGTAAGATTACACTTAAATCAAACTTTGCCATTATTTTAAATTCTCTTTAATCCAATGTAGGCCATTATTCCAAAATACTAAATCTTCTACATATAACTCATTAATTTCACTAGGCTGGAAATGGTAAATATACCCAACCACCAGCATCATTTCTTTTACGTTTCTACTTGTGGCCCCAACTCGGATAAAAAAGGTGTTACAATTCCCCCCACTATATTTACTAGGTCCACAAAATCTAACTCATCAGCTATTGATTCATCTATACTAGCCATAGCAGCGATAATTGGAATAAATTTAGTAGGGCTTATCTGCCCACCTTCAAAACATTCATCAGGAATTAATTTAGCATGTTTAGCTTTCATTCTATCTACTAAATTCAATTCTTTTATTTCGTGTTCTGGCTTATCTGGAGTAGCTGGGATAATAATGGGATGTTTTAATGGATAATTCATTTTATTTAGGGGCTATATGGGTTTAGATGGGCTGTGAGCTTAAAAACTTTTAAAACTAATACCTGACTATAGGTTTGGGATAATTTTAAGCTCAAAGCCGTTTAAATTAACTAATAAGTACCTTCAGTCCAGAAAGCACCGATAAACTTAACTGGTGTTTCACCTTCACCACCAGTTACTGAAAAGTTTCTAGTACAAGTTCCTTCAGTCATGGTGTAGACTTTACCTTTGCCACGACTTCTAAAAATAACCGTTCCATTTTCTCTAACTGCTGCTAGATCACTCAAACTAACATCATCACGGTCAGTTATAGTTACTTCCAGCATTGCCACAACAGGCTCTTCAATAAATCCATGAAGCCCATTATCACCAACCACTTCTTTTAGCTCGTGATTAGCTTCACCACTTAAACCGATACCACTAGCAACGGCACCAGCTTTATTTAAAAGAGGGACACCGTTTAAAATAACTTCAACCGCCCCTGTAATCCTTCCAGCCATTATATCTCCTTAATTAAAGAATGAACTGGAATAAACCAGCTAAAATGTTAAAC
>Ga0307987_1000514_pt1 | contig 23180 bp, 16 predicted proteins | sample EllFjometagen181_FD_203157 | JGI IMG/M metagenome (GOLD analysis project Ga0307987, IMG submission 203157) | Marine microbial communities from Ellis Fjord, Antarctic Ocean - #181 | ecosystem: Environmental > Aquatic > Marine > Unclassified | place: Southern Ocean | collected 2014-10-08 | reverse complement strand
CCTGCAATCTTTCATCTACAGTAATCTTCCAAGAACAGTAGTTGCCTCATACTCGTCAATCCTAAACAGTATATTGATTGCTACATTGCTGTAGAGTACAGACTTAATTATAGTTTTTTCTGGGACAATCTAGCAACAATAAAGCAACAAACAACGAACCCATAAATGCCTGAATCAACAAACATAGAGCTCATATTCGAAACAGACAAAGGACGTTTTCTTCTAAAAAGAAGCGAATAATCACTCTGAACAAGGGCTCTTCCAAAAGGCGGCCATTGCCTCTACAATCTCCTGTGGATTGTTGCTCAACTGTTGATGGGCTTTTCCGTAATGAGAGAGAATCTTTTTGGCACGTTTATGGTTACCGGAACGCGCATGCAAATCGTAGAGTTGCCTGGTGAGTTCCGTATCTAAAGGAAAAAATTGAAAGACGGTTTCAAGCAGTTGGGTTTCTTGCTCGACTTTTCCCTGGTCATCAAGAAGAGAGGCCCAAACTTTAGAAGAATGAAGAAATTCCTGTTCGACCTTCTCCTGAAACAGGCCAGTTTCTCCCAGATTAAAATCGGTAATCCCTACCTCACCCCAAAGATTGAAAGCATTGTGGAAACTGTTACCTGCCTGCCACATCTTTCCCTGTTGGGCGTGAGCCCTTCCTTGTTTAGCATGTTGCAGAAATTGTAACACATCAATACGGCAATTTTTCAGTTTTACAATGCCTTGCTTGAGCATCAGATATTCCAAAGGTTTTATCGGCGAGACAAGCTGACTCAATTTTTTCCTTGTTTGAGAAATGAGAACATCAAGGCTGGAACGCTGTCTCTCAGGGCTCTTGTCAGGCCAGAGTTGGAGAGATATGACGGACTGACTTATTTGAAGACCAGGGCTGGATATGAGGGTATAGAGGATCTGCCGTTCACTTTCCGCCAGTTCCAGGATATTACGTTGCTGTCCTCCAGGAATACTGATCGTCAAATCACTGAGAAGCCGAATGTCGAGAAGAGGGATAAGGTCGCCGTTTTTAGCTATGCCCTTGTGCAATTTTTCAGACAGGAGCTTTTGGGCATATTCAGCCTCAATATTATGGCATACTGCCAACTTCAAGACCGGCTCCATAACCTGTGGCATAAAAGAAAAGAAGTGGCTGTATCTATTCTTTTTCAGACAGTTAAGGCACTGTTTGATATCTTCCAGAACGTTATCATATTTTTCTCCTGCCTGTAATCGCATCCAGGCTCGATGGGCATAAATACTGACTCGCTGGAATTCTTCTCCAATTTTTTCGGAGATGATCATTGCCCTATCAAAGTGTTCCTCAGCCTCTTCCATCATTCCGAGTTGGGCAAAGGCGGCTCCAACAATCTGATGATTGAGGGTGACAAAGGCATTGCCCCCGACCTGCTGTCGTAATTTAAGAGATTCCTGAATAGCTCCGAGGGCTTCTTTTTTCTTTTTCCGCAAAGCAAGGATGAGGGCATGATAATGGAGTATTTGACTACGCATGTGAGCCTTTGAAGCAGCGTAACTGCTTCCCAAAGCCTTATTAACTAAACGTTCAGCAGTGTTGATATCATTTTCTGCCAATGCCGAATCAATATCCCAGACATAAAGAAATGGGCCGATGACACTTTGAATAACCACATCTTGTTCCGCCACTTGTTCAAGGGCCAATTTTTGATTACGATAATTGTTAAAGTCACCGGTCATCTCCAACAGGTTGACCTGTAGCAGCTGCAGAAACAGTTTATTCAACGTTGACACTCGGGGGTTAATCATCAAAGGGAATGACGCTTCAACTTCTTCACTACAGCCCTCCCAGTCACCGACAAAACCATAACGGTATGCCCGGATGAGACGGATGGAGACTGTCATGTTATCTAAACAATTTTTCCTGCTCAAATTCAAAGCCATGGTGTCATACTGTTCCACTTTTTGCATATCCGATTGCAGGAAACAATGACCAAGAGCGAGAACATGAGCAATTCTTAGTTTGAGAGGAAGAGAAAGGGTACTCTGTTTTCGAGAGAATATATTTTCCAGGTCAGGCAGGTATTTCTCCATCAGGTTAAATTGACCATCAATAATGACGTGAAATTCGACCAGCTGGCTGTTTGCAAGGAGCAGCCCTAGTTCATTTTTCTGATCGGCAAAAAGTGTCTGTGCTTTGATCAAATAAGGTAAAGCTTCCGAGGGAAGAGAATCCAGAAGGCAGGTGCCGAAATAGTAGCTGAGCCAGGGATAGTTAGTAACGGTTTCTTCTGGAAATGTTGCCAGTATTCGATGAAGTGTTTTAATCTGGTTAAGGTGTAGAAGGTCAAAACCGAACTGACTTAGGATCTCTTCGCTGAGAGAAATGTCAGCACATTTAATTGCGTAGTGTAGCGCCCGCAATGGTTCCAGGCAATGCAAGTGGTATTGTACTGCCTTGCGAAAAACCATCTTCTGCGATGCTATGGGCAGTTGTTTTTTTGCAAGGGGAAGCAAACTCTCACGAAAGAGGTGATGAAAGCTAAAGATCCCCCTTTCCTCATCAATACATCGGAAAAAACGATTATTTTCCCTCAAATTTCTGCCAAGTCTTTCTCCGGCTTCTTGTCCCAAAAGATTACAGAGTAATGCCATGGGGATTTCCTCAAGAAGCACCAGCTGTAATATTTCAGGGATCCGTTCTTGGGAAATCCCTCCCAGGACATCTTGTAAAAAAAAATCTGCAAGATGAAGCCGGATATCGGCAGGAGCGAGAAGACATTCATTCTGAGGGCAGACCTCCCCTATTTTTTCTCTATGTAAGGCGGCTAGTACTAAGCCTGTGATCCATCCTTCCGTCTGTTGTTGGAGCTTTTGTATTTGCTTGAAAGACAATGCCAAACCGAAGAGAGATTGAAAGAGTTGGGCACTCTCTTCAAGGGAGAAGTCTAGTTCGCTGTTCTCGACCCTCAATGAGGGGACATCGAATCGTTTTACTTGAAGAACACTTCTCACAGAATGACGTGAGACAAGGATCCATTGCATCCAGGATGGGGTGTGCTGGATAAGAGAGATGAGCAGAGCCGCACTTTCCCCAGAACCCTCAATCAGGTGGAGGTCATCAAGAACCAGCAAGAACTGGTGTCCCCTAACATTACAGATCTCTTTCGCTAGCATTGTGCCAAATCTTGATGCTTCACTGGGATGAATAGCTCCTTCCGTAAGAGCTGCTGCAACGTTGTCTGATTCGTAACCTGGAAGTCTTTGTAAGAGAAGAGTAACCAAAACATTCAGGAATGCGATCGGATCTTGATCCTCTTGACCTAGCTGACACCACCCGAATGAGCAACCGGCATCCTGGGTATACTGCTGGGCGAAAACTGACTTTCCTGAGCCTGCTGGCGCTTCAATAACTAACAGCTTTCTCTTATATGCTTGCAAATGTTTCAGTTTTTCATGCAAATTATCCCGCCACAAAAGTTTTTGGGGGGTGACAACGGGAGGGCTGAGTTTATAATCTGGAACATTATACAGCTTGAAAGAAGAAGATACTTTTATAGGGTGTTGGTAATCATTCATTATGTTTCCGTTTATAATGGCATAATCTATTTCGAGAGATGTTTCTGTAGGAAATATACAGTTGAGCTCTAATTCGGATATCTGATTACAAGGGAAAAGATATCTACCAGAGCTTGACTCAAGTAGTATCCCAACAAGAGTACACGCCAGTAGCAATCTCTCCAATTTCAGAGAAAACTGGTTTCACCCTTTTTTGCCCCATGTTTTGTTGCCGGCTCGTTTAGGATTCTTTTGGAATTGTTCATTTCATTCAAAAAAACAATTACCTATCGTACATTTGCAGTCGTAGACAGATTGATAGTCACTATTGTGGATAATGGCTCTGGCCGTAGCACTGAAAACTGACTCAATAACATTTAGAAATTGTGCACAAGTAGGAAGAAGAGCCAATTTTACGAGCAACGTACTTTCTGGTTTTCTAAATTTGGGCCCATTAATTTCTTCAACTCTTTTTTGTAATTTTTGGGATGCATACCAAGAAAAATAGATGCATTCCTGCTCTGAATATACTTTAATCAATGTTTTTAGCAACTTAATCATCTCGGTAGTGTTTTACTTTCTAAATTAAGATGAGTGATTTGATTTGTAGATAATTCTAGAGTTGCTGTAATAATAAAACTCCCTTACTTTTTTGCCATTGAGGTACTGTCTTTATCATACCAGTAAGAACTAAAGATCTACTACCTTGCATTTTAATTGAAAGAGGTCGTACTCATCTATAGATGAAAACTTTTCGTTCTCTTTGAGATGTGACAAGATATTTTGGATTTCATGTGTTTTTTCAATATACTGAGAGGAGTTACTCGTTAATGTTGTTCTTGCCTTTCGGTATTTGTATCCAGAGTTGGCAATTATTCTTTTTAAAGCATGACAGGAGATTGGCATATGGCAATCAGCCATTACTTACAAGATATTCTTTTGTCTCCATGTTGTCGTATTAAATCCTCAAGGGAGGGGACGGACGAAGATTAATTTCTTTTTAAAGTCCTGGAACACTAGTTACGTTGGACTCTAACGTTAAGGATGTGAGGATATTTGCTGTTTTTTTGTCAATAACTCGACTTTTACCAATGTCATTTCTTTCTTGAGGATATAGAGCCTCAAGTTTTTCTCCACCGACCTTGTAGTGCCTGCCCCAACGAATGATTGTTCCCCGACTAATTTGAGCTTTCTTAAAGTACGCTATGTTCCACTTGCAATTAGTTTTGAACTTTATTAACGTTTCCTGCATACCAAACGGTAAAGGATTTCGATTCACAAAATCACCAATAATTCCAAAACGAAACAACGCAATTTTTTCTCATTGTTCTTTGTTCATTATAATTATCTGTATTTGTTAGGCGTCGATGAATTATGGTCAAGTCCGAGTTATTCAGTTATCTTTTCATAGGGGTATTCAGCAGTTTTAAAAGCACATTTAGCGCTTGTGTAATTCTAAGTCCGTTCCACCCAGTACTCCGGCTTTCTTTTTGTATGTATGATTGCAATAATACGAAAATGGTCAGGTTCGATGGAATAAATAATTGCATAGGGAGATTCCTGCAAAACACATCGTCTGAATGATGCCTGAGTACGCGATAGCGGAAAGGTGCTTCGGAAATTGACTGAACAGCCGCTTCTACGACATCCTAAACAGACTCGACATTCTTCGTAGTAGGAAATAGATTCAAGAAATCCAGATCGAGCATCAGGATCAAAAGTGATGTTTTTCAAGATAATAAACGGTCGGCGGCTGCAAAAACCTCTTTTACTGTAATACCTTTACTACGACCACCAGTCTGATACTCATGGTAACGACGTTCTGCCTCAGCTATCCAAGTTTTATCCACATCGTTAATCGTATTTTCATCAAGAGAACTTAGAAGGCGATCAGCAAGAAACGCTCTTTCATGCAAGGAAAGGTTTAATATTTCGTGTTCTATTTTACCAAGTAATATGGACATGGCGAACCTCAAGCAAAGTAGATTTCACAGTAAGTATACCACACTCCAATCATAGTTCGTAGGCATGAGGGGGGGGAATGTAAAGGGAAATAGAAAAGGCAGATCCAACTTAATGCTGAGCCTCCCTTTGTTGTTGGTATTTGTATGTGTGTGATTTTCCCCTTAAGACTTTGCCAACGGAAAGCAAACTCTTCTCACTCCTCAGATTTGCATTTAACAAAAAATGCCAACTCCAAAGATTGGAGTGCAACCATTGCACAGATGAGATATATGATTCATCATAGAATCTGTTCAGCTTACCATCTTCTTTAACTAAAATTTCCTATGGCATACACAACAAACCAATATTCTCCTATTTTCCATGTTTTGTGCGGCGCTTTCCTTATCAGTTTCTCAGGTGTTTTTGTAAAACTTGCGCATGTTTCTCCTACGGCGTCAGGATTTTACCGGGTTGGGTTTGGTGCCGTTTTTCTGTTTTTAGGTGTCATGATTAAACGCGAGTTCAACGTCCCAGGCTTTAAACAGCTCATGCTGATAGCGTTTTGTGGTCTTACCTTTGCCCTCGATCTATTCTTTTGGCACCAATCCATTTTCTATATAGGCCCTGGACTCGCGACCCTGATTGGCAATTTCCAGGTATTCCTCCTTGCAGCTGTTGGTATTATCTTCCTTGGGGAATCTGCAAAATTGAGACTTCTGATCGCGATCCCTCTTGCCATATCAGGAATATATTTTATAGTTGGCGGTGACTGGGAAAGTCTTACAGTTCAGTATAAAACTGGAATTTTTTTCGGCTTATTGACCGCGTTTTGCTACACAATCTTCCTATTCACCTTACGTAAAATCCAACAAGAACGTGGTCAATCATTCTTCCTACTTCTCATGCTGGTTTCCCTGGCCACCGCAGTCTATCTAGGCCTCAAAATGATCTACACTGGTGATTCGTTTACCATTCCCGATCAGCAAAGCTTACTGGCCCTTCTCGGCCTTGGTCTCTCCAGTCAAACCGTAGGTTGGATTCTCATCGCTACAGCAATGCCCAAAATTCCAGTATCACTTACAGGGCTGGCCCTGCTTCTGCAACCGACCCTCTCATTTATATGGGACGTACTCATCTTTCACCGCCCAACGGATCTTACCAATTGGCTCGGTGTTGTTGTCACTCTTATCGCTATTTATATGGGTGTTACCGGTAAGATGGCCGTGAGCAGAACAGAAAAAGAGTTGTAATCCGGACCAACTGATCTATAGGGTGTTGTGAGGTCTGGGGGAGCCCCCCCCGGGCTACCCGATTATGCCTATGTTTTAATCTGTTTTCTAATAGATTCCTGTTGTCACGAAACATCCAGCAATTTCCGAATCAATTTAGAAATCACACCTTTTGTGAGAGGTTTTAACACAAACTCTTTTATGCCAAGAGCTTTTGCTGAATGTTCGTCGATTATACTACTGTATCCTGTGCAAAGAATAATCGGAATATATAAACCGCCATAATTCTCAAATTTCCAATTCTTTAACAATACTAATGATTCTTCTCAAATAAACTCCGCCAGATTTATTCAATCACACCTGGAATGTTTTTGACAGAATTTTATACCGGGACTTTAGAGGATACCATTGGCAAGGCTAAGCATTGAAGCAAACCTGGACGTGTTACGTATACGCCCTGATCACCTAATCTCAGCAACTAACAGTGTTAAATTGAACATTGCCACACGAAGCTATTCAATGTGGCATTATACTCCCACGAAAGGTGCTTCCTGTCTCTTTGAGGAGAGTGAGCGATGTACAGTAGTCGTGTAATGGTTAAGGATTGTTTAAAATTGCAGACTTTATCATTGTCAGCCTGAACAGAGGTTGCTCATTATTCATCAAGTACGTCTCCTACAGCATCGATAAGCTCATTGCCCTGAATCGGTTTGACCACATATTTACTGATCCCCATCTTCAGTGCCTCTTCCTTTGTTACCAAATCGCTGTGACCGGTGGACATGATAACAGGTATGTCAGGTTTTATTTTATGCACTTCGCGGGTCAGTTCCACCCCGCTCATCTTCGGCATGGTCTGATCCGTAATAAGCAGATCAAACTGTTCCGGATGGGCACGTATTTTCTCCAGGGCTTCTTCGCTGTTAGTTGTGGTGGTGACTGTGTACCCACCATGCTCAAGGCGTCTTTTGTTTACCCGAACAAGCAGTTCTTCGTCATCAACAACAAGAATTCGCCCACTGCCCTTAGGTAATGGTGCTTCACTTTTTTGCGTTGTTACCATATCATTTTTATCGGCTGAAGATTCTTTCAATGCCGGGATATAGATATAAAATGTGCTCCCCTGTCCCAGTGTACTTTCTACCCTGATGAAGCCTTTGCAGTCCAGCACAATGCCGTGAATAACGGAAAGGCCGATACCGGAGCCTGAACCTTTCCCTACCCCTTTGGTGGTGAAATAGGGTTCAAAAATCCTCTGCATGGTTTTTGTATCCATGCCATTGCCAGTGTCACTGACAGAAAGCACAACAAAGGAACCGGCAGAGACATTCTTGTATGCTTTAACGTCCTCAGTCTCAAGGTTTTCATGAGACAGCCTCACTGTCAAAGTCCCTTTTTGCTGGTCCATGGCGTGAAGAGCATTGGAGCAGAGGTTGACCATGATCTGATGGATATTTGTCGGATCTGCTTTTATATTCCCACATTCTTTATCGATATCCTCTTTTATTTCAATAGTGGTAGGTAAAGTAGATCGCAGCATCTGAAGTGCTTCTTTGATAATTGGATGCGGAGTAAGAGATTGCAGCTGAAGCTCTGTTTTGCGGCTGAAGGTGAGAATCTGTTTAACAAGCTCAGCAGCCCTGATGCTTGACTGGATAACCATATCAATATCGTTATCAGCAGGACTGCCGTCAGGAAGTTCTTCTTTGACCAATTGTGAATAGCCCAAGATGGCCGAGAGGATGTTGTTAAAATCGTGCGCGATGCCGCCCGCCAGAGTTCCGATGGCTTCCATTTTTTGGGCCTGCGCCAGTTGCACTTGGAGCCCCTTTTTCTCCTGCTCGGTCTCCCTTCGCTTGGTTATATCGAGAACCCCTGCTATCGCTCCGCAATAATTGCCATCTTCATCCAAAACCGGAGCAGTTTCCATCGTTGTAATAATTCGCTGACCATCTTTTCTTAAAAACTCAAAATCATGCTGCTCAACCATGCCTTTCTGCCGGCGTTCCAGATTGGCATTAGCAATTTTTATTGCTGCTTCATCCATAAAATAGAAAAGATGCTTCCCAGTCATTTCAGCAGGGGCATAACCTAACATTTTCGCCATACTGGGATTGGCAAAGGTTGTGTTATGATTTTTGTCTATCACCCAAATGCCTTCCTGTGCAAGTTCAATGAGTTCACGATATTTTTTCTCGCTTGCTTGTAGATCTCTCTCCGCCTTTTTATTCTCGGTTATGTCTGCTAAAGTTGCATAAACTTGATATGGTTCTTTTTCTCCTGGTTTGAATTGGGGAGTCGCATTAACAATGACCCAGTTGTAACTTTCATTTTGTGGATTAAAAATCCCCATGATTATATTTTTTACCGGTTCACCACATTTCAATGCAACCATTGCAGGGTGGGCTTTTCCCGGAAAATCAGAACCGTCCTCGTAAATCGTTTTCCAACATGGGTCAATTAATGTCCGCCCCTGCATCTGATTGATGCTCAGGCCCAGAATACGTTCGGCTGCTGGATTAGCAGAAATTATTGATCCAGTTGCGCTCTGGTATACGACTCCCTGCTCCGTTGATTCGAATAATGTACGGTATTTTTTCTCACTTTCCCGTAACACCTCCTCGGTTTTCTTTCGATCAGTAATATCATTAAATGTTACAATAAGGTTATCTGGGAGAAAAGAGATATAGAGATCACAAATTTTCACGGAGCCATCTTTACAGGTGATCTGGTATTCACCCGTATTAACCGGATGTCCTGATGTTTTAGCTATTTCCAGAAAAGGTTTCCATTTTTCAATCACATCTTGCCTGTAATCCGAGTCAGGGTAAGCAATTTCATACCATTGAGATGTGGTCGGCGCCGTATGTCCAAAAAGCTCAAAAGCACTGCTGCTCCAATAAATTATTTGATTATCCCTCAAATCAACAACTGCTACAGGGAATGGTGTAGCATCTAGAGTAGACCGCAATTTGTTTTCGCTCTCCCTCAGAGCCTTTTCTGCCAGCATTTTCTCTGTAACGTCTACGATTATTGCTAAAGAACAGATAAAGACACCATGCTCATCAAGAATTGAACTAGCCGACAACAAAACATCAATTATTGTTTTGTCCTTTTTTACAAATTGGTAGGGAACGTTTTCAATTATTCCCTTATTAAAAAAATCAGGTAAAGCGGCATTTTCAGCGTATTTTTTGGATTCTTGTGTGAGAAATTCTGATGAGCTACGACCAATTACATCTTTACGTTCATACCCCATCTTTTTTAGCCAGAAGTCACTGACATTAACCAATAAACCTTTATCGTTTATAGCATGGACCATAGTTGGCAGTTTGGAAATAAAATCCATGTGCTGTTTCAACTGCTCAGGGATAGATTTTTTGCTCATATATTCACACCCCATAATTTGAACATTTATCAGAGTAACACCCTATAAATCCGGCAATGAAGCTAAGAGAAACGGTGTTTCCGTCTCAATACTTTAGCACAAAACCTATGTCTTTTGACATCTGAAATGATGAGACTGCAAATCCAGCAAAATAAAAGCTGCCTTCTGATATTCTTCGCAAGTTTTAAAAATAGACAAGCAGTGAATTGAAACTCAAGCCAAAATTAAGTACAGCAGAATATATCCTTTGCCAATCTCATCAGTTAAGCATCGTCGACAATTTAGATTGTTTCTGATAAGGCCAGATTGGATAGTTCCGGTTGACGGGAGAGGTGGTTACAGGGGCCACCATTCTCATTCCAACCGCTGTGTTACACGTGTCATCTTGCAAACGATGGGGTAGAAGAGTTACGGGTTCTCTGCTGCTGCTCTCCAGCCTATGGCCATGGTGACACGAAAATGATTTAAAGGAAGGGCTGATTTTACAACCTGGTTCATTGCGCATATCAGCAAAAATAAGTTCACCAGCAATGGCTTTTTCGACGGAGTCAGTACGGTGTCGATAAACGTTATTCCGGAATTAAAAATCGAATAGTGTAACTACTGCTATAGCCTTCAATACGACCATAAATACTCACACCATCACCCCGGTCTTTAACTCTAAAGTAGATGGTACTGCCATCTTTCCCCAAGATTTCAGCGTTATAGAGTTCCAATACGTTTTCATAATTTTTGATTATCTCTTTGCGTGAGATACTCTTGTCAAGCTTGCCATCTTTAAGGATCTTATAGCCAATGACATCAAGATGCCCTTTAAACTCTTTGAGCTCCCTTTGGGATGAATAGGGCTTCGTGTACTCTATGCCCAACGATCCATTCTGATGAATATATTTTGAATCTACAACAGAGTTATCGAGAGGTTTAATAAAGTCTATGGTGATGATAGACTTTTCGTTACCACCACTCACTTTATGGAGTTCAACCCGTCTGTTTACAGCCCGTCCGTCATCGGTATCATTTGTGGCTACGGGCTCACTTTCGCCATATCCCTTGGATTGCAAACGTGAGTTTTCAATACCTTTAGAAGATATGGCATTGCGCACCGATGCTGCACGATCAGCTGAAAGTGTCATGTTGTAAGTGTCGCTTCCTTTGGAATCGGTATGTCCGTGAATGGAAATGACAAGATCAGGATATTGTTGCATTAAGGCAACTGTAGAGAGAATTGCCTTGTTTGATTCAGGTTTGAGTGTGGCTTTGTTGAAATCAAAATAGATGCCATCAAGGGTGATTTTCCCATTTTTATCAAGTTCAGATTTGATTTTATCGGGTGAAAGGACAAGGGACTGCTCAAATGGCTCTTCCTGGATAATTTGAATTGAAAAGCTGTTATTATCGGCGCCAAATTTAATAATATTAACAGTGCCATTTTGCTCCAGTCGGAATTGAACAGTACTATCGTTGTCTTCTAAGATCGTTGCCCCTAATTTGAGAAGCTTGTTCTTATAATCATGGGGGATAGTATAACGACAACTATTTGGATCTTCACTGTTCTTTATAAAAGTGATGTTCCAGAACTTCCCTTTGTACAGGTTGGCTTTTCGATTGAAAAAAAATGTATATTCATCATATTTTTTATATGTAACTCTGCTAATCGCAAAATCTTTAACAAGAGGAATAGCTATGTTTGGAGCAAAAGTGACCTTGCCGTGTGTTTTGGTGAAAATATGGTTTGCATTATCAGTAAGTGTAACAGTTTCCGGATAATCCTCAACGCGTAAGAGTACATATTTATAGCTGATTGAAAAGGTGGAGAGCTTAAGCCAATACTCTTTACCATCAATGGTAAAATGGCCATAATTGTCATTATTTATCTCTGATGGTTTGATTTTCAATCTATCAACAATGAAAGCTTTAATAGTTTCATTATGCTTGCCGTCTTCAAACTTCGGCAATTTATAATCTTGTTTCCATGTATGGCCATAAACAGGTATGTACCCTTGGCCTTTGACCCAGACTTCCAGTTTATCGTATCGCTCTTGTTTGAGTTTTGAGGCTTTGGTTACGGTGGGATAAGTGAGATCGAAAGCAAAAGGTTCTGATGCAAATACGAATATTGAGATCAGAGAAAAAAGTACTATTTTGAGTGGGCTCATGGTTGTTCATAGTGCTGAATTAAATTAAAAAAAATCGCTTCGCCAGTCAACAAAGAGAATAAATAGGCCAAAAGTCTTGAATTTCTTTTTCTACCCACCGTCTTCTGTAACTACTTTACTTGGTAGGATGTTTTGGAAATAGTTCTCCATTTACTTACTCTCATTGAGAATATTTTCAATAGAATTTTGAAAAACATGTCTAAAGGTAGTCACTGGCAAGATTACCTGACTTGGAAAAACGGCAGGTTTATCTTCTTTCTAGTTTTTCTCAAAATCAAAAATCGTCCATTACCATATATCAAAAAAGTTCTGCTTATGTACAAAGCTCAGCCATTTTTGTCATTCATTCCCGTCAAGGCGGGAATCTAGAGGGGTAGCACGAAACTGGATCCCCGCCTTCGCGTGGATGACACATCTAGTCACGTGTAATTTTTATGCTTTATCAGAGTGTTACGCCTCAAATATGTGGCATTAGCTAAGTTTTATACGTAATCAAAAAAAATTTGCTGTAATGAACTATCCAGTAGCAAGGTTAACCAGAGAAGAGAAGGTTCAATTTAAAACTATCCCTGAATAAGGCCAGATTGGATAGTTCCTATTAAGGGGGGGGAGATATCTACTTTCATTCTTTTGGTGTTCACAGATACGATAAGCCGGAGGTCAGTTTGATATAATTGAATCACTCACCCTTTTTTTCCGCCCAGCGTCCAATCTCCTTTACTATTCGCTCAGGATTAGGAGCGTTGTTCAGCATCATTTTTTTGAATAATTCGTAATACCTGATTTGAATAAAATCAAATTGGCTACCAATCCCAGCATCATTAGAATGAATAATCCGGCAGGTAAATTCAATCTGACCCAGCAAAGTAAGATTAAAATATTCATTAGGCAGCACAAGTGGTACATATTCAAGCTCGATAAAGGCTCCGGCAAAACTTAAATTCAGGGTTTGGCCCTCCAACACCAATTTACGACGAGGCATCTCTACTTTCACCTTGAAATGCAGGGGAAGTCGAAGATGTTTTCTACGCTCTTTTCTCATAATTTGTCACTATACAATTCTGTAATGATATTCACATGAAGAAGAGAAAAAAAGGTGGCTATTCGCCAAATATTTTCCAGACTATAAGACTTTTCTAATCAAGATTTTCCCACTCTATCGCCGGTATTGTTCTGAGCTGATCAATAGGAAACATATCGACTTTCATTGAAGGTATGATACCACTGTATTATGTTATATTGCAAGACCTGGCCCTAGATGTTTAGCTGATCTACCTATAACAAAACCTACAACATCGCAACCTCCCGCTCTGTCTCGTTTTCCAAGGCCGTATAATGTGCCCAGGCCATTTATTCTACTACCGCACACGGTACATCTGGCCATTTCCACTTTGACCTTCTCCTTGCAACAGCACTTGGAACAAACTTAGATACTCGGACGATTAAAAGGCTTCAATGTATACAGCCCCCCTCACCCGAAGATGACGTAAATACCGGGAAGACATATGGTGCTCACCGCAGAAAATGGCTTTTCAGATAAAAATTTCATTATCTATATATTCAGCAACAGTAGAAAGCTATAGTTCAGGTATTAGAAAAATCAAAAGATAATTAATTTGGCAAAAGCAACGACCAACCTCACCTTCCACTATGAAGTGCAGTGGAATCGCGAACGACAGCTTGTATGTGCAGAAGCGACCAGGCAAAAAAACCATAGAAAGCTGCGCAGAGCCAAAGTTGACCATAGAGGGGGAGAATATCAGAAAAATCAGCACCCATCTGGTTTAGAGCTATAAACGCCTTTATTGCCGGGATAACGGGTATTATCTGAATAATGGTGGTGATTGAGTGAGGTACTGAAGAGGTTGGCCACACAAAGCCCGAAGCAAAAATCAGGGGCAGCGAGGAAAGAAGCACCAGTACAGTCGCTAATTCGCGTCGTGGCACGAGAAGACCTATCGTTATCCCAAGAAAAGTACTTGCAAGTAAAAAAGGGAGGATGAGTAGATTCAGCTCAGCAAAATTTGCAAGGTGCGGAATATTGTAAAAGGAAAAGCAGAACCCGAAATAATACATGCAGAGAACCCAGTAGATGCTCACAAAAAATCCAGTGCGAACAAGCAGCAACTTCAGTGGATTTGCCTCAAGCCAATAGCCCCTCTGTCCCTGTAGACGCAGTTCATTTTGGCCGCCACCAAGTATCCCCACCCCCATAATAAGGGTCTGATGTAGAATCAGAATCAAAACGGCAGGGATCACATAATTTACATACCCCATTGTCGAATTGAACACCGGACGGAGATTGAGCCCAATTGCATTGTACTGTTTTTTCGCAAGGATCAGAGCCTGTCCGGACATTACCATGCGGGAAATTTTAACTTCTGCTGTGAGGGTTTGCCCAGCTGATGTCAGTCCCTCCATCACTGTGCCGTATACCAGGAAGTAGCTTGCATCACCAGCATAAAGGAGTGTGGGACGTCGGCCCTGAAGAATGTCTCTGTGAAAATGTTCAGGGATAACAAAAATGCCGGCCATCTTCTTTTTGATAAACAGTTTTTGTGCCTCTTGGATGCTGTAAGCCCTTTCACTCAAATGAACCTGAGGAGTCGCGTCGACCATCCTTTCAAGGCGTCGGCTGAGTTGACTCCCATCAAAATTGACCACAACCACTTTTTGATCCCTTGGGATCTGTTGAGCATAGGGGAGTGGGTAGAGAAAAGAATAGAGTAAAATGCCGCCAAAAACGGTAAGTAAGATGGCAGGGTTTGTAAAAATTGCACTCATTTCATGTTTGCAGATTTCATACCAGGTCATTTACTCACCCCACGTCTGGAATCGACAACGCCAAGTTGCCTAGCTTTAAAAAACGTATACAGTAAAGGGAAAATGAATAAAACCAGGTGTTGCAATTGAGGAATATTGGTGTGAATTGATGCACCATAATTTAGTTGTGCAATCTGAACCTCCATGTAGTGACTTACCGGCAATAGGCTACGCCAGATTTTAGCTGGCAGTGTCATGTCTGTTACTGGAAAGGTAACACCCATAAAGGCAAGGCCTGGAGCGGAATAGGCTGCGGCCAGACTGAGTCCTCTGGCAGCATCCTGGGTCAGAAAAAAGAAGACGCTGGCAGCAGCAATGCTGGCGCAAACAGTAATGAGCTGGATGAAGCTCAGGAAGATCAAACTCCCGTTCATCGGCCAATCGAGGAGGACAACCATCGCCCAAAGAAATATTTGCCCGTGCAACCAGAAAACCAGGGCAAGAGGGACGAATTTTGCTGTCACTGTCTTGATTGCCCCCTGTTGTAGCCATTGCCGTAAACCATTTCTACGAGTTTCTGCGGCAAGCGAGAGCACTGTTACCGCAACAATCAAAATTTGCCAGACAGCAGGGAGCAATGCAGAGGCAAGGAACTGCGAGTAGTTGTTGCTGATATTAAACAGTGGAGTGACCTGGCTTCCTATTGGCAATGATGATGAGAGTGCTTTGGTGATAACTGGGGGACCGCTTGCCAAATTTTTAGCCACTTCAACGCTGGCTGTAAATGTTCCTTGAGATTGCAGGAGTGCTGAATTGATGCTCTTGCCAATCAAAAGGAATTGGTTATTAACAAAGGCCGTTGTCTTAGGGGGACGCCCCAGGATAGTCTGCTTCTCAAGTCCACTTGGGATGATTACGAGACCATATATTTTTCCAGCCCTTAGGGCATGTGCCCCCTGCCTGGCATCAGGAAAACTGTAGGCAATATCAAGAGCCGGACTGGCGTCGTAATGGCGGATAAGAGCCCTGGAAATACGGCTTTTGTCAAGATCTACAATACCAATTGGCATCTCCCTTGCGATTCCTGCAGAAAATATCGACCAGAGGGTAAAATAGATAAGAGCTGGAATCCAGCTAATAAGCGACAGCAACCAGGGATCGTGCAGCAGCATTCGCCACTCCCGGTTAACCATGGAAAAAAATGAAGGGGTCATTTTTCCTCGATCAGTACGCTCATCCCTGCACGTATTCCTGCAATGGGAGTCCGTGGTCGGGCTTCAACCTCGAAGCTTCGCATATCAAACCCCTTGTCACCGTTAGTTGCTCTCCATATTGCGAAATCTCCCATAACCGCAACATGGCTTACCCGGAAGAGATAATGAGAAGTACCAAGAGCAGGTATTGTAACATTAAATTCCGCTCCTTTTTTGAATTCAGCAAGCCGATCCTCGCGGACATGAAAAACTGCCCAGGCATCATCAATATCCATAATAGTGACAACAGGAAATCCCTGTGGGGCTAATTCTCCGCTTTGTAAAAGGATCTGAGTTACTTCACCGTCATGCCAACTTTCTATTCGGGTATCAGCTGCATACACTTCAACCTCAGCTACAGCCCCCTCAGCCATCCGCACTTTTCCTGCAGCTGCTTTTTTGGTTTCCTCACGAGCGCCATCGTCGGCCATTTTAAACATCTGGTACGCCGCGTTTTCTGAAAACTTTGTCCCTTGGAGCTTGGTGTGCGCTTCATCGCGCTTCTGTTCAGCAACGACTCCCGCCTCGTACAAATTATCAATACGCAGGAAAGTTTTCTCCATTAATTCTGATGCTGCCTTGGCTTGTTTCCACTTATCTCGTGCAGCTTCAATCTGCTCTTTCCTGGCACCAATATTTACTTCTTCAGCAACTGCCTCCGCGGTATCTCTTCCTGCAAGCGCCTGGGCAAGTTTTGCATCAATTTCGGGGCTAAGGATTGTGAAAATCAGCTGGCCTTTCTCTACCTGATCGCCTTTGCGGACATAGACCTGATTCAATCGACCGGGGACCTTGGAGGAAATGTTATACTGCTGGGCTTCAATTTGTCCCTGCAGTCTCAACGGTTTGGGTTGATACGCATACCAGAATGTGTAACTGAGCCAGGAAACCGCTGCAACTAGAACACCGGTGACCAGAAAAATTTTAAAATAGCGCATTACTGTACCTCTATCCCTTGTTCTGTTTGATATAGAAAAAAATCGCCCAGTGCTCCGCTTACGGCAAGAAGTTTGGCAAGGGCAGTGACATAGTTGTAGACTGCAACCGACCGTTGTGCGCGAACTCCGGCTAGAAATAACTCAGCGTCGACAACATCGAGTGAAGTGGAAAGCCCCTGACTGAACGCCTTCACACGCAGTTTGACAGTTTCCTCGGCCAATTCCAGACTGGAACCCAGCCCAAGGTACTCTTCGAGAGCCTGATTGGCCTGGCGATAGGTTTTTTCCACCAATACTGAAAGATCACTGCGTGTCTGCAGCTGCAAGGAGTAGATTTGCTTTACCATACTTTTTGCTGCCGCGAGTTTTCCAGATCGACCTGATCTCTCAAACAGCGGAATTTTGACACCTACTCCCACGAGCCAGTCCGGTGTAAGCTTGCTTGCCAGGTCATCCTCTTCGTAGAGGCTGTAATTGCCGAAAAGCGCCGCTGTTGGTAGGTATTTACCCTTTTCAACCTTAATCAGTCCTACAGCCTGTTCTTTTTTGGAATCAAGGATACCAAGACCGGGATGGTGGGTAATGGTCTTCTCTATAAAGGATTCGAGAGATGGGATGTTGTTGTTGATAAACAATGAATCGGCTGGAGTCACGTTCCCTTCACTTTTCAACATCCGTGTCAGCGCCACAGTCGCGATTTCAAGGTCACGACTGGCTTTACGACTTTCTACTTTTGCTTTGTCGTAGGATGCTGCAGATTGCAGCCGCTCTACCCTGGCAATTTGACCCTGGTTTTCGAGGAGGATCGCGTGGTCCCGATGTGTCTTCAGTCCTTTCTCGACATTGATTCGGGTATCAAGTATCTGTTTGGCAAGCACAGCTCCAAAGTAATAGTGTACCAGAAGCTCAAACTGCTGCTGAACAGTCATATCTTTCTGCCGGCTTGCTTCTTTAAATTTGCCTCCGGCAATATCCTGAGCAGCATCGATTCTACCACCAGCGTAGATGGGCCACTTTCCATTAATCGAGCTGGTCAGGTTTTCCCGTTCGGCTATAGTTGACGTGAGCCCACTGTTGAGAGCAGCTGCCGACAGACCATAGCTTTGACCTAGACCTGCAACGGCAGGTAACAGCTGTTGCCCCGCTGGCATACTTTCAAGGAGATCTGTTGGGGTAAGGGTGACATCGTCATCAAGGTATATGTAGCTAGCAGATATACCAATCTCAGGCAGGTAAAGGTCCTTTGCCGCATCACGGTTATGTCCTGCCTCATCAATATGAGCCTGGGCAGCCGCTATGGCATCATTGTGTACGGCCACTGTCTCCCATGCATTTGCAAAACTAATGGTATTTACGTCGGTCTTGGCGATGGCCATAAGAGTGTTACAGAACAAAAGGATGGTTACTGTAAGAACGATCAGAGGTTTTGTAATATAGGTAGTCATAATGTCTGTTTTTCAGTATGTGTCTATTTGAGAAAAGAATATTGATTAATAAAAAAGAAAGAATGGAATTCGACATCCTTTCTTCCAGTATAGCTTAAAAAATTTGCCTATTCAATTCTCTGCACCAACTCACGAATCCGGCCTGTCTCCACAGACTCCAAAAAGGCGTCCCCCAGTCTACTACTCATCTCCACCAAGAAAGTCAAAGGCAAGATTATACCCAAACACGACACACTCGTAACAACCTCAAATTGGAGGTGGCTAGATCAACTTCATAAAACGGCAGAAGCCATCACCATGATGGCTGGTTGCCAATCCGCTGGCCCATAACTTCCAGGGTATCGCTTACCACTACAAAGGCCTTGGGATCTATCTGGCGAATGAGTTGTTTTACCCGGGACAGCTCTCGAAAAGTAACGACGGTATAGAGGACCTTTGCATCCCGGCCCGAATAGGCGCCCTGACCGTCCAAAGTCGTCACGCCCCGTTTGATATCCGCCAGGATTCTAATCGATATCGCTTCTGCGCGGTCGGATATGATCATTACCGCCTTTCTGTGACTCAGACCGGTGACCACCAGATTGAGGATGCGGGTGGATACGTAAATATAAATCAAGGTGTAAAGCACTTTTTCCATGGGAAAAAGCAGGGCCCCGGCCAACAACACCAGACAGTTGAAAGCCAGGGTCGTGTCTCCCAACCGCACGGAAAATCGCTCGAGCAGGGCCACAGATAAGATATCCGTCCCGCCCGTTGAGCCCAAAGACTTCAACGTGAGCCCCCCTCCGGCACCGGAAAGGATTCCTGCCAGCAACGCACTGGAAAGCATATCTTGGATCGGAAACGATACTTGGACCCACGTCAAGGATACCGAAAAAATTATCATGCCTGCAAGACTGTAAAAGAAAAAACGTCGCCCTACAAATTTCCAACCCAGAGCGAAAACCGGCACGTTCAAAAGAAAATAAAGCGTCGAAACCGGCAAGCCTGGATACTGATAATGCAGGATAAGGACCAAACCGGTAAGGCCTGAGCTGAGAAATCCATCGGGAATCAGAATTCCATTGATGGCAACGGAACACAGCAGACTGCCAAGGATGAGCATCAGCAGATTCCACGACACTCTCCTCATGGATTCCAGAACGGCATTCTTTGGCCAAGATTTCATTACAACTTTCACTTTTAATTTCTTCCTCAAAGGTAGGGCTAACATTGCATAAGCTTTTGCTTCCCGGTTCGCTTTAAGCAGTCACCTCAGTTCGTCTCCATCCAGGACTTCTTTTGCAAAACCCTTCAAAAAGCAGCTCAATCCAAGCGAGAAAGGGAGCCAGACTGCCACACAAGCCCATTAAAGCGGTTACTCATCCAATAACTTGTGCCTCCGTCCCATAGACCGTGAACGGAGCAGAGAGAGCAAGGAGAAAAATAAGGGGTACCATTCTTTTCGGTTGTTGGAAAGCATTACTACATCTGAAGTAACGTAGTTGACAATTGATTGCCAATCAGGCAGCAACTCTTGATTTAGAATTTTCCTCACTCGTTAACGTACTAAATTGCTGTGCAATTCTGTGGGAAACGATTTTTTTGCAAATAATTCGCCCCGCCACTAGACGACCGGTCTAATAGGTATTACTGTTTGTCTCATGAAGAAAGATACCAACGAAACGCGTCAGCACATTTTAGATACCGGCTATAAGCTCATTGTCAGTAAAGGCTTCTCTAACGTGGGATTGACGGAAATCCTCCAATCTGCTGGAGTACCTAAGGGCTCTTTTTATTACTATTTTAAATCCAAGGAACAGTTTGGTGAAGAAATAATAACAAGTTATTTCAGCGAATATCTTGTTGCTCTTGATGATATTTTTCAACCACGAGGGAGTTCTGCCTGCAACCGGCTGATGGAATATTGGCAACGCTGGATTGAAACACAATGCGATTCGTGTGTAGACCAGAAGTGTTTAGTTGTAAAGTTGAGTGCTGAGGTGGCTGATCTGTCTGAACCGATGCGTCTCGCTCTGTTGAACGGATCTACTCTGGTAGTTAAACGAATAGCAGAGTGCATTGAAGCAGGCATTGATGATGGTTCAATCGTTAAGGTTGATGCAGCCATGACTGCGAATTCACTCTATAACATGTGGCTAGGGGCAACGCTAATGGGAAAATTGCAGCGTAACGCCGATGGACTGCATCAGGCTATGCAAATAACTACTTCAATTTTGACGAGTAATACCGTGGCATAACGTATCGGCATTAGCTTTTCAGGGAAATTTATCATTGCGCGCTTTGCTAGACGACTGGTCGACTATTAAGACACGCAATGGGTTTAACCACTCAATAGGATTGATTAGCTCATTATAAAATACTCAATTTCAAAAAGGTTAAAATACTATGGAACAAAATAAAATTACAAATCGCCGTATTGTACTTGCTTCCCGCCCGAATGGTGCACCTGTTCAAAAGGATTTTCGATTAGAAGAACTTGCTGCACCAGTGCCAGGAGAAGGAGAGGTTTTGTTGCGGAGCATCTACCTATCGCTTGATCCTTATATGCGTGGCCGGATGAATGATGCTCCATCTTATGCTCCGCCTGTGGATATTGATGCAGTAATGGTGGGTGCCACTGTTTGTCAAATCGAAGATTCCCGCAACCCAGATTTTGAAAAAGGCGAGTGGGTTCTGGGCTATAGCGGTTGGCAGCTTTATGCATTATCAGATGGTTCCGATTTGACCAAGCTTGGAACAAATCCAGAAAACCCATCGTTTGCTCTAGGCATTTTAGGAATGCCAGGATTTACAGCCTATATGGGGCTTCTCGACATTGGAAAACCAAAGCCGGGGGACACCTTGGTCGTGGCTGCTGCAACTGGTCCGGTTGGTTCAACCGTTGGGCAGATCGGAAAAATAAAAGGCTGCCGCGTGGTTGGCGTTGCCAGTGGGCCAGAAAAATGCAGTTACGTCAAAGAAACGCTCGGTTTTGACGAGTGCCTTGATCACAAAGATCCTGATTTTGCAGATCAGCTGAAACAGGCCTGCCCCGATGGCATTGACATCTACTACGAAAATGTAGGCGGAAAGGTATTTGATGGTGTTTTACCCTTACTCAATACTGGTGCCAGGATTCCAGTGTGCGGTCTTGTTTCACAGTACAATGAAACCAAACTCCCGGATGGACCTGATCGCTTATCGCTTCTGATGGGTACAATTTTAGTCAAACGCATCAAAATGCAGGGTTTTATCATCTTCGATGATTATGGCCATCGGTATGGTGAATTTGCACAAGATATGATGGAAATGTTGGGAACCGGAAAAATACATTATCGGGAACAGATAGTTGAAGGACTGGAGAGTGCGCCGCAAGCATTTATGGGCATGCTGGAAGGTCAAAATTTTGGAAAACTTGTCATCAAAGTTAATAACGAACTCTCGTAAACAATAATAAAAGGTGAATTTATGAAAATTTTAATGGTTCTTACATCGCATGATAAACTTGGCGATACTGGTTTAAAGACTGGTTTCTGGTTGGAAGAATTTGTTGCCCCATACTTCGTCTTTAAAGACCGCTCATTTGAAGTTACCTTAGCCTCCCCGCAAGGTGGACAGCCCCCGCTTGATCCCAAAAGTGATGAGCCTGATTTCCAGACAGAAGCTACCGCCCGTTTTCGAAAAGACGAGCAGGCCCAAAAGGCGCTTGCCAATACACTTCGTTTAGATTCGATCAAACCAGAAGACTACGATGCAGTTTTTTACCCTGGTGGTCACGGACCGCTCTGGGATCTGGCTGAAGATAAGCACTCTATTTCATTGATTGAGGATTTTTTCCAGAAAGGAAAACCGTTGGGACTTGTCTGTCATGCCCCTGGAGTTCTGCGCCATGCTCAAAATGCCAAAAAAGAGCCTTTAGTTAAAGGGAAAAAGGTAACCGGATTCACCAATACCGAAGAAGAAGCTGTTCAGTTGACCAAGGTTGTTCCTTTTTTAGTGGAAGACATGCTCAAACAAAATGAGGGAGTGTATTGCAAAGGTGAAGATTGGGGGAGTTATGTGGCGATAGACGAAAATTTGGTAACAGGCCAGAACCCTGCGTCCTCGGAAGCTGCTGCCTTAGGCCTTGTCGAACTTCTTCGCCGTTAACAACATTACAGTGGAAACTATAAATAAGGACGATATGTTCACTATAATGTCCTTATTTATCCTTTGGAACATGAACTGACCTTAGGAGGTCTTCATTATGCTTGACTTTAACTTTGTAAACCCTACCCAAATACTGTTTGGAAAAGGAAAAATAGCCGAAATTGCAGAAAAAATCCCTGCCGGAAGTCGTGTGCTCATAACATATGGGGGCGGAAGTGCTAAGAAGAATGGCACGTTGGATGAAGTGCTGGCCGCCCTTGGTGATACTACAGTATTCGAATTCGGTGGTATAGAACCCAACCCCACTTACGAAACACTGATGAAAGCAGTGGAGATGGTACATACCAATTCCATAGATTTTCTTTTGGCTGTTGGTGGCGGTTCGGTCATTGATGGAACAAAGTTTATTGC
>Ga0307987_1000513_pt1 | contig 23269 bp, 9 predicted proteins | sample EllFjometagen181_FD_203157 | JGI IMG/M metagenome (GOLD analysis project Ga0307987, IMG submission 203157) | Marine microbial communities from Ellis Fjord, Antarctic Ocean - #181 | ecosystem: Environmental > Aquatic > Marine > Unclassified | place: Southern Ocean | collected 2014-10-08 | reverse complement strand
TAAAACTTACTCCTTGTATAAGGCGTAACATCTTGCGAAGAGAAATCCTTATCCAAATATTTAAAATATCCGGCAATGGCAATCATAGCGGCATTATCGGTTGTGTATCTAATTCCAGGAATATGAACTTTCCAGCCCTCTTTATCGGCAAGTTGCTGAATACCATTGCGTAATCCTGAATTTGCAGATACTCCTCCTGCAATGGCCACTTCTTTAATCCCTGTGATTTCCACAGCTTTTTTTACTTTATCCAGTAGTATCTCAATTATTGTTGCTTGCATTGAAGCAGCCAAATCAGCCTTATTTTTTTCAATAAAATCATCATCCTCTTTTAATCTATCACGTAAAAAATATAAAAATGAAGTTTTTACTCCGCTAAAGCTAAAATTTAAATCAGGTATTTGTGGTTTTGAGAATTTGAAAGCTGATGCATCGCCAACTTTAGCAAGTTTATCAATTTCAGGTCCGCCAGGATATGGCAGTCCCATAATTTTAGCAGTCTTATCAAATGCTTCACCTGCTGCATCATCAATTGTGGAGCCAATTACAATCATATTTGATGGACTAATAACTTTAACAATTTGAGTATGCCCACCCGAAACAGTTAAACATAAAAATGGAAATGTTGGTGATTTTTCACCACTATCGTCATCCAAAAAATGTGAAAGTATATGAGCCTTCAGATGATCAACTTCCACAATTGGTACATCAAGTGCCATAGCAAACGATTTTGTGAAAGAAGTTCCAACCAAAAGTGAGCCTAGCAAGCCGGGTCCACGTGTAAAAGCAATGGCACTCAATTGATTTTTCTGTATATTTGCCTCCTTAAGTGCTACATCAACAACAGGGATAATATTTTGTTGGTGTGCCCTTGATGCTAGTTCTGGTACAACACCACCAAAAGAACTATGAACACTTTGATTAGCAATTATGTTTGATAATACTTTTGTGTTTTTTATTACTGCTGCAGACGTGTCGTCACACGATGATTCTATGCCTAATATATATGTCATTTGAAAAATAAATCTGGCTACAAAAATATTAAAAATAAAATAACATCTGTAGTATTATATGTATTACTAGTGGTAATTAGTATTCTAATGGCTATTTCTATAATGTTTCAGAGTCCTGTTGTACAAACAATTACTGCAAAATTTGCAACCGAAATCTTATCAAAAAGTCTAGGTCAAAGTATAAAAATTAGCACCATAAAACTAGGGTTCTTTTCAGGAATAAGTATAGCTGATTTTGATGTTAAAGATCATCATAACAATACATTATTATATGTTGGGAAGCTCAGCGCAATACCCGTTTTTAGCAATTTTAGTTTTAGTGCAATTAGTTTTGTAGATGTGAAGCTTGATAGCGTATTATTCAATATGGGTACATACAAAGGTGATAGTACTAATAATCTTTCATATTTATTAAATAAATTTTCCAAGGGAGGCTCAGGTAGTACCTTCAGCCTTTTTTCTACATCGGTAAATATTATTAGTTCAAAATTTGTTTTGTTTAACCAAAATAAGGTTTTCAACAATGGTGATAATTCTATGGATTATTCAAATATTGCAATTGATAGTATTAATATTGATATTAGCAACTTTGTTTTAATTGGAGATTCTCTAAATTTTAGAGCGAATAGTTTAACAGCTCACGAAAAGAGTGGTGTTTCCATAAAAAAGATGAGCTCTGATGTGATAATTAGCTCGCGAGGAATCTATACCAATAATCTATTTCTTGATTTTAATAATTCGCATATAAATGCTGATTTTGGGTTAGAATATTCAAGTTATTCAACTTTTGGTTACTATATTGATTCGGTAAATATGGTTGCAAATATTAGACCCACTACCATCGATATGGCTGATATTGGATATTTTGCTGAAATACTGCATCGTATGCCAAATATTATTGGAATAACAGGTAAAATGACGGGTACTGTTAGCGATTTGGTTGGTAACGATTTGAAAGTGAAATTTGGCACAAATACACGTTTTTCTGGTGATATAAGAATGACAGGTTTACCCGATTTTTACACTACACATATGATTGGGAATAAACTGAAATTTTATACAAATACACAAGATATTGCTAGTTTTCGCTTACCTATTGATGATAAAAGCTTGGACTTTACTAGTATTATGTCACCTGATGAGCATATATCAGTTGCAGGAAACTTTGATGGCTACTTTAAAGATTTTACAAGTAAGCTCGATTTATCTATGAGTTTTGGAATTATTAAATCTGACATTAAATTCGAACAATCATCTAATGGTAATACTGATTTTGACTTATCAGTAATTGGAGATTCAGTAAATATTGGAGCATTTTTAAATAAATCTGATATTTTGGGAAATGCTTCCTTTAATTTAAAACTTTCAGGGAATGGTAAGTCTGCTAATAGTATTGCTTATAATTTGAAAGGAACTCTTACTGATGCGGATTTGTTGGATTATAATTATCGCCGAATTAGTATTGATGGAAGATATAATAACGATTCGGTAATTGCAGATTTAAGGGTTGGCGACAAAAACTTGATGATGAATGCATCTGCAACAGCACATTTAATTAATATTCCAATTTTTACACTTAATTCAACTATTGTTAGTGCTAATCTTAATAAACTTAATTTATGGAGTGATCAAAATATAAATTTATCATCTCGTTTGGTAGCTAAGGTAGCTGGAACAGATATTAGTACTCTACAAGCTGATATTTCATTAATTCAAAATAATTTAGTTTTTGATGATAATACATATATAATTGATAGCATTACCTTAGTTAAAAAGACTGACTCCTCAGGAACAAAAATCAAACTTAACTCAGATATTGCAGTTGCTAATATTAAAGGCAAGTATAACATATTATCCTTAGCACAAAGCACATTTGTGTTAGCAAATAGTTACTTTAAAATAATGCCTAACATTGACGCTGATTTGGCAGATAGTTGTGCAGATATTGATGTTGTTATATTAAAACCTCAAATAATTAGTAACGAGTTTTTATCAGGAGTTAATTTTGCTAAGGATACCAAATTTAATTCAAAGTTAAATTTTATTGAAAAAACAGTTCAGCTCACTGCATCGTCATATTCTGTTAATGTTAAAGATTCAAGATTAGATAGTTGCGTGGTAAACGTTACAGGTATTGGTGATTCGTTGATATGTAATTTAGGGATTGAAAGTATTATTTTAAAAGATAGTACCAATGGAGATACTTTGGTATTTGGTATGGACGATTTTAGTCTCTCAGCAAAAATTGAAAGTGACACAATAACCTATGGTATAAATTGGGATAACCGTAATCAAACGTTGAAGAATTCGGGAAATATTGAAGGATATTTATCTCATAAAACTGATACAACAAAGTTTAGCATAGGGAAAGCAATTGTTTATATTAATGATATTCCATGTAGTATAGATACTAATAACTTGATTGTTATGCAAAACAATAGGGTTTATTTTCATGATGTATTTATAAATGCCGGCAACTCTGAGTTTAAGCTTCTGGGTACAATTCCAAAAAAAGAAAATGATTCCCTTGTTGCTAAATTTACTAATTGGGATATTTCAACCTTTGATATAGTTACAAACCCCATGAATATTAGCTTGGGTGGCTTGATAAATGGAAAACTAATTTATTCAGTAATTAATAGTAACCCAGCACTTGTTTCCAATATTAGTATTAAAGATTTAACTCTAAATAATGAATATTTAGGAGATGCCCATTTGCTAAATACATGGGATAATACTAATAACTCAGTTTTTATAAAAACACATATAATTCGTCAAGGAAATGCTGGCAGTGGCGAGGTGTTTTTGGCAGACGGTTATTATTATCCATTTAAAAAATTAGATAACTTAAATATTGACATTTCATTTAACCGAATAAAGCTTAAAATAATTGAGCCATTTGTTGGTGCATTTGTTAAAGATATTGAAGGAACAACATCGGGTAAAATTGCTGTCAGAGGCAGCGCATTAAAACCAATAATTACAGGCTCCGCTGATTTGCAGCGTACTGCTATGCGAGTTGTATACCTGAATACAAAATACTCCTTTTCAAATTCAATAGAATTTTTTAAAAATGGTATTAATTTTGATAATCTTGTTATTTATGATACACTGGGAAATAAAGCTGATATAAATGGGTCATTAACTCATAATTATTTTAAGAATCCACAATTTAATGTAGATATTTCTACATCAGGTTTGTTATTTTTTAATACTACTGAGCATATGAATGATTTGTATTTCGGTTCAGCTATCGCTTCGGGCAATATTAAAATAAGTGGCAGCCCCAGTGACATAGATTTAAATATTAACATCAAAACTAAAAAGGGAACTTCAGTTACACTTCCACTAAATTACTCAGTTGAAGTAGCCGACAAAGACTATATTATTTTTGTTAAGCCTCTTAGGGATAGTATTGCAGAAAATAATATTACGAAGGAAATTAAAATTGGCAACAAGAAAAAGCTTTCTTACAATATAGAAGTAGGTATGGATGTTACCCCAGAAGCGCAGGTAACCATATCATTGCCTGATGAAATGGGTACAATAGAAGCTAGTGGGAGTTCAAATCTAGCGCTCGATGTTAATTCGGATGGGAAATTTTCACTGGTTGGCGATTATACAATTGATGATGGATTATTTCATTTTAAACTAGGTAATCTTGTTAGTAAACGGTTTATTTTGGTAAAAGGAGGCCGTATTTCCTGGACAGGTAGTCCGTACTCGGCAAATGTTAATATAAAAGGTTTGTACAAGGTTAAAACAAGTCTTGCCAGTTTAGGTGTTGTTATCGATTCATCTGTATCATATAAAAATAACGTAACTGTTGAATGCTATGTTGTACTTACCAACGAATTACTTAATCCAACAATAAAATTTGAGATACAAATACCTGAGCTTGATCCTGATTTGCAAAGACAGGTTTTTTCAGAACTTGATACAACCAATACTGCCATGATGAATCAGCAAATGATATCATTATTGGTTTTGGGTACTTTTAATTTTAATAATACAGCAAATGTGAGTCTGCAAAGTTCTTACTATAATGTAATTGCCAATCAGTTAAGTAGTATGCTTTCGCAGATAAGTGACAATGTTAACGTTGGACTGAACTACAAACCAGGGGATGATGTGTCAGAGGAGGAATTTGAAGTGGCTCTTTCCACGCAATTATTTAATGACAGATTAACTATTGATGGGAATTTTGGAATGACGTATGACCGTAGTGAACAGAGTGCCAGTAATATAGTTGGAGATATTAACATTGGATATAAATTAACCCCCGATGGGCAGTGGATCTTAAAAGTATTTAATCACTCAAATGTTAACTCATGGTATAACTATAATAACTATGACCAAATTTCCCCTTATACACAAGGTGTAGGTATCGCTTTTGTGAAAAATTTTAACCGTCTATCTGATTTATTCAAGCGAAGAAATAAGAATAAGGAAAATTCAAAGACAGTTGATAAATCAAATAAAGAGACAAAAGAAAATGATACTAATTAGTAAAAGAAATAGTTTATTACTAGCCTTATTACTGTTGTTAGGTTTAAATGTTACTTCTCAGATAATTATCAGTAGCTCCGATATGCCTTCGCCTGGCGACATAATAATTACTAGTACTGGGTTAAATATAAATTTTGTTGATTATGAAGATACTGGAGAAAATTATATTTGGGATTTATCGCAGCTTATTCCGCTAAGCCAAGCTGTGGATACATTTATAGGTATTACTGATGTGCCATTTCTTGTTGCTTTGTATTTTGGTGACAAATCAAATTTAGTTAAAAAAGATAATAATACGATCCCCATCCCTGGTTTTCCAATAACAAAACAGTATACCTTTCTAAATAATACAAGCTCAAGTTATAATAATGCTGGAGTTTTGTATACTATTTCGCAGATACCTATTCCATTAAAATATAATTCACCTGATATCCTTTATAGTTTTCCCATGGAATATGGAAATACAAGTAGCTCATTTGCAGAATATGCATTTGGTGCAGATAACTTTGGGTTTATTAGTAAAGAAATTACTCGCACAAACACAGTTGATGGTTGGGGAACATTAACAACCCCTTATGGAACATTTGAGGTTCTTAGATTAAAATCAGATGTTGTTGAGCTTGATAGTATTTACATTGATTCGCTGGGGATGGGTGCGCCATTATACCGTGAGTATACTGAATATAGCTGGTTGGGTAAAGATTATAAAATCCCATTATTGAAGATAACATCAAGTTTTGGGGGCGCAGTTGTAACCTATCTCGATTCTTTACGGTTTCATTCCGCAATAAATGATAAATTAACTTCTTTTGGTAATGATGTTAAAGTATTTCCAAATCCAACTACCGATTTTGTAAATATTACATTGGAATCATTTTCTTCGTCTGCTATAATTGTCGATATTTTTGATGTTTATGGAAATATGGTAGCAAATAAAATTTTGTATGGCCATAAGCTGGGAAAAGTTGATGTTAAAATGAATATGCGGCAGTTAGGTCTCAAAAATGGGATGTATTTTCTTAAGATTACTTCAGATAATCAACAGGTTGTGAAGAGGATTATTTTACTTTGATCACACTATTATTTAAAATATAGGATTATTTAATTACATTTAAACAATGTATAGCCATTTAACTATGTAACAATATAACTATGCCCCTAATTGTTTATAAATCATCAGCAGGATCAGGTAAAACTACCACGCTTGTAAGCGAGTATCTTAAAATAGCATTGGAAAACCCAAATTCATTTAGAAATATATTGGCAATAACCTTTACAAATAAGGCTGCCAACGAAATGAAGCAGAGGATAATTAGTACTTTAAAAAGTATGGCAGATGCTAGTAATAAGCTTAAGCCAGCCGAGTTGGGACTTGTAAATTTGCTAAAGCTGGATAGAGTAGCACTAAGCACTAGGTCGCAAATATTGCTCTCGCTAATTTTGCATAATTATGATGAGTTTGCAATAAGTACCATCGACTCATTTATACACCGAATAATACGCACTTTTGCCACCGATGTTCAATTACCTCAAAATTTTGAAGTTGTAATTGATAATGATGAAATAATACCTGATATTGTTAGCAGTCTTTACGAAAAAGTAGGAGCTGATAAAGAGCTTACTAAAGTGCTAATTAACTTTGTGTTGTCAGAAGCTGATGAGGAAAATAGCTACGACCCCACATCAAAACTTATAGAGTTTGTTAAGCATCACATGAAAGAAGATGGCTTTAAGCACATAAGTAAGCTCGATAATCTAAATATTGCCGAATTGGGTGATATTATCATACGAATAAATAAAAAAATCGCCACTGATAAATTAAACATAATTAAGAAGGCTAAATCATGTATTAACCTATGCCATGAAAATGATCTAGAGATTGGTGATTTTTTTGGTGGTAAAAATGGTATTCTGGGATATTTTATAAAACTGATGAAATTTAATGTTCCTGATGAAAAATTATTTCCAGGTAAGACTATTCAGAAAACAATTCATGACGATAAATGGCATGGCTCCAAAGCTAGCCCTGCTACTCAGCAGGCAATCAGTCAAATAATTCCAGAATTAACCGATAGTTATATTGAAATAACTGATTTAATTGGCAGTTATTTTTATTTCAGACTTCTTTATAGTAAAATTTATTCTTTGGCACTGGTTCACGAAATAAGAAATCTTTTTATTGAGTTTACTGAAAAAACAGGGAAAGTTCATATTTCAGAATTCAATAAAAAAATCAGTACAGAAATTGCTGGCCAGCCCGTTCCTTTTATTTATGAGCGTTTGGGAAGAAAATATCGATATTTTTTAATTGACGAGTTTCAAGATACCTCCGTACTGCAGTGGTATAATTTGCTTCCATTAATAGAAGAATCACTATCATATAATAATTTTAATATGCTTGTGGGCGATGCCAAGCAGGCAATTTATCGTTTTAGAAGTGGTGAAGTTGAGTTGTTTTCAAGTTTGCCCAAATTATATAATAATGATGGTTCACAGTTATCCTTGGCTCGGCAAAATTTATTACATCGTGAGTATCAAGAGGTAATACTTTCTACAAATTGGAGATCGTATTCTGAAATAATAAATTTTAATAATAGTTTTTTTGAGACAATTACTGAAACTCTTTCTGATAGGACTAAACTCATTTATGATAATCACAAACAAATTGTTCCTAACAATGGCAAAAATGGAGGACTGGTTTCTCTAAATTTTGTAAATGAGGATGATGCTGAGGAATATGAAAAAGAAAAACTACTTAATATTCAGAAATTTATTGAGCAGCTAAAAGATAATAACTACAAGGAGAAGGATATTTGCATACTTTGTCGTACTAAAAGTAACATCATTCCCATTGCAGCTTTTCTTCTCGATAATAATTATAGCGTAGTTTCTTCTGAGTCATTACTTCTTACTAATTCGCCAAATGTGAGGTTAATTATTGCTTTTTGTAAATTATTGGTATATCCTGATAATGAATTAGCAATGACTGAATTTTTGGATATATATTTAAAACTAAAATCAAATAAGGACTCTTTTGATGATGTTTTTAGGATAATTATTAGTAGCAAAGCACAAGGTGTAGAAGCCATCTTTAGCTATTTTGGTATAAAAGCATCTTCAGCTGGTATTTTATCTTTGTCAACTTACGAAATTGCAGAGTTTGTAATACGAGATATTATTCAACAGCAAAATGCTAATATTTTTGTGCAATATCTGCTCGACTATATTTTTGAAACAAATCTGCCATTGGATTTGTTCATTACCAAATGGGAAGATAAAAAAAACAATTTATTTATTTCCATACCTGATGATGTTGATGCAATTCAAATAATGACAATTCATAAAGCTAAAGGACTGGATTTTGAGGCTGTTATTGTTGATGCGGCAATGCTTCGATCACAAAATACTAAAACCGAATACTGGGAGGATGTTACTTTGTCTTCTTTCGAAGAACTTAAAGTGGGACTTTTTCCTCTAACAAAAAAGCTTGAACATATTAATAGGTTATCGGTATATGAAGAGGAAGTAACTAAGACTGAACTTGATTTTCTGAATGTAATTTATGTTGCAACTACCCGTCCTGTTAAAGCATTATTTACGATAAGTCAGGTAAAAATTAAAACTCCTAAAGATAAATTCAATAGTTATTTGGTTAGCTATTTAACAGCCAAGGGGTTGTGGGATGAAAACAAGATGAGTTATAGTTTTGGTGAGCTCCCAAACCAAGAACCGGACGATAAGGAAGATAAAAATAAAATAATAAATCTTGATACATTTATTTCTTCAGAGTGGCAAAATCTTATTTCTGTTGCTTCATCAGATGATATAATTCAAGAAGCTTTGGCGAGTATTTCATCACAAACCTATGGTAAACTTATTCATAAAATTTTATCAGAAATAAGAATCAGTGAAGATGTGTCACAAGCCATAAATGCTCTAAAATTATCAGGTTTATTAAGCATTAATGATGTAAATATAGTAGAACAAATAATTCTTGATGTGATTACACACCCTGATTTGCAAAAATATTATCAGCCGGGTTTAATTATTAAAAATGAAACAGAGTTATTACTAAGTAATAATAAAACTATTAGACCCGATAGGGTTATTATTAATAATGAGACACTTACAATAATTGACTACAAAACCGGAGAAGAAAAGGGGGAAGATTTTAATCAGTTGAGCAGCTATAAAGAAGCATTTTTAAAAATTGGCTATAGTTCAATTGAAACTATGCTGATTTATATTGGTGATGTTGTTAGGGTTGTGAATGTGGTGTAATTTATAGCCATGACACATGCATTTGTAGTAGTTAAGTAAAGGTATAATCATTGGTAACATTATGTTTTAAGTTTATTTTTGCAACCGAAATGCAGTAATATGAGAAAGAAAACAAAAATAGTAGCAACCATATCAGACTTTAATTGTGAGGTTGATTTTTTACAACAGCTTTTTGATAATGGTATGAATGTAGTTCGTATTAATACGGCACATGCAAGCTTTGATGGAGCAAAAAAGGTAATTGAGAATGTAAGAAAGGTTTCTGATAAAATTGCTCTTTTAGTTGATACAAAAGGGCCTGAAATTAGAACTTGTCCATTAACCTCAGAAATTAATGTAAAAGAAGGGCAGATAATAAGGGTTGCCGGTAAATTGCCTGAAGATTCTTCAAAAGATCTTGTTCAGGTTAATTATAAGAATTTTGTGACTGATGTGCCCAATGGAAGTAAAATTTTGATTGATGATGGTGCTTTGGAACTTCAAGTAATTATGAAGCATGATAAATACCTTGAATGTAAAGTTATGAATAGTGGTATTATTCAAGGCAAAAAGAGCATTAATATTCCCAAAGCTCATATTCATTTACCGGCTCTTACTCCAAAGGATATTGATTTTATTCATTTTGCAGTGGAGCAAAAGTTAGACTTTATAGCTCATTCGTTTGTTAGGAATAAAGAAGACATAAATGCAGTTCAGAAGGTGCTTGATGAAAAAGAAAGCCCCATAAAAATTATTGCCAAAATAGAAAATGAAGAAGGTGTTAAAAATATTGAAGAGATATTAGATGTAGCTTATGGTGTGATGGTTGCCCGTGGTGATTTAGCCATTGAAATATCGCCAGAAAAATTACCTGGAGTACAAAAAAGAATAGTTAGTATGGCCATTAAAAAACGCCGACCTGTAATAATTGCTACTCAAATGCTACACAGTATGATTGAAAATCCGCGTCCCACAAGAGCTGAAGTGAATGATGTGGCTAATGCAATTTATGACGGAACAGATGCTATTATGTTAAGTGGTGAAACTGCTTATGGAAAATATCCGGCTGAAGCTGTATCAATGATGAAACGAATAGCAAAAGAAGTAGAATCAAATACTAATACTTTCCGTTCAAAATTGCAAGTAAAGGCGTTAGCTCGCAAACAGTTGAAAATTTCAAGTCAGAATGATATTGTGTCTGCACACTTAATAAAATCTGCCATAGATATTTCTGAAGAACTAGACGTGAAAGCAATAATTTCTGATACTACATCAGGGAGAAATATTAGAGCCTTGGCGGCATATCGCAGTAAACATACAATATATGCCCAATGCTATTACAAACAAACCATGCGCAAATTAGCTCTATCATATGGTGTACATGTTGATTTTATGGAAAAACCCAAAACTCACGAAATGTTTGTGAAAAATGCTTTGAATAACCTAATTCATAAAAAAGCATTTAAGAAAGATAATTTGGTTACTATAATAGCAGGAAACTATGGAAGATCTGCAGGTGTAACATATATAAAAGTTACCGCAGTTAGTAATCTGTTAAATGGGGAAGTGGAGTAGGGGTTAGCCTTTTATTCTATGCCATGCCATTGTCCAATATCGTACATATACCTGTTTAATACTGAACATTAAGTTGAAAATAATCTTGCTTTATAATTGCTATGTATCCTAATGTAAGGTTATTATGAAAACAGGCATAGTATTAGCTGTTATATTACTATTTTTTTAATCAAAATAATATTCTAGTTATCATGAAAAAATTACTTACAATATTGGTGATGCTTTTCACCATCGGTCTGGTTGCTCAAGAAGACGCTAGATTACTACGGTTTCCTGCTGTTCACGGGCAAAAAGTTGTGTTTACTTATGCAGGCGATTTATATCAAGTACCATTATCAGGTGGTATGGCTCGCAAGCTAACCAGCGATGTTAATGGTTATGAGATGTTTGCGCATTTTTCACCCGATGGCAAGCAAATTGCTTTTACCGGACAGTATGATGGTAATACTGAGGTGTTTATTATTCCGTCGAATGGTGGAGTTCCTGCCAGATTAACATATACAGCTACTTTAAATCGTGATGATGTTTCTGACAGAATGGGACCAAACAACATTGTTATGGCATGGCGAAATAATAATGAGATAGTTTACCGTTCGCGTAAGCAAACTTTTAACTCGTTTAAAGGACAACTATTTCAGGTAGATAGTAAAGGTGGCCTTTCTGAGGAGTTGCCTCTACCTTCTGGTGGATGGTGCTCATTTTCTGATGATGGTGATAAAATGGCGTACAATAGAGTATTTCGTGAATTTAGAACTTGGAAATACTACAAAGGTGGCATGGCTGATAATGTTTGGATTTATGATTTCAAAACAAAAGAAACCATAAATATTACCAATAACGATAACCAAAATATTTTCCCAATGTGGCATGGAGATAAGGTGTATTTCCTAAGTGATCGTGATAGGACAATGAATTTATTTGAGTACAACCTTAACACCAAAGCCACAACCAAGATAACAAATTATACTAATTACGATGTTAAGTTTCCTTCGCTGGGGAATGAGTCTATAATTTTTGAAAATGGTGGATATATTTATAACTATAATTTTAGAGACAAAAAAATTATCAAGGTAACCGTAAACATAAGTAACGATTTTACCACAGGCAGAGATGAGCTTAAAGATGCTTCAAAACATATTAATTCATGGGCAGTTTCTCCTGATGGAAAGCGTGTTGTATTTGGTGCTCGTGGCGATGTTTATACAGTACCTGCAGTAGCTGGAATAACCCGTAACCTTACCAAATCATCTGGTGTACATGACCGTAATGTTGAGTGGTCGCCAAAGGGTAAGTATATTTCATTTATAAGTGATAAAACAGGTGAGGATGAAATTTATATTCAAAACCAAAATGGAATGGAAGAGGCTATTCAGCTTACTTACAACTCTGATACATATAAGTATAATCCGATTTGGTCGCCCGATGGTAAAAATTTACTTTGGGGAGATAAAATGGGTAGACTAAACACCATTAACATTGAAACTAAAAATATTATATTAGTTGCCGAATCCGAATCATGGGAGATTCGTGATTATTCATGGTCGCCTGATAGTAAGTGGGTTGCCTATACTTTTCCTCAATCATTTACGGTTAACCGGATATATATATACGATACCAAATCTGCCAGTTCGACACCTGTTACTGATAGTTGGTATAATTCTGGTTCACCAACATTTGATTCAAATGGCAAGTATCTATTCTTTACTTCGGCTCGCGATTTTAATCCAATTTATAGTAACACCGAATGGAATCATGCGTATCGCGATATGAATAGCATATACTTTGTTACACTCGAAAAAAGTACACCATCACCTTTTGAACCCAAAAATGATGAAGTTACTATTACAAAAGAAGATAAGTCGGATAAAAAAGACAAAAAGGGAAATAATACTGATGATTCGGATAAAATTGATGATGAATCTGTTAATATAGATTTTGACGGTATAATTAATCGAATTATTAAACTTCCTTTAAAAGGGGCTAACTATTGGAGTATTAATGCCATTAACAATAGTGTGTATTTTAATGAATTTGTATCGGGTAGCGATGGAGCTAAATTTAAGATGTATGACCTTAAAAAACAAAAAGAAACTGAGCTCGGTAAGGTTGGGTCATATGTTATATCTGCTGATAATAAAAAGATGCTTGTTAATTTACAAGGCAAATATGCTGTTGTAGATTTACCAAAAGGTAAGGTTAAGCCAGAAAAATTTCTTGATTTAACAAATATGAAATCAATGGTTAATCTAAAGGAAGAATGGACTCAGATTTATAATGAGTCGTGGAGGCAAATGCGTGATTTCTTTTATGCGCCAAATATGCACGGTCTCGATTGGCCATCAATTCAAGATAAATATGCAGTACTTCTACCATATGTTAATAATAGAAATGATCTTAACTATGTTATTGGTGAAATGATTGGCGAAATTAGTATCGGACATGCATATGTTTCGGGTGGTGATAAGCCAAAGCCAAATCGAATAAAAATGGGACTACTTGGTGCTAAAATCAGTAAGGATGAATCAGGGTATTTTGTAGTAGAAGAGATACTTATGGGCGAAAATTGGACTAAGGGTGCTCGTTCACCTTTATCCGATATTGGTGTTGATATTAATGAGGGAGACTACATTATTGCTATTAATGGAACTTCGCTCAAGAATGTGAATGATATTTATAGCCAGCTTATAGGAACAGCTAATAAACAAGTGCAATTAACCGTAAACTCAAAGGCTGAAGCAGATGGTGCACGTGATATAATTATTATCCCAACTGATGATGAATCAGGATTGTACTATTACACATGGGTTATGGAAAACATCGAAAAGGTAGATAAAGCTACTGACGGACAGGTGGGTTACATTCATATTCCAGATATGGGACCTGAGGGATTAAACGAATTTGTAAAACATTTTTATCCTCAACTGAACAAAAAGGCGCTAATTATTGACGATCGTGGTAATGGTGGAGGTAATGTATCTCCAATGATTATCGAACGTCTTAATCGCGAAGTAGTACTTTACGGAATGTCGAGGAATAACAATGTTAATACAAAACCACGTGAAATGATGCGCGGACCAAAAGTATTATTGTTGGATAATTATTCTGCTTCGGATGGAGATCTTTTTCCGTATCAGTTTAAAAAAATGGAAATGGGAACTCTCATCGGTATGCGATCATGGGGAGGTGTTGTAGGCATTAGAGGATCTATGCCATTTATTGATGGCGGTGATTTGCGTCGACCTGAGTTTGCACCATTTGATGAAGACGGCAATTGGGTAATTGAAGGTTATGGTGTTGATCCTGATATTGTTATTGATAACGATCCAGCTAAAGAGTTTGCTGGGGAAGATGAGCAACTAAATAAGGCTATTGAAGTAATTTTAGAACAACTTAAAGATTACAACCCACTTCCTGAGATTCCAGCCTATCCGGATAAGTCAAAATAGTTTTGATTTTAGTAATTTATTTTTTAGAACGAGTTGAGTATAGCCCACAAATAGTGGGCTATTTTTTTATGTACGTGAGAGCTTAAAAACCTGTTCAACAACTTTACTGAGACTTTTGCGTTTCAATTAGAACCATATCGAAAGTATAACATGAGCAGATTTTTTAAAACACTAACTACATTTATCCCTATATTTACTATTGTGTTATTAACCAGTTCATTCAAGTCTTATAACTCAAAATATATCAATATTCCTGAAGGGTACTACATTGATTGGCAAAGTAATACAAAGTTACAATATTCAGATTTTAAAGCCAGTAAAAAATGGAATAAAGGTAGTACTGTTGCAAGTTCATATTGTGGATTTGGATATAGTATCATTGACAATAATGGCGAAATATCGGGAAGTATATTTGTTAGATTTAATGGCGAAAAATCATGGTTTAATCCTGACATTGAAGAGTTTAGTAAAGTTAACTATATATTAAAACACGAACAATTACATTTTGATATTTGTGAACTATTTGGAAGAAAACTCCATAAAGAAGTATTGTTACTGATTGATTTAAATAAACTAAATAAACACAATATTAGCCGAGTACAATCAAAGCTTGAGAAGGAATACTCTGATTATCAGAAAAAATACGATAAAGAAACCAATCATAGTATTAATGTTGAAAAACAGCTTATGTGGAATAGTAAAATAAAACATGAGTTGGCTTCTCTCTCTAATTATTCAAACTACAATAGCTTTTAGATTGTATCGAAACTTGTGTGATTTTTTGATTATTAGTATAAAAGTCATAGACCTTTAATTAAATAAAATAGAAACAGCGTTTTTTTTTCTACTTTTGCAGCTTCAAAAATAATATCTAAGATGATTGAACAATTGCTATTAGATGCTTTGAGAGAATCTGTACAAAGTCTATATGGTCAAGAGATTAGCAGTAACCTTGCTCAAATTCAAAAAACACGTCCTGAAATTGAAGGCGACTATACCATAGTTGTTTTTCCATTGCTCCGTATATCTAAAAAAGGACCTGAGCCAACGGCTAATGAGATAGGTATTCACATTGTTGATAAACTACCTGAAGTTACCAAATACAATATTATCAAAGGATTTTTAAATCTTACTATTTCCAATGATTATTGGAAAGGTTTCTTTAATAAAAGTGTTGGTAGTGATAATTTTGGTAGTCATGATGATAAAAATAATGATCCAATAGTTGTTGAATATTCATCTCCAAATACAAATAAACCACTTCACCTTGGGCATATCAGAAATAACTTACTTGGTTGGTCTGTTTCTGAAATATTGAAGAATAATGGTCAAAATGTTAAAAAGGTTAATCTTGTTAACGACCGGGGGGTTCATATTTGTAAGTCGATGCTTGCATGGCAAAAGTGGGGTAATAACATTACTCCCGAATCTTCGAGCACAAAAGGTGATAAGCTTGTGGGCGATTATTATGTTCTGTTTGATAAAAAATATAAAGCAGAAATTGCATCGCAAGTTGCGGATGGTATGGATAAGGATGAAGCTGCAAAAAATGCTCCTCTTATGATTGGTGTAAAAAATATGTTAAAGGCTTGGGAAGATGGCGATGATGAGGTAAAGGATCTATGGCGGACTATGAATCAGTGGGTTTATGATGGTTTTGATATCACCTACGACAAAATGGGAATTGATTTTGATAAAATTTATTATGAATCAGATACTTATTTGCTTGGAAAAAAACTGGTAAATGAAGGTCTTGAAAAAGGAGTATTATTTAGAAAAGACGATAATTCTGTATGGTGTGATTTATCAAATGATGGCATGGATGAAAAGTTGCTTATGAGAGCTGATGGTACATCCGTCTACATGACTCAGGATCTTGGTACTGCCGAATTACGATTTGATGATTATCATCCTTCTGAATTGGTTTATGTTGTTGGAAATGAGCAAAATTATCATTTTGATGTTTTAAAACTTATACTTCTGAAATTGGGTAGGAGTTGGGCTGAAAATATACAACATCTTAACTATGGCATGGTTGAGCTTCCTCATGGTAAAATGAAATCAAGGGAAGGAACTGTTGTGGATGCTGATGATTTAATGGATGAAATGTATCTTACAGCAAAAAATACATCGGAGGAGCTTGGTAAGTTTACAGATTTGGGTACCGAAGAATCAAATAAGCTTTACAACATGATAAGTTTAGGTGCATTGAAGTATTTTATTTTAAAGGTTGACCCAAAAAAAACTATGACGTTTAATCCTACCGAGTCAATTGATTTTAATGGAAATACAGGTCCCTTTATCCAATATACACATGCAAGAATTAGGTCAATTATAAGGAAATCCTATGAATTGGAAATGGTTAGTAACTCAAAGATTAACAATAATTATATTTTTGAACCCAAGGAAGTACAGATTTTAAAAATACTTCACGATTATCCTGAAATTACTAAGCAAGCAGCCGAAAATATGAGCCCTGCGCTTATAGCAAATTATGCATATGACCTTGCTCGCGAATACAATCAGTTTTATCATGAGGTTGTAATATTGAAGGAAGAGGATGAGTTAAAAAGAAACTTCAGGATTGCACTATCTGAATTTACCGGAAATGTACTAAAATCAGCTATGGCTCTCCTTGGAATAGAAGTGCCAGAACGAATGTAGTAGAAAGTAGAAAGTTAAAAGTGAAAAGTGAAAAGTGAAAAGTACACTACTTTACAAACTTTATAAACTTTCAACTTTAAGAACTTTAAGAACTTTCAACTTTACAAACTTATAACTAAATAAAATGTCACGAAGAAAACAACCATTACCTGCATTTGAAAAAACAGAGATAATTGATGCCGCAGCAGAAGGTAAGTGCATAACAAAAATTGAAGATAGAGTAGTATTTGTACCTTTCGCTGCACCTGGTGATATCGTTGATATTCAAGTTGTAAAAAAGAAAAAGTCATATCTTGAAGCACGAATAACAAACTTTCATAAGCGTTCGGAGCAAAGAGTTAAACCGCATTGTGAGCATTTTGGACTGTGTGGAGGTTGTAAGTGGCAGCATATTTCATATGCAAATCAGCTTGTAAATAAGCAAAAGCAAGTAAAAGATAATTTTGAGCGTATTGGAAAAGTAGAAGTAGGGGAGTATCTTCCGATTATTGGAGCAGAGAAAGAATATTTTTATAGAAATAAGTTGGAATACACTTTCTCAGACCGTAGGTGGTTAACAAGTCTTGACGTTCCCAAGGAAGAGGGTGGCCCGCAAGATACTAATGGACTAGGGTTTCATTTACCTGGGATGTTTGATAAGATTCTGGATATTGAAAATTGCTATCTTCAAAAAGAACCGTCAAATAGTATTAGGCTGGCAATTAAAGAATATGCCATTGAGAATAACCTTGATTTTTACAATGTAAGAAATCATGAGGGTTTTTTGCGCAATCTGATAATTAGAACTTCATCTACCGGCGGTTTGATGGTAATTGTTATTTTTAGGTATGATGATTTGGATATTGCTGATATAATGCAGTTTATTGCTGATAAATTCCCAGAAATAACATCGCTAATGTATGTTATTAACGAAAAATTCAATGATACAATTTGGGATTTAGAAATAAAGTTATTTAAAGGGAAACCATATCTGTTTGAAGAGATGAAGTCGCCAATTAGTGGTAATCCTAATCTTAAATTTAAGATAGGACCGGTTTCGTTCTATCAAACAAACCCTGAACAGGCATATCATTTGTATAAAGCTGCCTTTGATTTTGCTGATTTTAAGGGGGATGAGTTAGTTTATGATCTTTACACAGGGGCAGGAACAATTGCAGCCTTTATTGCTAATTCGGTTAAGAAAGTAGTTGGTATAGAGTCGGTTGAAGAGGCTGTTGAGGGCGCAAGAAAAAATGCTACTTTGAATAGTATAGAAAATGTAGAGTTTTTTGCTGGGGATATGCTAAAAATACTCACTTCCGAATTTATTTCTGCACACGGTAAACCCGACATTATTGTAACCGATCCTCCACGAGCTGGCATGCACGAAAAAGTTATTAAACGGATTATAGATGCAGCTCCTGAAAAAATTGTTTACGTTAGTTGTAATCCTGCAACACAAGCAAGGGATATTGCGCTACTGGCAGAAAAATATGATGTCATAAAAGCACAACCAGTTGACATGTTTCCTCAAACACACCATGTTGAAAATGTTGCTTTGTTAATTAGGCGATAGGCATTAGTATCGCTATTTGTCATCCAATAGCATAAGCATAAATGCATATTCTAAAGCAGTTTCTTTATGTTGTTCAAAACGTCCGGATGCTCCACCATGACCAAAATCCATATTGGTTTTTAGTAGGAGTAAGTTGTTATCTGTTTTTGTTTCGCGCAATTTTGCTACCCATTTTGCCGGTTCCCAATATTGTACTTGGCTATCGTGTAACCCGGTTGTAATTAATAATGCTGGGTAATCTTTAGCTTCCACATTATCGTAAGGTGAATAGGAAAGCATGTAGTCATAGTACTCCTTTTCGTTTGGGTTGCCCCATTCATCGTATTCGCTTGTGGTTAGAGGTATACTTTCGTCTAACATGGTTGTTACAACATCAACAAAAGGAACTGCAGCTATTACACCTTTAAATAAATCGGGACGATAATTTATTACTGCACCAACCAATAAACCTCCTGCACTGCCACCAAGTGCAAACATTCTACTCGATGATGTATATTTTTCAGATACTAAGTATTCGCCACAATCAATAAAATCAAAGAAAGTATTCTTTTTGTTTAACATTTTACCATCTTCGTACCATTCTCTACCTAATTCTTCACCACCTCTAACGTGTGCTATTGCATAGGCAAAACCTCTGTTCAGTAAACTAAGGCGCGATGATCTAAAAACTGATTCAATGCTATATCCATAAGAACCATATGCATACAATAATAAAGGAGAATTTCCATTTATTATAAAATCATTTTTATATACAATTGATATGGGAATTTTAATTCCATCACGAGCTGTGGCATATTTTCTCTCGGTGGTATAATCATCTGGGTTATAACCCCCAATAACTTCCTGTTGTTTTAACACAATCTGTTTGTGATTATTCATATCAAAATCATACACTGTTAAAGGTGTTTTTAAGGAAGTATATCTATATCTAAATTTATCAGAATTGTATTCAGGATTTAATGTTGACTCAACATAATAGTCATCTTCGTCAAATTTTAAATAGTAATCTGAATTATTGTTGGTGTTAAATATTCTAAACTTGGGCAATCCATCTTTTCGCTCTGTGAGTACAAAAAAGTTACTAAATACATCAACCTCCTCTAACATTGTTTCATCTCTTGCAGGTATAATCTCTTTCCAGTTCTTAATTCCTGTATTTTTCTCACCCACTTCCATTAATCTAAAGTTAACGGCGTCATTATTTGTGAGAATTAAAAATCTTTCGTTTTGATGGTCGATACTATATTCCATTTCGGGTAATCGAGCTTGAAAAATCCTAAATTCACCATCAGGATTATTTGCATCAAGAATACGACACTCAGTTGAAAGAGTACTTTCGGAGCTAATTACAATAAATTTATCTGATTTTGTTTTATATACTTCTACATCAAATGTGGAGTCAGTTTCCTCATAAATAAGTGTATCTGAGTTGATTGGGTTGCCAATTACGTGTTTGTAAATTTGGTATGAACGTAGAGTATTATCCTTTACTTCGTAGTAAACAGTTTTATTATCATTTGCCCAAACCACATTTCCGGTAGTGTTGGGTATTATATTATCAATTGTTTTTCCGGTTAGTATGTTTTTAAAATGGATATCATATTTACGTCTACTAACAGTATCTATACTGTATGCAAGAATATTATTATCAGTGCTAAACTCCCAATCTCCAATTTGAAAAAATGTAGTGCCTTCAGCCATTTTGTTTCCATCCAGAAAGACTTCCTCATGTTCTTCATTTCCAAATTTATTTCTACAATAAATTGGATATTCTTTACCTTGTTCAAACTTTGTATAATACGAATAACCATTAAAATCATACGGTACCGAGACATCTGTTTGTTTTATTCGCCCAATAATTTCATCATAAATTTTAGTTTGTAGTACTTCGGTATTTTGCATTACACTTTTAGTGTATTCATTTTCAGCGTTGAGATAATTAACAACCTCTGGATTATCTCTATCATTAAGCCAGTAATAATTATCAATTCGTGTATTATTATGTGCAATAAGAGTCTTAGCTATTTTTTTAGCTTGAGGTTGTTTCATTATTTTGTTGTTTGATTGGTTACACGAAATAAATATGCCTGAAATGACAAATAGAACAATGGTTTTAATCAATATTTTCATAAAGTCAACTTTAGTTCTTATAGTATTTGTGGTTTTCTTGTTTGAGTTCTTATTTTTAATTATTTATACATTTATTATAGCTAAAAAGTTAAGCATTATCTGCTTAGTTTTTTAAAAGTATAAACTAAACCCGAAGCTAGGCATAAATGGCAACTGGTATACTATTTCGTTAGTAACAATATCTATATAAAAAATATTTTCTTGATTGTAAACATTTGTAATACTTAAGTCGAGTACCAATTTTGATTTTGTGCTTAGGTAGAAGTTTCTTTTTATATCGATATCAAGACGGTGGTAAACGGGAAGTCTTCCGGTAAACAAATCGCCGTAAATAATTCCCAGCTGACCATTCTCGTCAATGTAATTAGAATTTACACCATTGGGTAAATTAAGATATTCGTAATATCCCTGTATTTGCGTAAAAGGGAAGCCAGTACCAAAATTCCAGCGGGCTCCAAATTCCCATTCTTTTTTTTGTCCAGTTATATAAGAAAAAACAAGATTAACATTATGCCTTCTGTCAAAATGAGGTGTGTACTGAATCATGTTGCCATCAACATCTTCATATTCACGAGTAACAAAGCCTAGTGAATATACTGCCCATAAATAAATCTTTTTGTAATCGTATTTTAGCATAACGTCAACACCGTATGCATTTCCTTTTTCCAGAATAAAATCTTTGGTTTCAACATCTGAAGCTCCAACTGGGGCATTTTCTTCAGTATAAATCTTAAATCGGTTAATATTAGTTAATTGTGGAAAATTCTTATAGTAACCTTCAATATTTAATGTTACAAATGAGCCCAAATCAAATTCAGTTCCAAGTATTAGATGGTTAGATTTTTGCAATTTGCTATCCACTTCTTTCCCATCAAAGTGGGCTGGTAGGTTTTCTGGTCCAGATAAGAAACCATAAAAGAGGTTAACAACATCCCTGTCAGAAGAAGCTGCAATTAAATTTTGCGAATACATACCTGCTGCAAGTTTAACTCTAAACCCATCAGATACATTGTATTTTAGAGAAAGTCGTGGTTCAGGAGATATCTCAGAAAGAGATGCATATACTTGTAATCTAAAACCAGGTTCGAAAATTAATTTACCTAGTACAAGCTTGTATTTACCATATAAACCCAGCTGATTGGTGTTCTCAATTTGTTCAATCTCTGCACCTATAAAATTATAAAACGTATATTCTGTTCGGTATCCTTCAAGTTCAAAACCAAATTTTAACTCATCTTTACCTAGGAAATAAGTAAAGTTAAATCCTGCATTAAATCCTCCAATATAGCTACTACGCTCATTTAATGTTGAGGAGCTAATATCCGATTGATATTGTGAGTATGCAACAACACCATCAATTAATACAGCCGAGTTACCCGGGATTATTACAAAATTTGCTCCACCGCCAGATGATTTCCATCCAAAATCTGAAATAGATTTGTAATTCTTTACATTATCATTATAGTTAAATCCAAAAAAACTTACCTTACTACCATTTGCAGCTACTAATGACACCTTGCCATAAAAATCAGAAAAATTGAAGGGTAGTCCTTCGTCATCAATATAGCTATAAAAAATTTTAGAGCTTTCGGCTAAATATGAATTTTTAAATGATAAAATGAAAGAAGCACTGCCTTTATCAGGAGACTTTTGTTTCACAATAGGACCTTCAAGTACAACTCTTGCTCCAAATGTTGATGCCCCTAATGTACCGGAAACCCTTTTTTTATTGCCATCTTTAATTGTTATGTCCATAACAGATGATAGTCTTCCTCCATATTCTGCATTAAAACCACCAGTATATATATCAGCACTTCTAATTATATCTGTTTCAAAAACAGAAAAAAGACCAATTGAGTGAAAGGGGTTGTATATTGTCATTCCATCCAGCATAACCTTGTTTTGAATTGGAGAACCTCCACGAATGTAAAATTGACCTCCCTGGTCACCAGTAAATACAACTCCTGGTACAACAGCTAAATACTGTGCAAAATCTGCCTGACCTCCAATTGATGGAATTTGTTTTATGTCTTTTGGAGTAATTTTAACTACAGAAGTTTGAGTCTCAGTACGCGATGCTGCACGTTGTGCGCTAATAGTTACCGTTTCTAAACGAA
>Ga0307987_1000512_pt1 | contig 23280 bp, 24 predicted proteins | sample EllFjometagen181_FD_203157 | JGI IMG/M metagenome (GOLD analysis project Ga0307987, IMG submission 203157) | Marine microbial communities from Ellis Fjord, Antarctic Ocean - #181 | ecosystem: Environmental > Aquatic > Marine > Unclassified | place: Southern Ocean | collected 2014-10-08 | reverse complement strand
CCGGAGCCTGCGGATCTCGCTGGGGATGAGCTCCAGCACGCCGCCGCCGTAGCTGCGGCCGCAGAGCTCGACGCTCAGCATGGTCAGGCTGTTGAGGAAGCCCAGCACCAGGTTCTGTGCCTCGACGCCAGCCCGTGGCGTGACCCGGTACACCGTGTCGGTGGTGTGAGCCTCGGCATCGTTGAGGATCAGCCGGGTGAAGGCGTGGCAGCGCTTGAACAAGGCCACCGGCGCGGCGTGGATGCTGGGCACCGCCCACCAGGGCTCGCGCACTCGGCACTTGTAGCGATGGGGTAGGCCTTGGGATTCGCCGGTCGCCAGGTAGCGCTGCCAGTGCTTTGGCAGTTCGGCCCTTGGCAGCGACGGCAAGTCCAGCAGCCAGGTGCGGCGGCCTGCGGCTCGGTTGGTTGCGTGGTCGGCGGTGGTGAAGCTCAGTCCGGTGGCTTCTGCACTGCGGCCGAACATGGGCAGGGCCACGGGCTCGAGCCGGTGCTCGGCCACGGTGGTGTCGTCCACGCAGAAGAAGCGGTTGGCCCCGGTGACCACGCCCACACAGACCTCGGCCAGCTCATCGAAGCAGCGGACCTGGGGGTGGGCGAACGCATCGGAGATCCCGGTGAGCACCCCGGGCTCCAGGGCGTAGCCGGTCCACTTGGCGCCAGCGGGCAGGGCCTCGGGTGTGGCGCAGGGTAGGGCGGCGGGGTCCAGATCTCCCAACGCCGCGACGTCGTCCACTTCGATCAACCGCACTCCCCGCTGCTCCCCGCGTTCGAGCAGCAGCAGCACCACCTCCTGCTGCACTTCGGGGAACACCAGGGAGCGGAAGCGCACGATGCGCACCTGCCCCAGCCCAGCCAGCCAGTCCCTCAGGGGTGCGGTGTAGGCCACCTGCAGCAGCTCGGCGGGGATGACCATGGCCAGGCGACCGCCAGGCCCCAGGCGGCTGGCGCCGTCCACGACGAAGGGGGCCCAGGAGCTGGCGTGGCGGGGCAAGGGGAGCCCCCAGCGGGTCAGCAGCGCCTGGGCGGCGGCGATCTGTGTGGGGCCCAGGTACTGGTAGCGCACGTAGGGCGGGTTCCCGAGCACCAGGTCGTAGGATGAGTCGTCGCCGATGGCGTGGTGTAGGTAGTCGGCCTGGATGACCGCGCCGGCGCCCCCGACGGCGCGGTAACGTTCGAGGGTGTCCCGGGCCTTGTCGGCTTCGGCGGGCAGCAGCTCCATGGCCTGGATGTGAGGGCCACCGACCGGCGCTCGCCGGGCCAAGGCAGCGAGGAAGGCACCATCGCCGCAGCTCGGCTCGAGGATGCGCGAGGGCCTGCAGCCTAGGCCCCAGTCCAGCAGAAAGTCCGCCAGCGCGGGGGGCGTGTAGTAGCCACCGCGGAGCTTGTCGGGGGTCTGGTCGGAGGCGAACTGCATGGGGGCGGCCGGGACGTACGCTAGACAACCCCTTTGTACCCTGCGCGTCCCTTGGGCACTTCTCTTCGTTACGTCGCCCCTCTCGCGACCCTCTCCAGGTCACCACCCGGAGAGTGCTCCCACCATGATGGCGACAACCCTGTCCGTGAACCTGGGCAAGATCTCGCATACCGCCAACATCGGCATCGTGGTGCTGATGGTGGTGGCGGGCTTGGCCGGCCACTTCGTCTCGTTCTACTTTCACTTCCTCACCGTGACCTTCTTCCTCGTCACGCTGCTGAACCTGCACAGGCGCTACGTCATCGCTGTCATCGAGCTGGTGGCGGCGCTGCTGCTGCTCTCACCCTTCGCTGCTGGCGGTGCCGTGCTGGTGGTGGGCGTGATGTGCGGCGCCATCATCGCCCACCTGACTCAGTTGGGCTTGGTGGTCAACGGCGATGGCGGCATGTCGGTTGGCATGCTGGTGATGACGCTGCTGAGCTCCAGCTTCGTCCTGTCCTCGAGACGCAAGGACATCCCCTTTGTGGGGGAGGCGCTGTAGGCGCGTGGGCCTGGGAGTTTACTTCCCGAACAGCGCTGCGTACGCCGGCTCTTTGAAGCCCACAGTCGCCGGCTCGTCGTCGATCTCCACCACGGGCCGCTTCAACAACATGGGGTCGGCCTGCATCAGGGGCAGCCACTCGGCGTCGCCCCAGCCTTTCTTCTCTGGAGGCTGGGCGCGGTAGGCGCCTCCGCTGGTGTTGCGCATGGGCTTGGAGCCGAACGTGGCCATCCATGCGGACACACGCTCGGGCTCGGGGGCGGTGGCCCTGAAGTCCACCCAGGTGTACGCGATGCCGTTCTGATCGAGCCACTTGCGGGCCTTCTTGACGGTGCCGCAGTTGGGGATGCCGTAGAGGGTGACGCTCATGGGGAGTCTCCTTGGGGGAAGTTGGGGAGCCTATCTTGGCTCACGGGCCCTGTGGTAGCGTCCCCTCTCCACGTGGAGTTTTGATGGGTGCCTTGCTGATCGCCGTAGCGAGACTCACTGTATCCCTGGCGGCCGCCGAGCCGGATGTGGTCGTCGTTCCGGAGCCTGTGGTCGAAGCCCCCCCCGATGACGGTCTGGACATGGTCGGTCGGGCTGTGGTGGCGACGCCGCGCTGGCGGACTGGCCGGCTCATAGCTTGGACGGGGCTGGGGGCCGCAGCGCTGGGACCGCCGCTGCTGTTCAAAGGGGCGACCCTGGGCCGCCACCACATCGGCGACCCCTTGGGTCCGTCGCTGTTCGTGCTCGGCCTCGCGGGGACCCTCTACGGTCTCTCGGCGATGCCCGTGGGGACAGGAGTGCAGAACGGCGCCCTTCGCCAAGAGGGCCTGCCGACCAACGCCGCTTTCTCCTGGATGGCGGCCGCAGGGGCTACGACCGTCGTCCTCACCAGGCTCGTGCCGGTGCCGGGGGATGCCAACCGGGTGGCCCTCGCTGGATTCGGCGTACTGGGGGCCGGCTTCGTCCTTCAGCACATCGAGAATCGACGCGTGCTGAACGGCGAGCTGTCCATCTGGGACGCCGAGCTGAGACCCTGGAGCGATGGCCGCCACCACGGGGCGAGCCTGAGCGTGGGTTGGTGACGCGCTGCCACCAGGGTGGGGTCGAACCGAACACTTGCGCGACAGGGTGAGGCCGAACCGGACACCTGGGCCCTGCAGCGGCGCCTGCGACGGTGCTGCCAACAAAAACCTGCATTCTGCGGTAGGCGGTGCCAGCCCATGTCCCCCGGGTGTCCGGTTCGCAGGGACCCTGTCGCGGGACTGTCCGGTTCGGGCGGGCTCTTGTTGCGATGCGGTGCGCGTCGCCTCTTGCCCGACCACCCGCTCCGCGCTAGCCCTGCCATCTCTCGCAGCCTGCACCCCGGACACCCGCCATGAGCACCCCCGACGAGTCCCACTCCCGCAACTTCATCGACGAGATCATCGCGGCCGACGTGGCGGCGGGCAAGAACGGCGGTCGTGTGGTCACGCGTTTCCCGCCCGAGCCCAATGGCTACCTACACATCGGCCACGCCATGGGCATCAACCTGGCCTTCGGTATGGCCGCCAAGTACGGCGGACAGTGCAACCTGCGCTTCGATGACACCAACCCGGCCACCGAAGACACCGAGTACGTCGATGCCATCAAGCGCGACATCCAGTGGCTCGGCTTCGACTGGGGCGAGAACCTTTTCTTCACCTCCGACTACTTCGAGCAGCTGTACCAGTGGGCCGTGGTGCTCATCAACAAGGGGCTGGCGTACGTCGACGACCTGACCCTCAACGAGATGCGCGCCCTGCGCTCGGGCTCGGACACCCCGGATCAGGCCAGCCCCCACCGGGAGCGCAGCGCGGCCGAGAACCTCGTTCTGTTCGCCCGCATGCGCGCGGGTGAATTCGAGGATGGCACCCGGGTGCTGCGGGCCAAGATCGATCTGGCCAGCCCCAACCCGCTGCTGCGGGACCCGGTCATCTACCGCATCCTGCACGAGCCCCACCACCGCACGGGGAAAGACTGGCCGATCTACCCGATGTACGACTGGGCCCACGGCGAGTCCGACGCCATCGAAGGCGTGACCCACAGCACCTGCTCCCTCGAGTTCGACGTGCACCGCCCGCTGTACGACTGGTTCGTGGCTGCCCTCGAGATCGCCGAGCCCCCCCACCAGTACGAGTACGGCCGCCTGAACATCAGCTACACCGTGCTGTCCAAGCGCTGGCTGTTGCACTTGGTCGTCAAGGGCCACGTCAGCGGCTGGGACGACCCTCGCATGCCCACTGTGGGCGGGTTTCGTCGTCGCGGCTACTCCCCCGCCACCGTCCGCAACTTCTGCGACCGCGTGGGCGTGTCCAAGCGCGACGGGGTGGTGGATGTCTCCCTGCTCGAGCATGCCCTGCGCGATGACCTCAACGCCCACTCCAAGCGGGTGATGGGCGTGCTGGACCCTGTGAAGCTGGTCATCACCAACTACCCCGAAGACGCCGAAGAGGTCTTCGACGCGCCCTTCATGCCCGACGACCCCAGCGCAGGCAGCCGGCCGGTGCCCTTCTGTCGGGAGCTCTGGATCGACCGCGCCGACTTCCGCGAAGAGAGCTTCCGCAAGTGGCGCCGTCTCGCCCCCGGCAAGGAAGTGCGGCTGCGCTACGCCTGCTACGTCACCCTCGACGAGATCGTGAAGGACGAGCAGGGCACCGTGGTGGAGCTGCGCTGCACCTGGGACCCGGAGTCCCGGGGCGGCAACACCCCTGACGGCCGCAAGGTCCGCGGCACCATCCACTGGGTCAGCGCCCGCCACGGCATCCCCGCCCAGGTCCGCCTGTACGACCGCCTGTTCTCGGTCCCGGCGCCCCGGGATGTGGAAGACGGCCAGGACTGGCTGGACAACCTCAACCCCGACTCTTTGACGGTGCTCGAGGACTGCTGGCTCGAGCCCAGCCTGGCCACCGCCACCCCCGAGAGCCGCTGGCAGCTCGAGCGCGTGGGCTACTTCTGCTTCGACAGTGTGGACAGCAAGCCCGGCGCCCTGGTGCTCAACCGCACCATCGCCCTGCGGGATTCCTGGGGCAAGAAGTCCAGGTAGGTCACATGCCCCACCTCAGCCGCTGGATGAGCGCCCTGGGTGCGCACCTGACCCAACACTGGGTGCAGCACTTGCTGCCTCTGGGGCTGCTGCTGGTGATGATGGTGCTGTTCGGCTGGAGCCTGCTGGTCATCTACGCGGTGATCTTCGGTGGCACCCTGCTGCTGCTCGCCATGGAGCTCGAGACCGCCGCGATGATCTGTTTCTTCGGCGCCTCGGCCCTGGGCAGCCTGACCATGATGCTCTACCACTTGGCCGGTGCGGTGCTCACCATCGGCTACATGCGGCTCGCGCTCCGCTTGCAGCAGGGTCACGACACCAGCTGGCGCGACCTGCTGTGGGGTCTTCGCCATCCCTTTCGGTCCTTGGGGCTCCTCCTGTTCGTGGCGATTGTCGTCTTGGCTTCGGCCAGCCTGATGTACCTGCCCCTCATCTTCCTGGGGGGCTGGCTGCTGGTACTGGGGCCGTCGCTGGTGGACGGAGACCTCGGCCTGTTCGGCGCCCTGGGCCGGGCCTGGGCCATGAGCGGCCGGGTCTACGGTGAGCTGTTGGTGCTGGTGTTTGGCCTGCTGGGTGTCAGCTTGTTTGTGGGCTTCTTCCCCATCGTCGGCCCGGTGCTGGTGCCGGTGACGGCGGTCATCGCTGGGGCTGTGGTCTATGATTGTCAGATGAGGGAGTAGTCGATGCAGAACCTCGGACCTTGGCTCAATGCCACCAAAGACCATGTCGTCAGCCACTGGCAGGCCCACCTGCTGCCCATGGTGCTGCTGTACGCGGGCGCCATGGCGGTCGGCCTGCTGGCCACCGTGCTGTTCATGGCTGGAGGCATCGTCGTCAGCATCGTGGGCGCCATCGTGCAGAGTGGCCTGTTGTCCATGCTGGCCATGATCCTGTTCTTCGGCCTGGCCACCCTGGGCATCATCGTCATGGCCATGGCGCTGACCCCCATCTACTTCGGCCACGTGGCCGTGGTGCTGCGGGCCCATCGGGGCGAGGCCCCCGATCCCTCGGATATGTGGTGGGGCTTCCGCAACATCGGCAAGGTCGCGGTCTACGTGCTCATCACCAGTGTGGTCAGCATCGGCGCCGCGATGCTCTGCTACTTCCCGGCCATCCTGGTGTCGGTGGCGTTCATGTTCGCCATCCCCGCCATGGTGGATCGAGACCTGGGCGCGGTGGACGCGCTGAAGGCCTCGTGGGAGCTGGCCAAGCCGCGCTTCCTCGAGCTGCTGGTGCTGATGTTCATCTTCTTCGCGCTGATCATGGTGCTGTCCTACGTTCCCTTGGTGGGGCCGTTCCTGGGCACCATCGCCTACGTGGGCGCGATGATCGTCATCTACGAAGACCTGGTGCAGCGGGATCACTTCGGGGCCTAAGATACTGGACGAGCTCGAGGCCGTGCGCAGCCTTGGGCCTTCGCGGGGGCGGCGTTAGGCATCCGTCAGGAGATTTCCACCATGAGCAACGATCTGAAAGCCCAGCTGCACAGCGACTTCTATGTCGAGTTCGAGGACGTCACCGCGGACCAGGAGGCCGAAGACGTCGAGCGTCTCGACGCCCTGATGGACCGGCTCGCGCTGTTTCCCCTGGGCAATGACTGGCAGCTCATCGATCTGGAGCGTGCCCGGCTGCTGATGGACGACGTATTGGGTGAGGATCTGATGGGTGGCCATCGGGTGCGTCACACCCTGCCCCCCGACCAGATCCTCGAGCGCTTCCTGGACAACTTCGACGCCAGGGTCGCCCGCTTCTACACCAACGTGAAGGTGTGGAACGAAGACGACGCATCGAGCTGGACGCCCTTCACCAAGGGTGGGCTCTGCATCTGTCTGGCCTGCTGCGATGGGCAGCGGGTGGGGATGCTCTGGACGGATCAGTAGGGTTCGGCCCGCCCTCTCGGAGCACCCACAGAGCTGTCAGCTTCCCGCACCCCTGAACTTGTCTTCGTCGTCGCGGAAGTAGAAGTTGAAGGTGGTCAACGAACCATAGGCGCGGGTGATCTGCACCTGCATCTCGGTCTTTTCAGCCTGGGACAGGCTCTTGTTACTGTTGATCTTCTGCTCGAGGACCCGCAGCTTGTCGCGCACCGAGGTGATCTTTTTGAAGAACGACAGGGTGGACACCGCCCGCACCTCGCGACCGGTGTCGTCCTCGAACAGGATGCGGCCGTCGATCATGCCGCGAGCGATGGTGACGTCGCCTTTGCCTCGTTCCTCGTTCAGCACGTCGCGCATGGCTTCGGTGACCAGTTCGTACAGCGTGGACTCGTCCATGGGATCTCCAAGAGGGTAGGGTGATTAGCCCTATCAAGATTTCCCATCCTCAGGAGTCCGACATGTCCATCCCCCTCGACCGCGCCCGTGGCGCCTTCCTGGGCTTGGCCCTCGGGGACGCCTGGGGCCAGCCCCTCGAGTTCCTCCAGGGCGAGGCGGTGCGCACCACGCCCATCAGCCTCGAGCCCGGTGTGTTTCGCTGGACCGACGACACCCACATGTCGCTGTACCTGGCCGAGGCGGTGCTGTCGCTGCCGCCGGGGCCCTTCGACGAGCGGGTCTTCGGGCCCGCCGTGGGGGAGCACTGGCTGCGCTGGCTGCACGATCCCATGATGCCCAGCACCGCACCTGGCAACGCCTGCCTGCGAGGGGTGCGGAAGTTCGAGGCCAGCCGGGACTGGCGCAGCAGCGGCGACCCCGGCACCGATGGCTGCGGCGCTGTGATGCGCATCGTGCCCCTGGCGTTGGCCCTCGAGGGCGCTGAGCTCACCCGGGCTGCCCAGGTCCAGGCCATGCTCACCCACGGCCACCCCAACGCCGTGGAGGCCGCAGTGGCGGCCTGCCATTTGCTGCGCTGGACCCTGGAGCAGGGGCGCTTCCACGTGGAGCTGGTGCAGCGGGCCATCACTCAGCTGCGGGGTACCTGGGCCCGGGGCGGTGTGGTGGCCGAAGCGCTGCTGGCCGCCATCGACTTCACGTCCCGTCCCGGCCAGCGCTGGCTCGACGAACCCTCCATCCCCACGGGCGACGGTGGCTGGCGCTCGGCCAGCGCCCTGGGCCTGGCGGTGGCGTCGGCCCTTTACTGGGGCTCGGACTACGCTACGGCGGTGGACAAGGCGGCGCGCATCAACGGCGACTCCGACTCGGTGGCTTGCCTGTGCGGCATGCTCCTGGGCGCCGCCGGTGGGGCGGATGCCTTGCCGGCTCCATGGCTGGCGCCGCTGCCCGAGCGAGAGCGCATCATCCGTCTGGCGGATGGGCTGGTGGCTTGGGGAAGCTGACGGCGCCTACAGGTACGGGATCTTCTTGCGGGCCTTGACCTGGCGGCCGTACTCGCGCACCCAGGCGTCCTGCTCGTCGTTCAAGGGGCCTTGGTCCAGGGCGTCGAGGTTGGCGTCGAGCTGGGCGCGGTTGGCGGGGCCGGTGAAGACCACGTGCACGTGGGGGCTGGTGAGGCAGAAGCGGTAGCAGAGCCCCGCGGTCAGCGGTGGCAGGTCGGTGCCGGCGTCGCCAGGGAACGGAGGCATCTCGATGCCGGACACCGGCTTGAGCAGCTGTCGCCACGAGGTGGCGGTGTAGGCGAACACCGTGGGTCCCCGGGCGGCGAGGTGAGGGAAGATGTCCTGCTCGGCGCCGGGGTGCTTGGCGTTGTAGCGGATCATGAAGGCATCGAGGATGGAGTCGGTGGCCAGCCGCCCCGCCCGTGGCCGATCGTGGATGCTGGTTCCGATGGCCTTGACCTTGCCCTCGGTCCTGAGCTTCACCAGCTCGTCCTGGACGCCCTGGGTGAATGCCGAGCCTTTGCCCAACCAGCCCAGGAGGTAGTAGTCGAGCTGGTCGATGCCCAACTCCCGCAGTGCCTTCTCCACCCCGCGTCGGACCATGCCACCGGTGTAGGCGGTGCCCAGCATCACAACGGCGTGCTCATCGCGCTGCCGCGCCGCGACCGCGCGGATGACTGGCGTGGCAGCTTTGTAGCGAGGGGTCCACAGCCAGAGGTTCGCGCCGCGGTCGGCCGCGTGGAACGCGTCGGCGACCTTCATACCGTAGTTGGCTGCGATGCCCATGCGGAGCACCCGCTTGCCCACCGCCGGTAGTTCGATGTGTGCGAAGTCGCTCTGCATTTGCGGTTCGGCCATGGTGCGCTCCCAAATAAATGTCAGGCGGATGTGAAACAGGCTTCGAGTCGAGGCCCTGCGTCCGACCTGTGGCGTGATAACCTCCGCGGTGGTCTGGAGGCCGTAATGAGGAATGCCCTCACCCTGTCACTGCTGCTCTTGCTCGGTTGCCCCAAGGATCCCGTGGTGGACGATACCGCTCCGCCCGAGGACACCGCTCCCGACGTGATCGACGTCGACGAGGACGGGTACGCCGAAGACGTGGACTGCAACGACCGCGATGCGTCCATCAATCCCGGCGCGGACGAGCTCTGCGACGGCATCGACAACAACTGCGACGGGGTGACCGACGAAGGTCTCACCGCCACGTATTTCCCGGACGCCGATGGCGACGGCTTCGGCACCGACGCCGACGCCGAGGTGCTCTGCGAAGCCCCCGACGGCTGGGCAGTGCAAGGCGGCGACTGTGACGACGCGCGAGACGACGTCTATCCGGGTGCCGACGAGCCCTGTGATGGCGCCGACAACGACTGCGACGGCGACGTCGACGAAGACGGCGCCAGCATCTGGTACCAGGACGCCGACGGCGACGGTGCGGGTGATGCCACGGTGTCCCAGGAAGCCTGCAGTCCCGGCGACGGCTGGGTGGCCACCCTTGACGACTGTGACGACAGCCGTGACGACGTGTACCCCGACGCCGAAGAGGTCTGCGACGAGGTGGACAACGACTGCGACGACGCGGTGGACGAAGACGTGACCACCACCTTCTACGCCGACAGCGACAACGACGGCTGGGGTGACGAGACCAACACCACCCAGGCCTGCGAGCTGCCCAGTGGCTTCGTGGAGACCCCGGGCGACTGCGACGATGCGGACATCGCCATCAGCCCCGACGCCGAAGAGCTCTGCGACGAAGTGGACAACGACTGCGACGGCACGGTGGACGAAGACGTGACCACCACCTTCTACGCCGATGTGGACAGCGACGGCTGGGGCGACGAGGCCAACACCACCCAGGCCTGCGAGCTGCCCTCTGGCTACGTCACGGTCATCGGCGACTGCGACGACACCAACGCCGCCCTCAACCCCGACGCCGCCGAGTTCTGTGACGGCTACGACAACGACTGCGACGGCGTCACCGACAACGACGACGCAGTGGACGCCACCCTGTGGTACGGCGATGCCGACGGCGACGGCTACGGCAGCGACACCGCCTCCACCGTCACCGCTTGCAGCCAGCCCAGCGGTTTCGAGACCCTGGCCGGTGACTGCGACGACGCCGACATCACGGTCAATCCCGCCGCCAGTGAGCTGTGCGACAGCCTGGACAACGACTGCAACGGCGACGTGGACGACTTCGCCACGGATGCCGCCACCTGGTACGTGGACGACGACGGCGACGGCTACGGCGCCGCGGGCACCAGCGACACCATGGCTGCCTGCGACCAGCCCGCCGGCTATGCCGCGACCACCGACGACTGCGCCGACGACGACTTCACCGTCAGCCCCGCGGCCATCGAGCTATGCGACAGCCTGGACAACGACTGCGACGGCCTGACGGACATCGACGATCCCGACGTCGCCGACGCGGTCGTGTACTACCCGGACGCCGACAACGACGGCTACGGCGACGCCACCGGCGGTGCCGCCGCCTGCTCCCAGCCCAGCGGATGGGTGACCTTCACCTACGCCAGCGACTGCGACGACCTGGACTCCAGCGTCAATCCCTTCGCCGACGAGGTCTGCGACAGCGTGGACAACGACTGCGACGGCCTGACCGACGACGCCGATGGCGACATCGGTGGCCAGCCCAGCTTCTACACCGACGCCGATGGTGACGGCTACGGCGATGTCGGCACGGAGATTCTGGCCTGCGAGGCCCCGTCGGGCACCGTGACCGATGCCAGCGACTGCGACGACACCGACGCGGCCATCAGCCCCAGCGCCGAAGAGTACTGCGACAGCGTGGACAACGACTGCGACGGTACGGTGGATGTGGGCGCGCTGGACATGGTGGACTTCTACTACGACGGCGACGGTGACGGCTTTGGCGACGCCAGCGACAGCACCTGGGCCTGCACCGTGCCCTCGAACTTCGTGGTCGACAGCACCGACTGTGACGACGGCGACGCTGCGGTCAACCCGGACGCCGCCGACGTGTGCTCAGGGGCCGATATGAACTGTGACGGCGTGGTCCCCGTCATGTGCGCCAACTGCGCCGAGCTGTTGGTGGCCGATGTCACCGCGGTGGACGGCCTGTACACGGCGGACCTCGACGGTATGGGGACGGGTCAGGAGGTCTGGTGCGACATGACCACCGACGGCGGCGGCTGGACCCTGGTGCAGCGCACCGTCTGGGACTGGGCCGACAGCGCCGAGCTGCTCACGGGCTGGACCGAGTGGCTGGGCAGCACCCTGGGTGACCCCGACGCCGGCATGGCCTACCGCATGGCCGGTGAACAGTGGACCGACCTGAACGTGCAGCTGGACCACCTCATCGTGAACGTCGCTCAGGACAGCGCCGACGCCTCGGACTGCGATCCCCTGTACTACATGGGCACCGGCGGAGCCTACACCGTGTCGTCCACCACCGCCGAGATCACGGGCCTGTCCTCTGCGGTGGCCATCATCAGCGACACCATGCTGAGCACCGCCGACAGCGGCCCCCACAGCTCTTGCACCCAGGACCCGTCCTTCGGCGTGCCTTGGTTCTACGGTGGCTGCTGCCTGACCTGCCCCACCTACAAGGGCGGCTCCTGGTCCGACGAACCCCATCCGATGGCCTACTACCTGGACACGGACAGCGATGAGTTCGGCAACATCGACGCTGACGTGTGCAGCTCGGGCGCAGCGGCCAAGAACGCCTCGGGCATCGGCGCCTACGAGGCGGTCAACGTGATGGAGTACTACCTGCGCTGATCCTGTACGGCTAGTCCACGTACATGTAGACCATCTGCTGGTCTTTGCTGGTGAAGCAGAAACCCAGCCCGTCGTCGTAGGTCAGCCAGGTGGCGGGGATGGGGGCGCGGTCGTTGTCTTCCCACACGGCGGGACGGCCGTAGGTCTCGAGCACCTGGCGCTGGGCGGTGTGGACGGTGACGCCTTCGCTGGTGGCGCCGGGGAAGGGCTGGTAGTCCCGCGTCTCGAAGCCGCCGTGGACCTCGCTGTAGCAGTACAGCGCGTCCAGTCTTTGGTCCTGGAACTTCGCGCTCAGGCCCAGCTGTGGGTAGGTCCAGTACAGCTCGCCGCCCGAATGCTCGTCGATGATGGCGGGCTCTCCCAGGCGCCGCTTGACCTTGCCCACGCCCATGCCGAGCTCGACATTGCCTGCACCCTGGCCCGGACGGAGCTCGATGCTGCGCTCGCCCTCGAGGGCCTGGGCCCATGGTTTGTGGGCGCAGCCCGTGGAGGCCAGGGTGGCGGCGATCAGGAACGTGGCGACTCGGGTGTACATCGGTGACCTCACAAGGAACCCATCGGACCAGGAGCTTGGACGCTGAGGCAAAGCTCGCGGTTCCCGTGGGCGACGACCCTGGCCGGGGCGTCAACGGCAGCCCCGGGTTGCTCTCCATGGCCGATCAGCTAGGGCGCAGCCAGCTCGATCTCAACCAGCTGGATCTCACCTTCCCACTCGGCGGGGGAGCGGAAGTAGCTGACGTAGATGAACGCGCCGTCGTCCCGGTCCAGCTCGGGGTGGGCCATGGCACCGTAGGCGGCGTCGCCGTTGTAGCTGGGGTTGGCCATGAACACGGCCTCGTCGTCGGACCAGGGACCCTCGATCTCCATAGCGGTGCGCAGGTAGACCCGGTCGTCCATGGGGCGGTTGTAGACCGCCAGGTAGCGCTCGAGGGCTGCGTTGTAGTGCACGCTGAGCATGGTGTGGGCGTCGAAGACCGCGGCGGCGTCATCCAGCGCTGCGCCGTAGTCGTCACCGTTCCAGTAGCGCCACGCCGCGGGGTCCATGGCGTCGGCCAGGGCCACCCGGCCCAGCAGGCAGGGCTTGTCCCAGCCCCCCTCGCAGGCGAAGGCGTACAGCTCGTCGTCCTGCACCAGGGCGGCGGCGCCGAAGGCGGTGAGGGGATCGTGCCAGTGCAGGGTGGGCTGGTCGTGGTCGGGGTCCACCACCGGCCGCTGGGGCTGCTGGTCCAGCCCATCCCAGGTGGCGATGCCAGAGCCTACGCTCTCGAAGTTCCACTCCCCCGTCTCGCCGTAGATGAGGTTGTAGAAGACCAGCGCTCGGTCGCGCTCGGGGTCGTCCACGATGGCGCCTGGCCACAGGGCCCAGCGGGCGCCGCAGGGTTCCTCGAGGCAGTGCTCGCCACTGTGGGCGGCGTTGAACGCGGCCTCGTCATCGGTCTGGGGCAGAAGCTCCACCGGCACCAGGCGGGCGCCCACCCAGTCGGTGAAACCCTCGATGTTGTCCGATGCGTCCAGGTCGAGGGTCCACGACGCGGTGTTGTTGCACCAGCTCGAGCCGTCCTCGTTCTCCATGGCCAGGATGCTGTCACCGTACAGCCAAACGCTGTGGTCGAACACGCGCCCGCTGTAGCCGCCGTCGCGGCCGCGGATCATGGAGCTCTGCTCGATGGGGCCGAGCTCGGTGACGAACTCGACCTGCAGCTCCGGAGCGTGGCAGGCCAGCAACAAGGGGATGAGAGGAAGCATCATGCTCCGCTAACCCCCGAGGCGGGTGTTGAGGGACTAGGGCGTGACCAGCCCGTTCACCTGGACGGTGTTTGCCTTGCGGAACACGGTGGCATTGATGGTGACGGTTTCGCCGTGGTGCTCGCCGCCCACCAGGCCCTTGGACGCGTCATTATCCAGGTAGTGCAGGGTCTTGCCCACCAGCGACGCGACCTCGGTGCCGTCGGCCTTGGTGGCCTTGGTGACCTTCAGGCCGTGACGGTGGCCGTAGATGCTGCACTGGGCGGCGGCGCCCTTCTCGGACTTCAGTGTGCAGCCCATGCAGTAGTTGACGCCTTCGATGGTCATCGCCACGCCCGTGGCCTGGGCGGCGGCGTTGGCGGGCTCGTTGGCCCGGGCCTCGGAGGGGTTGATGGCGAACAGGGTGAGGGCGAGGAAGAGGATCGAGGCGAGGCGGATCATGGGTACTCCTGGTTTTCGTTGGTTTCATGGGTACTGTGGACGGCGCGGCTCGGTAGCGGGGAAGGTCCGCTTGGTAGGGACCATCACCGGTGGTGAAGTACCGGGATGATGAAGCGCGGGTGGGCTGTGACCCCTCCACGGGGCCGCCAGGAGAGCTCGGCGCTGACACGGGGATCACGGTTTCGGAGTCCTGAGACCGCAGGACGTTCGATAGTGCCGTTTCGAAGGAGGTGGCATGGTTCTTGAAGATTGAGCGGGCACCCATCCCCACTGCGGAGCCTCCATGACCCGTCCCGTCGTCCTCACCGCCAGCCTCATGCTGCTCGTCTCCACCATCGGCTGCGCCGATCCCCGCATGATCACCACCGTCGATGCCGACATGGCCGTGGTGGTCGAAGGCAACAACGGATTCGCCGTGGACCTGTACCAGGAAGCGGCCCTCGAGCCGGGCAATGTCTTCTTCTCGCCCTTCAGCATCACCGCCGCCCTGAGCATGGTCTACGCCGGCGCCGAGGGCGACAGCGAGGCCGAGGTGGCCGCCGCCATGGGCGTGGATGACGAGGCCCTGTGGCATGACAACCTGGGCCGGCTGTTCGACGATCTGGTGGGCAAGCACCACCGGGCCTACACCCTCAACGGCGCCAACGCTGTCTGGGGCCAGGACTCCCTCGAGCTCGTGCCGGCGTTCGAGGACATCATGGTCGATGCGTACAACGCCCCTGTGGAGCGCATGGACATCAGCGGTGATCCCGACGCGGCCACCGATGAGATCAACGGCTGGGTCTCCAAGCAGACCCGCGGCTTCATCCCCGAGCTGTTCGACAAGGGCGACATCAGCGCGGCCACCATGGTGGTGCTGTGCAATGCCGTGTACTTCGAGGGCGACTGGGCCGAGCAGTTCGAAGAGGACAACACCAGCGACGCCGCATTTCGGACCCTCGACGGCGGCTCGGTGCAGGCACCTATGATGCACAACACGGCGGACTACGGCTACGCTGACATTGATGGCCTGCAGATCGCCGAGCTGCCCTACGAGGGTGACGAGCTGAGCATGGTGGTGTTGCTGCCCGAGACCGACGACGGCATCTACGATCTCGAGGCCGATCTGACCGCCGAGGCCCTGGCGGGCTGGATGGACGAGATCCAAACCGGTGAAGTCACCATGACCCTTCCCAGCTTCACCATGGACTACGAGCTGCCCCTGAAGGCCACCCTGCGCAGCCTGGGCATCGAGAGCATGTTCGAGCCTGGCATGGCCGACCTCAGCGGCATGGTGCCTGGCGGTGGCTTGTTCATCGAAGCGGCTAAGCACAAGGCCTACGTGGACGTCTTCGAGCAGGGCACCCGGGCCGCTGCAGCGACAGGCTTCGGCGCGGACCTCACGGCCATGCCCGACGCCTTCGAGTTCACCGCCGACCACACCTTCGTGTTCCTCATTCGCGACATGCTGACCGGCAGCATCCTGTTCATGGGCCGGGTGGAGGACCCTTCGTAGCGGTAGCCACCGCCGCGAGCTGACGGAACTGGCCTCGGGTGATGTGCACCCGGGGCCGCAGTGCCTTCAGCCTGGCCACGGCGTCACGAGGGGTGGCCGCCAGACCCCGCCTCACCATCAGCGCAGCAATCACCAGGGCGCTGCGACCATGGCCCGCGGCGCAGTGCACGTACATGGGGCGGACGTCGTCGCTCAGGTCGTCCACCAGCGCCCGCAGGGCCTCGAGATCGTCGAAGGGCATGCCGTCCAGGCACCGCAGCCAGCGGTGGGGTAGGGCGCCGACCCCAGGGGCCCGGTGCCATTCTACCGTCAGGTCCACCACCAATTCCACGTCGGGGGGGAGCTCTCCCGCCAGGGGGCGTCGGCCCAGCCACAGTCCCGGCGCCACCCGCACCCAGGGGTCCTCGATCTTCAGCAGGCGCAGGGTGTGCCAGCGACCCCACAGCCCCAGCAGCACCGGCAAGCACGCCACCACCAGAGGCCACGGTAGGCTGCCGTCGGCCCGCTTGCCCACCATGGCAGGCTTGTTGAGGGCGTAGGCCAGCCCCACCCAGCCGCTGGCCCCCGCCGGCCACAGCAGCGGTAGGCCCAGCAGGCCGAGCTTCACCGTCCAGGCCCCGAAGGCCAGCGACAGGCTGCCGAAGAGTAGCGCGATGAGCATGGGCGCCTCATAGCCGGCGCCCGCACTCGCGATAAGGGATGGCATGACCATCCACCTCCGAACCGCCACTCCTGCCGACGCGGGCACCATCCATCAGCTCGTCGTGGAGCTGGCCACCTACGAGCGCGAGCCCGATGCCGTCGAGGCCACGCCTGCCATCATCGCAGCCCAGATGGCCAGCGAGCGCCCGCCCTTCGAGTGCATCCTGGCAGAAGACCCCGATGGCGTGGTGCTGGGGTTCACCCTGTTCTTCCCCACCTACTCCACCTGGAAGGGGAAGCCGGGTATCTGGATGGAGGAGATCTACGTGCGCCCCGTGGCCCGCGGTGGTGGGGTCGCCCGCACCCTGCTCGAGCAGGTGGTGGCGCTGGGCCGGGAGCGGGGCTGCGGCCGCGTGGACTTCTCGGTGTTGGACTGGAACGAGCTGGCCCACGGGTTTTACCGCCGCATCGGAGCCAGTCCCATGGACGATTGGACCCAGTGGCGCATCACCCTGTGACCCCGGAGCCTTCATGCGCACGGTACACGTGAAGCATCCTTCCTTCCCCGAGGTCACCCCCGACCAGCCCCTCGAGCTTCAGCCCTCGAAGCTCTGGCAGGTGGTAGCGGGGGACGCCGAACACTGGCGGGCGGGGGTCTACTCGCCCGCGGCCACCTGTGCCGCTGATCTGCCGGAGCTCGAGCAACACACCTGCCCTGAGCTGTTTCTGTTGCTGGACGGTCGGGTCACCCTGCTGGTCCACGACGGCGATGCCCTGCGTGAGCTGCCCCTCGAACCTGGCAAGCCTGTGCTTGTCACCCAGCCCCACAGTGGCTTCTGCCCCGACGGTCCTCACACGGGCAGGGTCTTCGTGGTGGAGCGCGACCTGTTCAGCACCCACTACCGCAGCCCCGAGGATTGGTCGCGGTGACCCGTGACACCCGCCGGCTGGCCTCCACGCTCTACACGCGCCTGCGGGGCCGCGTCGATCCCCGCATCAAGGACTCGGTCACCCGGCGCATGACCCAGCGGGTGGCCCTGGCGGTGCTGGGCAACAAGCTGTCCGCCTACGAGCCCATCCACGAAGGCGCCATCCTGCTGGCCAGCCAGGCCGAGGCCCTGCCCGTCGACACCCTGCATCGTATCTTCGAGGAGATCTGCGGGGTGCTGCTCATCGGGCATGTCGTGCCCCTCGAGCAAGTGCGCCAGGACATCCGGGAAGCCACGGATCACTACATCGGCATGTGCATCTGCCGTCAGGCGGATCGGGTACACGACCTGCACCGGCCCGACAGCGCCGAGGTCTACCTGCTGGGCAGCGAAGCCCAACATCGTCCGTGGATGGACCGGCTGGTGGACCGCTACGAATCCCTGCGGGGCGATGACGCCATCACCTCCCCGCCCTTGCTGGACATCCTGGCCCGTCAGGCCACCCTGCGGCGGGTGGACGACCCGGGCTATGGCGCCGGCCCATTTTGGCAGGCGAGCTGGCCTTACCTCGAGCTGCTGCTGGACCACCCCCGCTACGTGGGGCAGTGGCGGGAGACCATGAAGGCCAACCAGCGCACCTGGCGGGTCCACCCCCGGCTGCTGGAGGCCTGGGTGGATCTGGCGTTCTTCAGCCGTGGCGCGGTGTTCACCTCCATGGCGCTAGTGGACGAGCGCTACACGGTCTGCACCTGCCCAGGCCCCGAGAACGACGGCGGCTGTCTGCTGTTCAACTGGACCTTTTACTCGGACAACCCCCACGTGCTCGCCCCCCACGGCCCCAGCCAGAGACGCGACGCCGCGGGGGAAGCCCTGCCCTGCGCACGTTTCCCGGAGCGCTCGACTCGTCCCTGCTTCGGCTGTGGCTGTGAGCACGATCTTCCCGGCGCTGAGCTGCCGGCGGGGATGCCCGATCCGCGACCGGACTACGAGGGCTGAACGCCGGGTCCGTCAGGCAGCCCCTGCAGCACCTTGCGGTACCGTTCCCCCAGCATCCGCACCAGCCGTCGGGTCCCGGCGGGCTGGATGTCGGCCACATCGTCGAGGCCCTTGGCGAACCAGCCGTCCACCTGAGCGCTGCGTTCGGCGAGCCACGCCTGCAGTGTGGGGCCGTCGGTGGGCGCTGTGGCGCCGAAGTGTTCCCGGGGCAGGTTGCTGTAGCCCAGCGCCTGGTCCTCGACGCGGTCCCGGAGCATGTGGGTGGCCGTGGCGGCGCGGGCCAGCAGCAGCGCTGCGTCCGAGGGTGTCCCCGGCGCTCCCGAGCAGACCCAAATGGCCCCCACGAAGGCGTCGCCGATGTTCTCCACCTGCCGCTGCAGGTCTGCGGTGGGGATGGGAGTGGCGTCACGCTGGGCGTCGTAGATCAACGCCTCGGCCATGCGCTCCACTGGGGGCTGCAGGCGCGGTCCCAGCTCGGGGGTCGCCAGGGCCCAGCGCAGGGCGCGCTCGGCGGGGTGGTCTGGCGGAACGGAGCCTCGGATGAGGGCGGCCTGATGCTGCATGAAGCGCCGTACCTCAGCGGGGTCCCGATCCGGGGCGTCCACCGCATCGTCGGCCCAGCGGAAGTAGGCGTAGACAGCGGCGGCGTGGTGAAAACCACGGGGCGGGCAGCCCACCGCCAGGGCCAGGGCCATGGGCGGGTTGCTGCGGGCGGTGTGGAGCAGGGACCAGGCCCTGGCCCTAGCACTCACAGTCCACGCCGTCACAGGCGCCGTCGCAGGCGCTGTCGCACGCGGGGCCCAGGCACTCCTGGTCGCACCAGGTGGCGCACTCGTTGCCCGGATCGCACAGGCCGAAGGATGCGCAGAAGGCTTCGGCACCAGCGCTGTCGGAAGCGGACAGCAGCTCGCCGCTGGTGCGCATCAGATCGATGCTCTCGGTGAGCCCGGTGTCTTCGAGGGGCGGCAGCTGCTGGATGGCGCCCATGGTCTCCGGTCCCAGCCCCGGGGGAGGTGCAAGCTGGGCATCCGGCCACCAGGCCTGGGCCCAGAGCTTCTTGGGCAGCAGCAGCATGGCCAGGCTGGCCAGCGCTACCCGGGCGCCGATCCACACCTGGTCCCAGCGGGTCCGGGTCACGCGGCGGAGCTGCTCCCGGGGCGTGCGACCGGGCTGCCGGGGGACAATGCTGCGCAGCGTGGCCTTGGGCAGGGCACCGGGGGCCAGCGCGCGGTAGCGGGCGATCTTGTCTTCGAAGCCTGCCACCAGGGTGTGCGCCAGGTAGCTGCCGTGGGGCAGGCGAACCCCCACCAACAGGCCGCGCAGCCGCTCGACGGCGGCCTCGGCACCCGCCAGGCCGCGGTCCCGAACGACCCGAGGCATGGCGGTGGGGCTGGTGATGTCGTGGGCCCGGGCCAGGGCGTTGTAGCCGTTGCTGGCCAAATCGGCGGGGAAGTCCAGCAGGTTGTCCATGAAGAACAGGAAGCTTCCCACCTCGGATCCCACCGCCCGCCAGCGGCGTGCATCGGGGCGATGGCGACCGGCGAAGCCGAACACCAGCGCTGCGATGGCCCGGGTGGGCGCCGCGGCCTGGGTGAGGCTGAGGGAGCCGAGGGACTCCATGCGACGCTGGACGTCCATCCAGGCCCGCAGCTCCGTGAGGGGGAAGCCGGCCTGCGAAAGGTGGTCCGCGGCGGATTGGCGCCCGTCACGGGTCAACCAGGCGGCCAGGTGGCGATGGGGACCGCCTTCGTCTTCGGCGTCGTCCACCAGTTTTTCGCCCACCAGGGTGACGCCCATGGCGGCGGCCAGCTGGAGCTGATCGGTGGCATCGCGGCTGGGACGTCCCGCCGTGCCTGGCAGCAGCACGCAGGCGCGCTTGGTCGCGGGGGCCGGGCCGTCGCTCAGCAGGTCCAGCAGCAGGCCGTAGAAGACCAGATCGGCGTTGACCAGGGCGCGGTAGCGCAGGCCGTAGCGGTCGCCCACGGCGTGGCAGAGACCGCAGAGGTAGCTGCGGTACAGCTCGAGGTGAACGGGGCTCATGGCCACGGGGCGGAGGTAGCCGATCATGGGGACGCCTCTGCAGTGTCCAGCCAAGCCTCGAGGGCTCCCTGTGTGCTGTGACCCCTCAGTTCTACGGTGTCTCCAGCCCGCACCAGATCGAAGTCGTCCAGCGCCTCGAGCCAGGTGGGTGAGCGATCTTCGAGAGCGCGGTCCAGGCGCTTCTGGATGGCACGCTCCACACCGCGGGCCGTCCAGGCGTCGCGGCAGGTGACCCGGAACACAGCCGTTGGCTCGTCTTGGGTGTCCACGGCCAAGGCGACCGCCACCACATCTTCGAGCTGCTCCGAGCAGCAGTCCACCAGCTCACGGAGCTGGGTGGCCATGGCGGTGGCTTGGGGTGAGCCGTTCTGCTCGAGGCGATGGGCCGCCTGGAGCGCCATGCGGCTGGGCTCGTGGGCGGCCAGCCAGATGGAGCCCTGGGGAATCATGCCCTCGAGGCTGGCCGTGTCGAAGCCGGAATCGGGGTGGGAGCCGGCCTGAGGGTAAGCACTGCGCACGGCGGCGCGGTCCCCGATCACCAGCTTTGTGGGGGAGAGCTGCCGCAGGGCCATGGGCTCGCCCGTGGGCAGGGTGACGTCCAGGCCGGGTTCCTCGTCGGCGCTGCAGCCAATGCTGTGGTGGGGAAGATCGGCGCCGCGCCGTTGGGCCAGCGCGCACCAGTCCAGCCCGCTCAGCTCGCCTTCGGCCAGGCCCAGGCAGCCGTGATCACCACAACCCAGCACCATGCGATCCGTGCTGGATCCGTCGAGGCCGGCGCGCCATGGCGCCTCGCTGGGAAACACTCCCGTGCGCTCTGCGAAGGCGGGGGCGAGGCCCCCTTGGTCCAACGCCGCCAGGTCCACACCACCGATGAGGGTGAGCCCGGGGGGCAGGGCGGCGACCATGGGGTCGTCCACGAGTGTGCGCGTGGGGCTGAGCACGCCGGGGTTGCAGCCCACCAGCAGCGCTGCGAAGAGCATGGTGTTGCGGGCGCTCATTTCGCCTCCTTCACCAGCCACAGCCAGTCCGAGCATAGGTAGACCATAGGGCGGACCCCCTGGGGCTGACGGTCCAGTTCGCCGTAGGGCATCACGCCACCTCCGACACGAAGCTGCCAGCCGAAGCGCCCCGCCCGGTTGCTGACTCGCATGTGATAGCCCCCCGCCAGGTAGCTCTCGAAGTACGACAGGCCGGGGATGCTGCTGCCTGCGGCCGTGAACAAACCCTGCTTGGCCCGCTGGCCCCACAGCTCCCAGCCGATCCCGGCGCTGACCATGAAGGTGGAGCTCCATTCGAGATCGCGCACCGCGGGACGGTAGGACAGCCCCAGGTCCATCAGGGCACCGGTGCCGAGATCCCAGCTCACGGTACCGCCCAGGATGCCGCCGCCACCGATGCGAGGGCCGAACCGGACCCCAGGCTCCGGAGGCTTCGCGGGCTCGCGTTCTTTGGGCGGATCCGGTTCGTCGTCCCGGTCGGAGCGCTTGCCGTGGACGGAGCCCTTGGTCCACTCCGGCGGCTGGGGGGGCAGGACGGCGTCGGGTTCGGCCGTGCCGGCGAGGGATGCAAGCACAATGGTCGTTGAAACGAAGGTCACTTGAGCTCCCTGTGCTCCAGGGGCTTAACCCCGCCGGCGGCGGAACGTCGCACCCGCCAGCGCCAGCAAGCCCAGGAACCAAGCCCCGCTTTGCTGGCGGGGACTCGCAGTACAGCCGCAGCTGCGCTCCTGAATGTCGATGTCGACCTCGAGCTCCACGGTGTTTACGCCGTCGCTCACTTCCACCAGCGCCCAGTCGGGGCCCACAGCGTCGTCGTCCTTGTCCGCGCTCATCTTGAGCTTGCCGCGATCGTTGGCCTGCAGCTCGCCGTGCTCGGGCTGCTCGAGCACCCGGTAGCTGTGGGTGTCGTCCGGGTCCGGGTCGTTGGGTTGGATCTCCACGATCTCCGAGCGGCCGGCCTCGACGACGATGCGCTTGACCGTGGGGACGGGAGGCTCGTTGCAGCTGGTGGTGGGGATCTGCACGCCGGTCTGGGCTTCGATCCAGTCGATCACGGCGTCGGCGCGCACGTAGATGCCGCCGTCCCGACAGGGCACGCTCACGTAGCTGTAGGCCCGGGATGTGACCCCCACCAGGAAGTTTCCGCGGTCGGTGATCAGGTACAGCGGGCCGCCGGAGTCGCCGTAGCAGGAGTCGATGCCGCTGCCGCCTGCGCCCAATTCGCCCCCGGGGCTGATGGCCGAGTAGCAGCCCGACGACAGGTCGCTGCAGTCGTGGTCGGCCACGGTGGTGTAGGCCTCTTGCAGGTACGGGGTGTACTGGTTGCCCCAGAAGTCGACGGCGCCGTAGCCTACGATGGCCACGTCGGCGCCGTCGTAGAGGTACTGGTCCAGGATGCAGCCCTGGGCGATGGGGCGGGGCGGTGTGGTGGCGTCGTGTTCGAGCACCAGCACGCCCACGTCGTAGTTGCTCCAGTGCTGGGGGTGGCCGATCTCTTGAATGACCCGGATCTCTTCGCCGCCGGTGTTGTAGTTGGTGGTGGCCAGCTTGACCTTGGTGATGCCGCCGATGCAGTGGGCTGCGGTGAGCACCAGGTTGGGGGCGATGAGCGTGCCGGTGCACTCGACGCTGTTGCCGAAGTACACGGCAGCGCAGTCGTCCCACAGGCCGTCGGTGGCGTCCGAGCCCCCCACGACGGGGGCGGCGTTGGCGAGGGAGGACAGCAGGGCCAGGGAGAACAGCATCGCAGACATGGGCACCTCGGCCTGGACTCTAGCCCGCCGTTCCACCCCTTGCCCGACGGAAGCGGTTCGTGGTCGTTGACGTCACGGCTTTTCGCACGTACCCATGGTGCTGGAGGTCACGGTGCGCTCTCGGTTCGCCCCCCTGGTCCTGTCCCTCGGCCTGCCCCTGGCGGGCTGCTACTGGATGGTCTGGGACCCCGACGACACGGACT
>Ga0307987_1000511_pt1 | contig 23321 bp, 14 predicted proteins | sample EllFjometagen181_FD_203157 | JGI IMG/M metagenome (GOLD analysis project Ga0307987, IMG submission 203157) | Marine microbial communities from Ellis Fjord, Antarctic Ocean - #181 | ecosystem: Environmental > Aquatic > Marine > Unclassified | place: Southern Ocean | collected 2014-10-08 | reverse complement strand
TTTTTTATTAGAGATATTACAGTAAGAAAAAGTGCACAGACTGCATTGGAAAATGCGGTTAAACGTTTGGAAAATCATGCCGAGGCAAAGACTGCTTTTATTTCAAATGTTTCTCACGAACTAAGAACACCTTTGACATCAATGATATATGCTGTTGAAAATATGCTGCGGGGTGTTACTGGACCATTAACAGCACCTATAAAAAAATATCTTACTATGCTTAAAAGTGATTCTCTACGTTTAAAAAGTACTGTTGATGATATTCTTGATTTACGTAAGATGGAAAGTGACTCATTGAGTCTTAATAAAATAAAAATTACTTTCAACTCACTGGTTGAATCATCTGTTAAATCATTGAGGGTTCAGGCTGAACACAAACATATAGAGTTGAAATACCATGAATATTCAAATAGCTCTTTTGTCTTGGCGGATATACCCAAGATTGAGCGAGTGGTTATTAATCTTATTAATAATGCATTAAAGTTTACGCCTGATTATGGTAGAATTGTTGCAACTGTCGATGTGGTGGAGAGAGATGGAATCAATTATGCACGTTTAAATGTGACTGATACTGGGGTGGGCATTCCACCTGAATATATTAAAAAAGTCTTAGAAAGATATGTTACTGTTGGCGAACAGGCTGTTGGATCAGGCTTAGGGCTTGCTATCTCTAAAGAAATTGTTGAGATGCATGGAGGTTCAATCAATCTTGTCAGCCCTCCTCATGATACAAAAAATGGAACATCGGCAACAATTGAGCTTCCTGTTTCTGAGAAGATTAATGTTTTGTTTATTGGAAAGAATGATGATCTAGAGTCTCGTTTGGAATATGTTCTGAAAAAGTATAACTACGGTTTTGATCGTAAAAGTGGTGAAAATATTGATGATATTAATTTGGACGAATATGATACAGTTCTTATAGAACTAAGTGAATTGAGTTTCAATCAAGACTCTCTTATGAGTTTTATGAAAAAGAAACGCTCTAAATCAAGAGTTCCAGTAATTGTTGTTGGAAAACTTCACACAGAGAGCGAAGAAAAAACATTAGATTTAATCAAATCATTTTCTATTCCGTGGATTGCAAATGCAGACGATGAACAATTGTTTGTCAAAAAGTTGGAAAGCACAATTTTGATTAAAGGATTACAGTTTTCAAGTTAACTTAAAACAACAAAAAGTAGGGCAGAGAAATGCAGAAAAAAAATATACTATTAATTGATGATGATATGAGCTTGCTGGTTACACTTGGTGACTTCCTGTCATTTGAAGGTTATACGGTCGTAACAGCAAACAGTGGTGAACAAGGATTGGAAAAGTTAAAGTCTTTTATACCGGATGTTATTATTCTTGATATGAGTATGCCAGGTATGGGAGGAATTGGGTTTCTTGATGAAGTATCAAACAAGGCTGGAAAACCAAAATATCCAGTTTTAGTTTTGACAGCAAAAGCTAATATGGCTGAGTATTTTGCAAATGTTGACGTTGATGGTTTTATTGCTAAACCATGCAGTCCGGAAGATTTGCTTATGGAAGTAAGTCGTATTATATTTTTAAGGAGTGGTGACGATGCTGCAGATCTGGATGATATTCTTGTTGCTAATAGTTTAAAGGATAAGAGAGTTCTAGTTGTTGATACGGATTCATGTTTTATTGATAAACTTGAAGAAAGTTTTGAAAGCGAAGGAGCTCATGCTGCGGTCGTGAAAGATGGTCCGGAAATGCTTGAACGAGCTGTTTTATGGGAACCAGATGTTATTGTAGCATCGGGTGGCACAGATGGAATAGAGAATATCATTTCTACACTTCATATGATGCCTAAGTGCAAGAATATGCCTATAGTTATATATAATAAACAGAAAAAACTAACGTCAAGCTTTGATGAAAAAAAATATATTAAATATGTTGAATTAAAAAATGTTGCAGATGTTGTAACAGAGGTAAAGTCATTCCTATAACTTAAAAGTTAGGTTTTTATGAAGTGTCCTAAATGTTCAAATATTGAAGATAGAGTTATTGATAGTAGAACTGTCAGAGGTGATTCTGCAATTAGAAGAAGACGTGAGTGTACACAGTGTGAATATCGTTTTACAACATATGAGGAAATTGTCAGACTCGGTCTTAAAGTTGTTAAAAGAGATGGTTCCAAAGAAGAGTTTATTAGAAGCAAATTGCGCATGGGACTTGAAAGAGCTTGCGAAAACAGGCCGATATCCGGTGATGACATTGAAACGTTTCTTGATGCAGTTGTTGATGATCTTGACTCGAAATTTGACAAAGAGGTTCCATCTGACTCCATTGGTCAGTCTGTAATGAATATTTTAAAAGATGTTGATGAAGTTGCGTATGTACGTTTTGCTTCTGTTTACAAAAGATTTGCTGATGTGAGCGAATTTAGGAAAGAAATCGAAAAATTGCTTGAACCTAGAAAAAGAAAAAGATGACATTAAAGCAACGAATGGAAATCTTTAAAAGCGCCGGGTTGTATTTTGTTACTTCAGAAGTTATGTCCAATGGACGTAGTACGCTTGATATTGTTGACAGTGCATTAGCTGCTGGTGTTAAGTTGATACAACTGCGAGAAAAGGATAAAACAAAGAGTGAGTTTTACAATCTGGCAGTTGAAGCAAGAAAAAGAACACTTGAGTATGGAGCATTGTTGATTATTAATGACTATCTAGATGTTGCAATGGCTGTTGGGGCAGATGGTGTGCATCTTGGTCAGGATGATTTGCCGGTTGATGTTGCTGTTACACTTGCACCAAATATGATTGTCGGTACATCTACACATGATGTGCTAGAAGCTGAAATTGCTGAAAAACAGGGTTGTTCTTATCTGAATATTGGTCCAATATATCCAACAAATACAAAAAACTGGCAAGATGAATATTTGGGTTTGGATGGTTTGGATGAGATTGCTCAAATAGTTTCTGTTCCATTTACTGTAATGGGAGGAATAAAAAAACATCATATATCAGAACTAAAGAAGCATGGTGCAAATATTATTGCATTGGTTACCGCTGTTACAGCTGCAGAAAATCCAAAAATGGCAGCAAAAGAGCTTCTGAATATGATTAAATGCTAAAACAAGTTCTAAGTTCTATGGTCTGAATTTTGCTCTACGAGGTAGGGAAAAGCTTCGCAGGTGAAAATTAATTACGACCGCCGAAGGCAGAGGGTTGACGCATGTCAAGCAATGAAGCGCAGTGGAATGCCTTTGGCAATGTTTATTATAAATAAAAGAACGAAGTGACTTCCGCAATTATTAATTATTAATTGAATCATGCGCCTTGTGTCATGAGTCATGCGTCAAAATAACTAAATACTAATAACTATTATTCTATTAAAATGGGACTATTAAATATAATTTATGAGGATGATGCCATTGTCGCTGTTGATAAGCCTGATGGAATTCTTGTGCATAAAACTAGAATATCAAGAGACCATATTTTCTTGTTACAGTTGGTTCGAGATCAGGTTGGACAATTTGTATATCCTGTTCACCGCCTTGACAGACCTACGTCTGGAGTTATTTTGTTTGCAAAAAGTTCAGACAATGCTCGTAAACTTGGAGAGCAGTTTGCAAATAGAGAAATTCAAAAGAAATATATTGCAGTAGTTAGAGGAGACGTTACAGAAGATTTTGAGGTTGATTACCCTATTGCTGATGAGCCAGGGTTAGAAAAAAAAGAGGCAGTAACTGAATTTCATGTTGTTAAAAACTCTTGTTTTGAATACCAGATAAATGACTATCCAATTGTAAAGTATTGCGTGCTTGAAGCAATGCCTAAAACGGGTCGTATGCATCAAATTAGAAAGCACTTAAAGCATGTTTACCATCCAATAATTGGTGACACCAAGTATGGGGACGGCAAACACAACAGAGCATTTAGAGAGCATTACAATATGCGTAGACTCCTGTTGCATGCAAAAGAAATTTCCTTTAATCATCCTGTGAGTAAAGAAAAAGTTACAGTGTCGGCAGACCTACCTAGAGAATTTACTTTGCTGTAAAGTGGTTAGATAGTTAGTTGGTTAGATAGGGGTATAAATCAATTACTAATTACAAATTTAGGAATGCAAGAGCTAACAACTAAAAGCTAATAACTTTTATTTTACCCTTTACCCTTTACATCTTTATTATTATTCCCACTCGATTGTGGCAGGTGGTTTAGAGCTTATGTCGTAGACAACTCTGTTAACGCCTTTTACTTCGTTAATAATTCGGGAAGATATTGTGCCTAGTGTTTCGTATGGAACCTTATACCAGTTGGCAGTCATTCCATCTAAACTTTCAACGATACGTAAGGCAACAACATTTTCGTATGTTCTGGAATCGCCCATAACTCCAACTGTTCGAATTGGCAGTAGTACTGCAAATGATTGCCAGATATCTTTGTAGCAGTCAAGCTTTTCAATTTCCTGCTGTACTCTTAGATCGGCTTGCTGTAGTAGTGCTACAGCTTCATGTGTTATTTCACCTATGATACGAACAGCAAGTCCTGGACCAGGAAATGGTTGACGATCAACCAGTTCTGCTGGAATTCCAAGTTCTCTGCCAAGTACGCGAACTTCATCTTTGAAAAGTTCTCTTACTGGTTCAATTAGATCAAATTCTAAATCATCAGGTAGACCACCAACATTGTGATGACTTTTTATTGTAACAGATGGACCACCAGTAGGGGATATACTCTCTATTACATCTGGATATAGTGTTCCTTGTGCAAGAAATTGAACATCAGGCAGTTCTCTTGCTTTTTCGGCAAATACATCAATAAAAGTTTTTCCAATAACTTTACGTTTTTTCTCTGGGTCAACGACACCTTTTAGTTCATCAAGAAAAAGCTCGGCAGAGTGTGCAACATGAAGGTCAAGACCAAATGCTTCTCCAAAAGTATCTTCTACCTGTCTTGCTTCGTCGTAACGTAGCAGTCCATTGTCAACAAAGATACAGTGTAGTTGTTTGCCAATAGCTTTATGGAGTAGGATTGCAACAACAGAAGAATCAACCCCGCCGCTTAGTCCACATATAACATGTTTTTCTCCAACCTTTTCTCTTATCTCTTTAATGCTTTGCTCTATGAAATGTGGCATATCCCATGTTGGGGCACAGTTACAGATATTAAATAGAAAATCTTTTATGATGATATTGCCTTGAGGAGTGTGTGCAACTTCTGGATGAAATTGTAGTCCATAAATTTTTCTATCATCATTTCCAAAAGCAGCAAAAGGACATGTCGATGTTTTAGCCATTGCTTTAAAGCCTTCTGGCATTGTTTCAACTTGGTCACCGTGACTCATCCATACAGATGTCGCTGCAGAATCAAAACCTTCAAACAGTGGTTTTTTATCGATGATGTCTATGTTTGCATGACCGTATTCTCTTTCCGTTCCCGGAGAAACTACACCACCTAGTGTCAATGCTGTAAGTTGCATACCGTAGCAGATACCAAGAATAGGTAAGCCTAAATTAAAAATCTCAGGATCACATTTGGGTGCATAATCAGCAAATACGCTTGATGGACCACCTGAAAGAATTATTCCAGCTGGTTTGCGTTCTTTTAACTTTTCAATTGAAATGTTGTATGGTAAAAGTTCTGAATAAACGTTTTGCTCTCGTATACGTCTTGCGATTAATTGGCTGTACTGTGAACCAAAATCTAAAATTGCAATCCAATTTGTATGTTCCATTGTATGTCTCTTAACTATATTATATTTGTTTGCTAGATGGGTTTGTAAATTAATTCAATATTATATTAAAACTGAGAAAAATGTTCAATATAATTTATCTGAAATAGCAATGTTTTGTTTAAAGAAGACATTATATTGTCAGAATATATAAATCATTGATTGTTGGAGTATATATGAATTGACTTTTAGTAGTAATATATAGTAAACTTTAGCAATAAATTAAATCGGAGGTTTTTATGGATATTGATGTTCAGGATGTAAATGATGTGCGAATTATTACCGTTAATTCTCAAAGCTTAGATGCAAGTAATGTTGGAGAATTCAAATCGTTAGTTATGCCGCAACTTGATGGTGAAGATAGAGTTGTTTTGGTATTAATAAAATTGGAGTTTGTTGATAGTTCTGGGTTGGGAGCTTTCTTATCCTGCATGAGAAAAGTTACATCATCTGGTGGGGTATTTAAATTGGCAGGGCTGAATAGCACAGTCAGATCTCTTTTTGAGCTTGTAAGAATGCATCGTGTTATTGAAATCTATAATACAACAGATGAGGCAATTGTAGCTTTTTAATTATAAGTTGGGAATTAATGTTGGGATAGTAGAGGGCTATTATGACAGAGGATACACAAAAAAACATTGAAGATCATGATGTTTCTAGAGTTAATCTCACTGATGAACTTTATGAAAAATATGTTAAGGGAACGACTTTCACAGGCTCCCTAAAACAAAAAATTAGGTTCTTCAGGAAGAAATACACTTGGATTCTTATTGTTGGCGGCGCAAAATTCTTGAAGCGTGCAATTGATGTTTGTGCTGCTGTTGTATTGCTTGTTCTCCTTTCTCCTTTGTTTGCTTTTGTTGCAATCAGCATAAAGTTGACAGATGGTGGACCTGTTATGTTTTTTCAAAAAAGAGTTGGTTTATGGGGCAAAGAGATAAGTTTTCCAAAGTTCCGGTCAATGGTTATGAATGCAGAGGAACTGAAATTAAAATTGATGGCTCAGAATCAACATGACAATAATAAAACTTTTAAAATGAAGAATGATCCTCGAATAACTTGGATTGGAAGGTTTATTCGCAAGCTTAGCATTGATGAGTTACCTCAGCTTTGGTGTGTTCTTATTGGGGATATGTCGTTGGTTGGACCAAGACCACCAACTGTGAATGAAGTTGCTGATTATACTTTAGAAGATCGAAGAAGGTTGGATGTCGTACCTGGATTAACCTGTATCTGGCAGGTTAGTGGTCGTTCAGATATACCTTTTGATCAGCAGGTTAAACTTGATGTTGATTATATCCACAGTCAGAGTTTATGGTTTGATTTTGTTATTTTATTAAGAACAATACCAGCTGTTTTGCTTGGCAAAGGTGCGTATTAGTAGAGGAATATTTATGAAAGCCGTTATCATTGCAACAGGATATGCACCAAAAATTGCTGGTTTAACTAAGTCAGTTTCTGCAGAAATGTTGCCATTGTTAGATAGACCTTTTCTACAGCACATTGTTGAATCATTGATAAATCGTGGTATATCGAGTGTTGATTTTATTATTAATGAACATGCTCATGTTATTGAAGAACTCTTTTTGTCCGGTCAGAGATGGGGTAGTGAATTCAAATATCATTTATGCAAAGATCCAGAGAGGCCTTTTGATCTTCTTAAAAATATTATGAAGGTAAATTCACCTGGATGTCTTATTGTTTATGGAAACAGACTATCTCTATCAGCTTTAGATTGTTCCGCAAGCTTTAATGATAAAGAATTATGTGTAACGGTCTGGAAAGATGGTGAACATGAGGGGTTTGCTGGTATAGCAAAGGTAACAGCTGAATTATGTGATTCTACTAATATTTATACAACTCTTGAAGAGTTTGAACGTTTGTTGCTTTCTTTGGGTGAGTCAGATAAAATGATTGTTGAAGAACCTCTGTTTGTAGATTCGTATAAGAGTTATTTAAAAGCTACATCTAGAGCCATGACTTCTGATAACGAAAAACTTATTGTTTCTGGTAAGGTGAAAGATGAATCAATATGGATTTCAAGAAATGTAATCCTTCATCCTACAACGAGGTTAATACCTCCTGTTTATCTTGGAAAAAATTGCCGAATTAGTGGAGGTTGTGTTTTAGGGCCTGATGTTGTTATCTCTGATGGTACAATTGTGGATAATAAAACATCAATAAACAACTCTATTGTTTTGGACAAAAGTTATGTTGGTGAAGGGTTAGAGCTGGAAAATGTGATAATTGATAAGAGTCTTCTGGTGAATGCTAAACATAATAGTGTTCTTAATATTCCTGATCCATATATTTTGGGAAATCTTTCAGATCAATCATTAACTTTTGCCTTGTATCATTTTTTTGTTAAGATTTTTGTTCTTGGGCTATTGACAATTACGTTGCCTATATTAATCTGTACAGCTATATTTCTAAAGTTTAAAGGAGTAAAAAAACTTTTTGTTTATGATGAATTGGTTACTTTACCCACGGTAGATGATATGCTTATGTGGAAGACGGTTAAAGTTCCTCGGTTTAATATGGAACTTCCCAAACAGGGTCGACACAGAGGAACAAGACGAAGAAGAGAATTTTTCTATTGTACAATACCGAGGATGCTTGGGGTTATTTATGGTAAGTTACATGTTGTTGGGTTAGCAGGACGAAGTATTGGTTCTATTGAAATGATGGAAAATGATTGGCGAGAACTATACTTAAATGGTAAAATTGGTGTCATTTCCGAAGCTTCTGTGATATATGATAATGAGCTAAATGATGATGAACTTTTTACGGCAGAGGCTTTTTATTCTGTAAAAAAGTGTTTTAAGCACGATTTAAAGCTATTTCTTGCATATATTTACAAACTTTTTGTTTTTTAATCCTTGTAATAATATTTCCTTGATTCACAACGTTAAATTGAAAGGATTTTTAACCTTTTTAATTTTAATTAAAGTTGATTTTTTTTTATGGTAAGATTATTTTATACATTTTTATTTTTTTGTTTTTGTTTTAGTGTTCCTTTGCAAGCTCAGGCTTTGCCCCCCGAGCTGCTTATAGAACCAGACAAGGAAACAATTGCTGACAGTAAGATCTATCTGCTGGAACTTTCTGAATATCAGAAAAGTTTGAGTATGCAGAAAGAAACTACTTATGAACGGTTTTCTTCCTCAACGAATAACTATAAAGTCCAGTTATCTATTGAGAATGACGGCGTTTACTTTGTTTCAGCAGTAAACATATGTGATGCACTTGGAGAAACTCTTGCTGAAACGTCAATGTTATTTGCTACAAATGGAATTAGTTTCATGTGCAATGGAGATTCTGTCGCCTACTCTTATCATGTCATTAACAATTCTACAGGTGCACTGTTTTATGCTGAAAGTATTTTATCTCCTTTTACCAAAAAAAATATATATATATTAGAAAAAGGGCAAGGTGTTTTATGGCAGACAGATTTGTCTGTTGCTCCAACCAATGAAGTTGCAGATCAGACTTTCAACGATTCCATTGAAATTGTTTCAAGACAATCTGCCCGTCCAGATGTTACAGATTTGATGGAATATGGAACGGCATTTGGCAATTCTACATATGACCGATATAGTGTCTATGGACTGAATGAAAGTTTTGATTTGCCTGGTATATCAGGGTCTAATGCAACGCTATATATTCAGATGTTTGAGAGCATGATATGGCCAAAGCCAATGACATGTGTGTTTAATGTTAATGGTGAGTACGCTCATACTGCAAACTGGAATCTTATTTGCGAGCCAATAGATATTGAGTTCTCAATAGATAATGCCGTATCAAACAATAATGTTTTTACAACACCTTCTGCTATCTATTTAAATGGTTATGCCTTGTTGAAGAAGTATAAAGTTGTTTATAATCGTTTTATGCACAGCGAAGAAGGGCTCTTAGAGATTGTTCCTCCAGCTTCTCAAGGTAATATATCTACCATTAATGGATTCTCATCAACCAATTTATATGTTTTGGAGCTTTCAGACAAAAGATATCCAAACATTGTTAATGGAGTTTTTTATGAAAATCATAGCAATGAATATTCTGTAAGTTTTGTTGCAACCAATTCATCTTATGTGGCTTTTGAATATAATTCTACAGCCATAAGAACTGATGCAGAGGTTTCTCGTGAACTAGTTCAGCAAGTGAACCTTCTTGATGAAACAAATGAGTTTGATTACATTATGATTATGCCAAATGTAGGTGATGTGACATCAGGCTTTGTAGATGCTCTTGATGAACTTGCTGATTATCGAACGGAGTCAGGATTTAACGTTTTGCAGGTTACTGTTCAGGATATTTACAATCAATTTTCATATGGTGTAAATGATGTTTATGCGATAAAAGATTTCTTGAGCTATGCGAATACAAATTGGACTGTTGCACCCAAGTATGTGGTCCTGTGTGGTATTGGAACTTTTGACTATTTTGATGCTGTTAGTAGTGCAAGCAAACCAAATTTGATTCCGCCATTATTAACGTTCTCACATTTGGATGGTATGCGTGCTGCAGATTCAATCTTTGTTGACTTCAACAACGACTTAAAGCCGGACATTCCAATAGGGCGACTTCCGTTTTTTACAACAGAAAAAATCTCTGCTTATGTTCAGAAGGTAATCAATTATGAAAAGAAGGGAATTTGGCATTCGGATGTTGGATTTCTAGCCAGTCGTAATGAAGGAGAGACATCCGGTAATTTTCCTCTTCAAAGTGATGTTGTTGCACGTTACATACCTGATGAATATATGACTGTTAATCATTTATACCAGACATCTCCTGTAACAATAACTTCACAAACCATTAATTTCTTGAATTACGGTTTTGGTTTAGTCAATTACTTTGGTCATGGTGCTTATTCTAAATTTGCTGATAGTACCAGTCATACAATATTAGATAATAATATTGATAATATCAGTAGTATATACAATTTTACTCAACCATCTGTCTTTTTACAATTAACTTGTGATACAGGAAGATTTGCTCATTATTTGGTAACGTCAATTGCTGAAGCATTGACAGGTTCAACTGTTGGTGGTTCTGTTCTCTCCTTTGCATGTACTGCTTCAAGTATTGATAAATGGAATTATGAACTTGGTAAAATCATGTTTGATGAACAGTTCAACAAAAACATACCTCGTATAGGAGACCTTGTTGTATCTTCTTTAGATAGGTTGACTGGACTTGAAGAGCAGAGTGAATATATATATAAAACATATAATATTTTTGGTGATCCTGCACTGATTATTCAGTATCCAACAATTATTGCAGATATTGTAGATGGAGAAGGCACGGTTGAGCCTCAACGTCTTGATCTTAAGTATGGAGACTACGCTGTTATAACAAATACCCCGGCAGATAACTATTTTATGAAAAATATAATAGTAGATGATCAACTTCTACCTCCGACTAATTATGTTGAATTTGTAAGTGTTACTAATAATCATAAAGTTAGTGCAATTTTCGAAGGTAACCCAACAGAATTTGTTGTTGATAGTATTTATGGCTCATCAAATTATGGAATTGGAATGAATGTCGCTCCATATGATGCTTCTTTAACATGTTCAATTACTAATGCAATTGTTTATAGCCAATTAGATGGTGTTCGTTATGTATGTATAGGTTGGGAAGGTTCTGGATCTGTTCCATCAAGTGGAATAGGAAGTAGTGTTGACTTTATTTTGACAAATGAGACTCATATTGTATGGCTGTGGAATACTCAGGTGTTGTTTAGTGCAGTAAGTTCGGAGAACTGTACAATTACGCCAGTACAACAATGGTATAATATTGATGAAACTAATGCTGTTATACAAGCTTTTCCTGATGCCGGATACCATTTTGTATCTTGGACAGGCGACGTTCCTTACAGTGTTTCATTAAATAATCCGATTAATCTTACAATGGATGAACCCAAAAGTATTGGTGCACTTGTGGACCTATACTCTATTATGCCTATAGCTGGTACTAATGGTTCAATATATCCTGAGTCAGTTCGGAAGTATCCAACCGGGGCAACTAGTGACGTATTTCGAATTGTTGCTGATTATGGTTCTCATGTTGATGATGTATTGATTGATGGCGAGTCAAATGGAGCTCTTATAAATTTTGTATTTGAAAATATTAATAGTAACCATGTGATTGAAGCATTCTTTGCAACAAATTTAGTTAATACTTTTTCAATCAATGCTGACCACAATAATTTGGGATATATAATTGGAGATGGAGGAGCTTTTTCTGTCGGTTCGACTGCTTTGTTTTCAAATGTAGCTGTTGACCATGCGCATGTGGAGGATGTAATTGTTGACGGAGTTTCTATTGGTTCTGTAAATCAGTATGTTTTTGAAAATATTATAAGCAACCATCAGTATAATGTAATCTTTGCAATGGATACAAACAGTATATCTGTTTCAAATAGTAAAGGCTATTGCAATATACCAGATGGAAAAACATTCTTTGACTATGGTTCTCACGTAAGTTGTGGCTTAACTGTTTCTGAATTCATACTGCCTGAAGATGCCGGTGTTAAGTTGGTCAATACAGGTTGGATTGATGGTTTTGGAAATATAAGTTCTGCAGGAGAAGAAAACTTCACTAATCTCATACTAACAGATGACAGCGGACTTTCGTGGGCATGGAATACACAATATTGGTTTTATGTTTCATTAAATATCTCTGCGGCAGGTTCCTTGTCAGAAAACTCTGATTGGCACAATGGAGGAGATTCTATATCAATATCTGCTGTGCCAAATGAACATTATGAATTTGTTGAGTGGGTAGGTTATAATATTGATCCAGAACAAAAGTCAAATACTACCATTAATTTGATAATGCCTGAAGAACCTTATAGTCTTGAAGCAATATTCACCTTGGAAAGCTTTGCTATGGAGACATCTGTTTCAGATGAAACAGCTGGCCAGATATATCCAGAATCATTTAATGCATATTATAGTACCAATGTAACATTTGAGTTTTCGCCTAACGAGCATTATTATGTTGAAGATGTTGTTGTTGATGGAATGTCCTTAGGTTCTACAAATGAGTACTCTTTTTATTCTGTTGCAGAACCACATACTATAAATGTTGTTTTTGGTACAAATTCATATAATGTTATTATTGATTCTCCATTCGATGTGATAATTCCACCGGTAGGTACTAATTTGTTTGTCTATAGCAACCTTGTGGAAATTGTGATTACCAACAGTACTGTCTTTGATGAAGACATTCTTGCAAAATATTGTGCAACAGGTTGGGTGGGTAGTGGTAGTGCACCAGCATTTGGAAACCAGACAAATTTAAGTTTCAATATTGAAGAGGACTCGTTTGTTAACTTCTTATGGCAGACCAATTATTATATAGAGCTTGGTTATATTGGGAGTGGCTCCATTGATTCCACTTCAAGTTGGCACCAGATAGCATCAACAGTCGTTGTAAATGCTTCTGCAATAAATGCGAACTATCACTTTAAGGGATGGTTAGGAGACACTAATGGATGTTTAATAGAAAATACTCAAATTTCCATACCAATGGATATGCCAAGGCAGGTAAACGCATGGTTCAAAACAAATGTATACAATATTACATCAACTTCTGTTGGCCCTGGTAGTATCATGCCGGAAGGAATCTTGGAGATTCCTCATGGTCAGAATTCTCCTGTTTATTATCTGCAGCCAGATGACAATGCACATATTGAAAACTTGCTGATTGATAATCTAACTTCTGATATTGCTGATAACTATAGATTTAATTATGTAACCAACTACCACTCGATATCAGCAATGTTTGCTACTAATAGTACTGGTCGTTATTCTTTAATCGTAAATATACCAACAAATGGTACTGTTGTTGCTGATTCATATTACGTTCAATCTGGACAATCAATAACTATAACAAATACTCCAAGTGCTCACTATCATGTTAGCGACATTCTTATAAATGGTACCAATGTTGCACCTTCAAATACTTTTGTTATTGATAATATTCAAACTAATATATATTTGGATGTGATTTTTGCTATTAATACAAATAAACTTGATGTTATAGCCTCATATGGCAAGGCCAATTATCCCGAAGGTGACAACTGGTTTGACTATAATGAGTATGTTAGTGTTAGTATTACAAACGATGCAATTGTTTTTGATGGAATGACTACTCAACTATTTTGTTATGGTTGGGCAGGCACAGGTTCTATTATAAGTGGAACGGGGACAAATACAGACTTCAATTTGAATACAGATTCTTCTATTCAATGGTTATGGAACACACAGTATCTTTTTGAGGCTACAAGTATTGAATATGGAACAGTGGTATCAACAAATGGATGGTATGATGCAAATGCTGTTACGTCTGTAGAAGCCATTCCTGATTATGGCTGTCATTTTGTTACTTGGCAGGGAAATATTCCTGAGAACATGAAAACGAATGAACATATTTATCTGGTAATTAGTAATACTGTATCCATTGCTGCAACTTTTGGAATAAACCACTATCCAGTGTCCGTAAGTTCTGGGCCCGGTGGTTCGATTGTGCCGGTTGGAACCAACTATGTTGCACATGGAAACAATATAACTTTTAATATTATGCCTGACGAACACTATCATGTTGATGACGTTATAGTTGATGGTTTGTCAGTTGGTAGTGTTGATGAGTGGACTTTTAATAATGTAACCAATACCCATCAATTGTATGCGACATTTGTAATTGACGAACATTCTTTGACTGTCGAGTCTCTCTTTGGTGGCGAAGTGCCATTAGGAACCAATATATTTGATTATGGAACGGAAATAAACTGTTATGTAACCAACTCTCCTATTATTAATGCAGAAACACAATATGTATGCGTGGGATGGACAGGTATAGTTGGGGCATTCACTACAAATGGAGTTGGCACAAATGTTACGTTTACAATTGTGGATGACACACAATTGACATGGGACTGGCAGACAAATTACTGGGTTGATATTGAACTTGGCACCGGTTTGGGTTCTGTTGATATGACTTCTGGATGGTACAAGGCTGATATGCTTTTAAGCCCTACAGCAACTCCAACAAATGGATATCATCTTAGTTATTGGGGAGGAGATATTTATTCTTGGCAACAGTACTTCATAATGTATTATGATACTTTGAATATTACAAATGACTATCCTAGAAATCTGACTGCAAACTTTGCACCAGATAATATTCATGATAGTTACTATCTTCCTGGAGCAACCAACACAATATCAGATTTTCCTGCATATATTAACTCACAGGTCATATATCCTCTTATTGACCATTATCAATCAGGTGAGAGTGGTATCTGTTTCGCAACAGCAACAGGTGATATAATGGCTTATTATGATCGAAATGGTTATAATGGTATGCCATATTGGAACTTGATTCCAAATGGTGAAGCACCGTTAAAACAAAATGAAGTTTATCAGTCACCAGGACTTAATGCAGCAGATGTTGCTGCCTGTATTACAAATGTTGGTTATGAGTATTATGTATGGTATGAAGAATATACTGAGGCTGAAAAAGAAATTATAGAAACTTACACATTGGAACAACCTATGCTAGATTTTGATGTTATGTATCATCGTGTGGCAGATGATAATGCAGAAAAAGAGATTTACTATAATGTAATTGTTGATGAAATTAATGCAGGAAGACCTGTGATTCTAGGATGGTATGGTGGCGTCTTTGGTGCTCATTATGTTCCCGCAATTGGTTATGTTAAAGATTCTGAAAGTATTGTCGATAGTACTGTGTATATTGGAGAAAACCGTCAGGATTCATCTCAAAGATTATATGTTAACTTCTTTGGTGCAGGTTGTGATTCTCTGCTTCTTGATACAATAATGCCTAAGGGAACACCCGTGGATCGATACGAAGAGTATGGCGATAGTTCAATGACAAATACCGCAGTTGCTATACATCCGGATGATATATATGATTTTAGACAGACTCACTGTTTTGATGAAACAAATGATGTTGACTGGATTAAGTGTTCTTTGCAGTATGGACGTGAATACTATTTTGATACTAAGAATCTTGGTCAGGAAGTTGGAACTGTATTAGATTTGTATAGTGGCAGTGGAGATTTTATTCAACGTTCTCCTGGTGCATTAGCAACAAATGGTTCAACATCACATATATCATATGTCGCTGTCTCAAATCAAAATGTCTATTTGAAGCTTTCTCCAGCTGAGGCAAATCTGTTTGGATATAATTCAAATTATGATATTCAGGTTACTTTTAGCAATATGTTTGCCACTTTGGAAGTTTCTTCAGAATATGGTATGATAAGTTTAACTAATGGTGTTTATGAATATCCTGTTGGCACTGATATTAGCTGTTCGATTACAAACCAGACATCATATAGCTCAAATACGAATGCTACGAAATATACATTCCAAAGTTGGCTGTTACAGGATATAGATGATATCGTATCAAGTACAACAGCAGACTGTTTATTAACCATAACAAAAGATAGTAAACTTCATTGGGGGTGGCAGACGAATCATTGGGTTGACATTCAACCGGCAGAGAATGGTACTTTTGATACCATAGATTCCTGGATTAAGCATAATGCTTATATTGATGTGGTTGCAAGTGCAAATCAATATTATCACTTTACAAATTGGATGGGTGACGTTAGTGCATTGTCGACAGAGTATAATATGATTTATGGCTCAGTAACATCACCTTTGGTTATCAGTGCTGTTTTTCAACCTGATGTTGAATCTGGTGGGACACCAGACTGGTGGCTTGCTTCATATGGCTTGACCAATGATTTTGCATTCCAGGAAATCGATGACTTTGACGATGATGGTTTAACCTCTGGAGAAGAGTATATCGCCGGTACAGATCCTACAGATATAGACTCTTTGTTCCAGATTACAAGTTTGATTATCAATACAAATGAGTTGAATCCATACTCAATATTAAGTTGGACTTACACAAATAATCGTATTTATGCAGTTGAAAGACAGACAAACTTGTTGTATGATGCGGTTGAAATAACAAATAACTTGCCTATTGGCATATATACAGACTATTATGATTCTGTTGATGAATGTTTGTACTACAAAATTAATGTAAGGTTGAATGAATAAATGAATAAGATTATAATATTTTTAATTGTGCTGTCATCTTTTATATATGCTGAAAAAATTCCTTTAGAACAGGCTCAAAGAGCAGCAACAGATAAAATATCATTTTTTTATAAAGATTCCTGGGTTTTATATACTAATCTAACTTATTATTCAGAGGGTGATGATGTTGTAGCATATGGATTTGTTTTTACCAATATGCTTTCATCTACACTTGATGACAAATATAAGACTACAACAACTGCGACATTTGAAACATATACAGATTCAGAGCAACCAATTATTCTAAAAGTATATAAAGGATTACCAGATGCAATTCTATGGCAAAAGAATATTCCGGATACAATGAAGTTTGAGAAGTATATCATGATTTCACCTATGGTTACATCAATTGCCCTTTCGTCAAACAGTGTTCCTTACTATCTTAATAATAGTCTACTTAAAAAAGTTGAGACAAAGGATCTTAATTTAAATACAGTTAATGCTTTGAATAATGTTCTCCCAAATGAAAAATATAAAAAAATGGCTAAAGAAGCCTGGAAAAGATACGAGAAGTAATGAAAAGTAGAGAGACTTGGCAGAAGTGAAATGAATGTAGTTGAAACTGAAAATTTAGTCAAAATATATCGATATGGTTTGTTTAATAAAAAACAGATAACTGCGCTAAGAAAAGTTAACCTACATATAGAGCAGGGAAGTGTCTTTGGGCTCATTGGACCAAACGGCTCAGGTAAGACAACATTTATAAATTTAATAACAGGATTTCTTTCTGCAACATCCGGAACCATCACAGTTTTTGGTTCGGAACCATCTAGCATAGAAATTAAGAAAGATATTGGTTACCTTCCTGAGAAATTTGAATTTGAGGGTCATATGACTGGACGCAAAATCTTAGATTTCTATGGCTGTTTCTATGATATATCACCTGTTGATCTTAAAAATAGAATTGAATACCTTATTCAAACCACCGGTTTGAATGAATTCGCAGATATCGAAACAAGAACATACTCTAAAGGTACCATCCAAAAACTTGGTGTTGCTCAATCACTGCTAAACAAACCCAAACTCTTGATTTTGGATGAACCATATAATGGACTGGATCCGGAAACAAATAGGAACCTAAAACGGCTTTTAAAAAAACTGGCACAAGATGGTACAACAATAATAATTTCATCTCATCTTCTTTCAAACATTGAAGATGTATGTTCACATATAGGCATTATCTCCAAAGGGGAAATTATATACAATGGATCTCCTGAAGAACTGACATCTGATGAAAGTGGAACCATTGTCTCCTTTAAGAACTTAACTGCAGAGGATAAACTGCTTTTAACCAATATGTGTAAAAATAACTTTAATGAATATGACGTTTCAATATCTTCCTCAAAAAAATCGCTTGAGGAAAAGTTCTTAGAACTCATCGGGGTGGAATAGTTCCACTGGAACAAAAACTGTAAACGGTAAAGGGTAAAAGGTAAACTGTGGAAAAGTTTCAGTCTTCGCCCTTTGGGCTACGGCCGGACACAGCCGGCTGTATTTATGTAACGCGACGATCTTCGTTGCAAGTGTTTTTGCGAGGAACGTTGTCCTCGATGTCCGTTAGGGCTGACAGCCCTAAATAACATAGCCTAGGGCAACGCCCTAGGTTTATAAAATAAGCGAAGCTTATACCTGTCCACGGTAGTGTCTTAACTAAAAACGAAATACGAATTACTTAGAACATAGACCTTAGAACTTTAACTGAAGGAATAAAATGCAATATAGAATTTTAGGAAGAACAGGGCTGAAGGTTTCCCGTTTGGGATTTGGAGCAATGCGTCTTCCAATGACAGAGGATAAACTTGTTGACAGAGATAAAAGTACAGCTATGTTTCATAAAGCAATTGAAGCTGGTGTAAACTATCTTGACACAGCTGTGTTTTACTGTAATCAAGACAGCCAGCGAGCTATGGGTGATGCAATTCAAGGAAAAAAACGTGAAAACTTGGTTGTCTCTACAAAGAATCACTATTATGAAGAAAATGAAAAAGAGTGGTGGACAAATCTTGAAAATAGTTTGGAATATCTACAAACAGATTATATTGATATCTATAATACTCATGGTGTAAATTGGAAGTCTTATACTGAAAAAGTAGAGCCTAGAGTCTCTAAATGGCTTATTAGTGCAAAAGATCAGGGAATGATAAGGCATATCTGTACATCTTTTCATGATGATGCAGAAGCTCTGATTAAGATTATAGACACCGGGTTTTATGAATCTCTTACTGTTCAATACAATATGTTGAATCAGGTTATGGCAGATGGTATTGCACACGCAAAAAAATCTGGTATGGGAGTTGTTGTTATGGGACCTGTTGCTGGCGGGCAGCTTGATGCTCCATCCAGTGCTCTGAAAATTGTTGACTCTGTTTCTTCAATACCAGAACTAGCCATGCGTTTTGTTCTTGCAAACCCAAATGTTGATGTTGCCCTTTCTGGTATGAGTACAATGCAGCAGGTTGTCGAAAATATTGAATCTTGTTCGGATCCTCTACCGTTAAGTACAGAAAACTATGAACAGATTAATAAGCATCTGGTTAAACTAAAGAAGATGTCTGATCTGTATTGTACAGGTTGTGGATATTGCACTCCTTGTCCTGAAGGAATTCCTATTCCCAAAATTTTTGATTTATACAATAAAGCTCGTGTATATGACCTATGGGAACGCAGTAAAAAAAGTTATGCAAATATTGGGAAAAACCCTAATAGACCGGAAAAGAAGGCAGATGCATGTACCCTCTGTGGTGCTTGTGAAAAAAAATGTCCACAGAACATTCCAATTCGTGAACAGCTTAAAGAAGCACATAGGGCACTAAACAGTTAATAAATGCGAAAATGGCTAGTTAGTTAGATGGTTAGATTGGTGGATATGCTCTGAAGGAGCATTTGATTATAGCCTAGGGTGAGCGTAGCGTAACCCTAGGAAACATAACAAAAACAAAGTTTTACCTGCCCACGGAGTGTCCATCCTTGGAAATTGGATATTCCGTGTTGGGTGGTGGATGTTGAAAAGATAAATTTCTTAGACCTTAGACCATAGAGCTTAGAACTTTTTTCTGAGAGGAAAAAAATGTTTAAAATACCTACTTTAATATCAGATAATGAAATGCTTGATAGAGCATTCCGAATTGCGGTTGGAGATTTCTCCGGTAATGTTCTTTTGTGGAAAGATGGACTTTTGGATAAGTCATTACCTGCAATTATGGCTGGACTTGACTATTGCAAGCCATGGACTAGAGATGCTTCTTTTAACACTTGGTATGCTGGAGCAAATCTTGCACCTGAAGCTTCTAAAAACACTTTGCTTAGTGTCTTAATTGAAAAAGATGATAATGTCCACATTGGTGGTCAATATTGGGATGCTATAATTTGGGCAACGGGAGCTTGGGAATATTTTGTTCATACTGGTGATATAACTTTTGCAGAGACTGCTGTTGTGGCAATAAAAAATAGTTTGAAGCATTTTGAGACTGCACATTACGACCTAAGTGATGGACTATTCAAAGGTGGAGCCTGTTTTCAAGATGGCATAGCTGGATATCCTAAAACATTTGCCAGTCCTGAATTTGCATATAGTGGTATTGAACATTTAAAAGATTTAAAAGTCAAAGCCTTATCTTCTAATTGTCTATATTATAATGCTTATAGAATTGTAAATAAATTTAATAAGGCACTGTCTATTCCAAAAGAGGACTATTTTGATATAAAAGCTGAGAAACTTAAAGTGGCAATCAACAATAGGTTTTGGGATAAAGAGAATAATAAATATCATTATTTGTTGGATGCAGATGATGATAAAATTCGCCAAGAAGGTCTTGGATATGCATTTGCAATAATTTTTGGTGTTGCCGATGAAGAACAGATTGAGGCAATATGCAAAAACTACTATAATACAGAACATGGAATTGCATGTGTATGGCCGCAATATGAGAGATATAGATTTAAAGACGGGGATTATGCTCGTCACTCAGGTACTATATGGCCACAGGTAAGTGCAGCATGGGTTGAAGCAATGAGTAAAGCTGGGATGAAGAATATTGTTCACTCTGAAATTATTAGTCTTGCTTCTAAGGCTGTTAGAGATTGTCAGTTTTATGAAATTTATCATCCGGAAACTGGTGAACCATATGGCGGAATGCAGGAACTTGATGGTGAAATGATTGAATGGGAATCATGCCAACGGCAGACATGGTGCGCAACAGGATTTATTAATATGCTTTACAAAGGACTTCTGGGAATGAAGTTTACACCTGAAGGACTTTCTCTTACTCCAAACCTACTGCCGGGGATGAAATCATTGGAGCTTAAGAATTTTGCATATAGAGATGCTATACTTAATATTAGTGTGACTGAATCGGGTAAAGAGGTATTTGTTGATTCTTCATCAACCGGTACAATCAATTTGCAAATTGGGTGAATTTATGTAACGTACGCTTACAGGTAGGCCATTCGCTACACTCATTGCTGTTGCACTCGACCGAAGGAAGTGAGGCTTTAACTTGTCTAAAGCAACGAAACGAAGTGTAGTGTCCTACCTCCAGCCTCACTTCCGCTGGTCGTGTGCAAGTGTTTTTGGGGAGGGACGCAGTCCTTGGCGTCATTAGGGCTGAATCGAACTTGTGAGAGAGGCTTTATACATTAAAAATAAACAATAGAATAAAGCAATGAACGTAGTGAATGCCCTACATTTGTCCTCATTATCATCTTTCCTTAGATATTGTTGCATTTAATGGCTTGGAATGGTTAGTTCGTTAGATGGTTAAATTGGCTGATCGATGTTTGAAGGGTTGAGTCCAGAGTCATTTGGTCATTTATTCAAGATATCTCGTATCTCGAGATTTGAAACTTAGAACTTTTTAATAAAGGAAAAAATGAATAAGAAACCAAATATAATATATATATTAGCTGATGATATGGGCTATGGAGATGTCTCGTGTCTAAATGAAAAATCCAAGATTAAAACAGAGAATCTAGATAAACTGGCTAGTGCAGGGATACGTTTTAATGATGCTCATTCAAGTTCGGCAGTTTGTACTCCGTCTCGTTATAGCATTCTTACAGGTCGCTATAATTGGCGTTCAAGATTGAAATCTAGTGTTTTATGGGGGAATTCAGACCATTTAATTGAAGATGAGAGAACCACTATTGCATCATTTCTTAAACCACATGGCTATAATTCGGCTATGATTGGAAAATGGCATTTAGGTTGGGATTGGACAACAACCGATGGTAAATCTGCTCTAGAGAATTTATCAAATATTGATTTTAATGGTCCCGTAGTAAATGGACCTGACGCATGTGGCTTTGACTACTATTATGGACATGTTGCTTCACTGGATATACCTCCATATGTTTATGTGGAGAATGGACAAATTACTGCAGCTCCTGATAGAGGAACCGAAAGTGATTCGAAATTTGGGTGGTGGAGAAAAGGACCTACTGGTGCCGACTTTGTTCATCAGGATGTTCTACCCAATTTTACTCAGCGTTGTATCAATTATATTGAACAACAGGCTAAAGACGATGCCCCATTTTTCTTGTATTTCCCTTTGCCGGCCCCTCATACACCAATTTTGCCTTCAGAAGAGTTTATAGGTAAGAGTGGCACTAATCTTTATGGAGATTTTTGTCTGCAGGTGGACGATGTTGTAGGACAAATTGTGGATGCTGTTGAGCGTTCTGGAATTGCTGATAACACAATTATAGTGTTTACTTCTGATAATGGTTGCTCTCCGCAAGCCGATGTAAGAGGTCTTGAAGCTATGGGACATAATCCAAGTTATATTTATCGAGGATATAAAGCCGATATCTATGAGGGCGGACACCGTATACCTCTAATTATTCGATGGCCGGATACAATTACTGCAGGTTCTTCAAGTGATGAAACAGTTTGCCTTTCTGATATGCTTGCAACATGTGCGGATATAGTAGGGGAACAGCTTGACGACAATGAAGGTGAAGATAGTGTAAGTAATCTGTCTTTATGGAAAGGAAAATCACTTGATAAATCACTAAGGGAAGCAACTGTTCATCATTCAATTGATGGATCATTCTCAATTCGAAAAGGAAACTGGAAACTTGAAATGTGTGCCGGTTCTGGAGGATGGTGCTATCCTCGACCAGGCGAAGAGTGCGAAGGTCTGCCGGATATTCAGCTATATAATCTGGATTCTGATGTTGCAGAAACTAATAATGTTTATGATAAATTTCCTGATATTGTTGAAGAATTAAAGACTCTGCTTACAAAATATGTTGTTGATGGAAGAAGTACTCCTGGTTCAAAACAGACTAATATTGGCGGTATAGAATGGGCACAACTTTGGTGGATACTTTCGAATAATTGAAAATGTAGGGGCGAGGCCTGCCTCGCCTACATATTATGACATCTAAATAGGGCTTACTGTTTAATGTGAGAATGCCTGAAATTTTGCTATAAGACACTTTCGCCTTTAGCTCGCTAAAGGTACAGTGTTGCATAGCAAAAGGTTAGGT
>Ga0307987_1000510_pt1 | contig 23338 bp, 20 predicted proteins | sample EllFjometagen181_FD_203157 | JGI IMG/M metagenome (GOLD analysis project Ga0307987, IMG submission 203157) | Marine microbial communities from Ellis Fjord, Antarctic Ocean - #181 | ecosystem: Environmental > Aquatic > Marine > Unclassified | place: Southern Ocean | collected 2014-10-08 | reverse complement strand
AAGATACAATTAAACCTTGTACTGATGCTATAAAAGATGCCGGTTTAAATGCTGCTGACATTGATGAAGTAATTCTAGTAGGTGGATCAACAAGAATTCCTGCTATTCAGGATATTGTTAAGAAAATATTTGGTAAAGATCCTTCAAAAGGTGTAAATGCTGATGAGGTTGTTGCTCTTGGTGCTGCTATTCAAGGCGGTGTACTAACAGGTGAAGTAAAAGATGTATTATTACTTGATGTTACACCTCTAACACTAGGTATCGAGACAATGGGTGGTGTTATGACAAAATTAATTGAGTCTAATACAACCATACCTACTAAAAAATCAGAAACATTCTCTACTGCTGCTGATAATCAGCCATCTGTAGAAATTCATGTGCTTCAAGGTGAGCGACCAATGGCAAACCAAAATAAGAGTATTGGTAAATTTCACTTAGATGGTATTCCACCATCACCACGTGGCGTTCCTCAAATTGAAGTTTCATTTGATATCGATTCAAATGGTATTTTGAATGTAAGTGCAAAGGATAAAGCAACTGGTAAATCGCAAAGTATTAGAATTGAAGCTTCTTCGGGATTATCTGATGATGAAATTCAGAAAATGAAAGCTGAAGCAGAAGCAAATGCTGATAGCGATAAAGCTGAACGTGAAAAAGTTGATAAACTTAATTCTGCTGATGCTTTAATTTTTCAAACTGAAAAACAGTTAAAAGAGTATGGCGACAAAGTTCCTGCTGATAAGAAAGCAGACATTGAAGGCGCACTCGAGGAGTTAAGAACTGCACATAAAAGTCAGGATATTAAGTCTATTGATGCTGCAATGGAAAAATTAAATACCATTTGGCAATCGGCTAGTGAGGAAATGTATAAAGATACTCAAGGACAACCCGGTCAGCCAGGTGCTGCGCCAGGAGCCGAAGCAGGTGGTGAAAATCCAAATGAAGGAGGTTCAGGAGGAGACGATGAAGTAACTGATGTTGACTTTGAAGAAGTTGACGATAAAGACGATAAATAATACATCACACTCTGGATAAATTAAAGGCTATGTAATTTAATTACATAGCCTTTTTTTTTGTTAACCCCTGTTAATAAGTTATTTGTTAAGTTTTATCCTTGATAGCGTTTTTTTTATTAATTTTGAGTCGTCTTTTTCATTGTTATGGGATATGAAAATAGTTGATTTTTAACTTTTATTAACTTGCGATTATCTTATTGGAAAGGCTTAACTTTTAATTTTACAGATTAATCAATTAATAATTACTAATTTTAAAACTATGAGAAAAAAATTACAATTGACAGGAACTTTTTTGCTGTTGATGATGTTTGGTTTTGTAAATGTTGTCACAGCACAAAATTTGGCTCTTAATCCAAGCTTTGAAAGTTGGACAACAAATGGAGCTCCCGGACCAGCTGATGATTGGGCTTTGTCAGGAACAAGTATGACAGGGGCTCAAGAAACAGTAAATGTACGCACTGGTGCATATAGTACTAACATAACATGGACTACTACTTCTACAAGACAGTTAGAACAATATATTGCAATAAATGGAAGTAGCAATTATGAATTTTCATTTTGGGTATTAGATAATGATCCAAATGGAAGAGCTAGAGTTGCAATCAGGTGGTACGATTCAGGAGGTGACTTAACTGGAACGCAGTATTATGGTGGCTACTCAACTGATTTGCCAACATGGCAAGAGCTTACAAGTGGTTCCCAAACAGCACCTGCGGATGCTGTAGAGGCCCATATCGAAATAAGAGTATATGATGTTTCTTGGTCGGGTACAGCAACTGTTTATGTTGATGATGTTCTTTTTGAAGAAAATACAACATTAGAGATTAGCTCAGCATATGCTGTAAGCGAAACAGCAGTTGATGTGCTTTATTCTGCAGCTATTGCTTCAGTAAATGCTACTGATTATTCTCTTACAGGGTCAACTGCAATTACATTCTCTGGAGCTACTATTGATGGAACAAACCCAAGTTTAGTTCATCTAACTGGTGCTTCTGTAAATATGGCGAGTGATATTACTCTTGATAATATTACAGACGCTGCTAATGCTGATAATTTCGATTTTTATGCTGGAATTATGTCATGTGCATTTGTTAACACTACTAATCCTGGTGGCACCATGAGTAATGGTGAAATTGCAACATTTCAAGGTGTTGTAAGTGCAAATGATGCATATAATAATGTATGGTATAGCGATGCTACAGGAGCTTATAATGGTGTTTTAGTATATAGCAGTAGTTTTGATGGTTTAGTGGCAGTTGGCGATGAAATATTGTTTACTGCCGACAGAACAGTTTATAATGACTTAACTGAACTTGAGTATCCTACTCTAATTTCAACTATCTCAACAGGAAATACACCTTACGGTCCATCATTAATTAATGGGTCGGATATTGATGAAAACAATGCTTCTGATACAGATCCTGGAGAGTCATGGGAAGGTCAATTTGTGAAAATTGAAAACTTTACAGTGGATTCTTATGATGGTACAACATATAGTTACCGTTGTAGTTGGTCTGATGGAGCAAATACATTCTATTTTTATGTAGGAGACAATGTAGATTATCACCTTGGTAGTATAACTCTCAATGTTGGAGAAACTTATACTGAAATTTTAGGTGTAGTTGACTGGTTAAATGCTGGCCCATATTTTCGTATAAATCCTAGAGATCAAAGTGATGTTGTAGGGGCTGGTCCTGCTGAAGCACGTATTGTTGGATCAATGAATGGATGGAGTACTAGCGATCCTAATTATGTTATGAGTATGAATGCTAATGGATTGTATGAGCTAACCAAATCGCTTGACGCTGGTGATCATGAGTACAAAGTAATTGAAGGTGATGCATGGACTGATCCTAATTACCCTGATAATAATCAACATGTTATTTTAACAGCTACGGAAGATGTTACTTGGAAAACAAACACCACTGCTGATTTAGTAACTCATATGAATCCTGTAGTAGCTGGAAGTTTCTTGTCAGCTATTGGTGGAATCGATTGGGATCCTACAGAATTGATGGGCGAAATGACTGACCCTGACGGTGATGATATTTTTGAACTTGTTTTAACTATACCTGCTGGTACATACGAAGGTAAAGTTACCTTAAACCAGAACTGGGATCAGAGCACTGGTGGTAATGTAACATTTGAAACAGATGGAGTTACACCAACTACTTTTACCTACGATTTTCCAAATAATACAACTACAATCTCAGGACCTGCTCCTCCAACAGCACCAATTACCTTTATTGTTAATGATGCTACAAACATGAATTATGATGGTTTCTTCCTTAAAGGAAGCTGGGACGGAAACGGCCAGTACGATCCTTCATGGGGTAGTGGTATGGAGCATTCAGAGTTTTATGATGATGGAACAAATGGTGATGCAGTTGCAGGTGATCATATCTGGACATGCCAGCAAGATTTAGTTGTTGATGGCGGTTCCAATACTTGGGAATGGGGTGTTAATGATACTGAGAGTAATTGGGTTGCCGGTAACTGGCAGTTTACTATTCCCGATCAAACAGCACAAACATTAACATGGATGGTGCCAGATGTTGTTGATCTTGTGATTAACGAAATTATGTATAACTCTCCAGATGCTGATGAGGAGTGGATTGAATTATACAATAATACTGATCAAACAATTGACTTAGAAAACTGGGATGTTTGCGATAACGATGCATCACATACGCATATAATTATTCCTGCAGGATATAGTGTGGGACCAGGTGAGTTTTTCACCATTTCCATTGAAACAGACGGAGCTTTTCCTTTTACTCCTGATTATGATGGAACAGGAAATTTTGCCCTTAATAATAGCGGTGATGGAGTAAGAGTATGGAACCCCTCGCATATACTTGTTGATGTTGTTAACTACGATGATTCTGATCCATGGCCAACAAGCCCTGATGGCGATGGTCCTTCTTTATCATTAATCGACCCAGATACTGATAACTCACTAGCAGAAAGCTGGTTGGCAAGTATCCAAGATGGTGGTACACCAGGGTCAGAAAATTTCCCTCCAATTCCTTATGTTACAATTTCAAACCCAAATGGTGGAGAATTTATTTCACAAGGTGATGCATATGATATTACCTGGGTTTTTGATTTTTGGACTGGTGATATTGATATTAAGCTTGTTAAAGATGGTTATAGCCCGATTGTAATTGGATCTGATATTGCTGTTGCGGATGGAATTTGGACATGGAATGTATCAGAAGCAATACAGTTAGGTGATGATTATAAAATTATGATTGTGCCCGTTGATCCTATTGATCCTTCGGATGAAAGCGATGATTTTTTCTCAATTATTGAACCATATGTAATGCCGGAAATTGTCATTACTGAAATTATGTATAATCCTCCTGAGGTAGATAACGATTCACTTGAATTCCTCGAATTGTATAACAATGGTGATGAAACAGTAGATCTTGAAGGCTTTCATTTTACAGAAGGCATTGAATATATTTTCCCAAGTGTTGATTTAGCTCCTGATAATTATTTGCTTGTAGCTGTTAATTCAAACGCTATGATGAATACTTTTGGTGTTGATGCAATGCAATGGACAGATGGAGGGTTAAGTAATGGTGGTGAGGATATTGAATTACAAGATAGTTTTAATAATGTTATTGATTTTGTATTATATGATGATCATCTTCCATGGGATACTCTAGCTGATGGTTATGGACCTTCGCTTACACTTTGTAACCCTGATGTTGATAATTCTATAGCAGAAAACTGGACACACTCAATTAATTTAGCTGCTATAAATACTGATGGTGATTCAATATGGGCTACTCCAGGTTTTGGTTGTGTGGCAGAATTATTACCAGGATTTGAGGCTGATGTTACTAGTATTGAAGTTGGGGGTAGTGTATTGTTTACTGATCTTACAATCGGCGATCCAATAGAATGGATTTGGTCGTTTGAAGGTGGTACTCCAGAAACATGGAACGGACAAACTCCACCAGATATTTATTACAATGATGAAGGAATGTGGGACGTTACTTTATATGTTTCAGATGGAGCTAACAGTGCCGAAGTTACCTATACTGATTATATTGAGGTTGTTTATATTCCTGATCCTTTTGTAACTATTTCAGAACCAAATGGTGGTGAATTTATTTCACAAGGCGAACCATATGATATTACATGGGTTTCTGATTTCTGGACTGGTGATATTGATATTAAACTTGTAAAAGGAGTGGATACACCTGTTTTACTTGGTTCTAATATTTCAGTTGAAGATGGAAGCTGGATGTGGAATGTTTCTATTACAGAACAACTTGGTGACGATTTTAAAATTATGATCGTACCAGTAAACCCTGATGATCCATCGGATGAGAGTGATGGTTATTTCTCAATTATTGAACCATATGTAGCTCCAGAAATTGTTATTACCGAAATCATGTATAATCCTCCTGAGTCAGGAACTGATTCTTTAGAATTCCTTGAATTATATAATAATGGAGATGAAATAGTAAACTTAGAAGGCTTCTATTTCGCAGAAGGTGTTGAATACATTTTTCCAAATATTGATATAGATCCTGATAGTTATTTGCTTGTTGCTGTTAGTTCATCATCAATGTTGAATACTTTTGGTGTTGATGCACTACAATGGACAAGTGGTGGTTTAAGTAATGGAGGTGAGGATATTGAATTACGTGATAGTTATGATAATGTAATTGATTCTTTAACATATGACGATGCCCTTCCATGGGATCCTTTGGCTGATGGTAATGGACCTTCGCTAACACTTTGTAATCCTAGTGTTGATAATTCTATTGCAGTAAACTGGACTCATTCTGTTAATTTTGCAGCTTTAAATGCTGCAGGTGATTCAATATGGGCCACACCAGGTTTTGGTTGTGAGGTTGAGCTACTGCCAGGGTTTACTGCCAATACTATAAGTATTGTTGTTGGAGATTATGTAACTTTTACAGATTTAACACTTGGAGATCCAATTGATTGGAAATGGACATTTGAGGGAGGTACTCCTGAAATTGTGTTTGGGCAATATCCTCCCGAAATTTACTACGACGAGGTTGGAACCTGGGATGTTACTTTGTTTGTTTACGATGGCGTTACAACTGCTGAAATTATTTATGAGAATTATATTGAAGTAATTGATCTTCCGGCACCTGCAAATCTTGAAGCCGAGGTTGGACCATATGATGATGTTCAGTTAACATGGAGTGTGCCATCTACGACTGCTCAAATACAGATGGGCGTAACCGCAGAATTATTAGGATATAATGTATATCGTGATAATGATAAAATTAATGCTGTAGTTGTTGAAGTAGCTGAATATAATGATCCTGAACCTACAATAGGTTCACATGATTATTTTGTAACTGCTGTTTATGATAGTGGTGAGTCTGATCCTTCAAATATTGTATCAATTGTTGTAACTGATATTAACAACGTTGTTGCAAATTCAGTTAAATTATATCCAAATCCTACAGAAGGTATATTTACAGTTGAATATGTAGGAGAAGTTACAGTTGATATTTCAATAATAGACATAACAGGTAAGGAAGTATATAATAATAAAGTAAATAAAACTTCACAGGTTAATATCTCATATCTAGGTAAGGGATTGTACTTTGTGCGCTTACTTGATGATTCATCAAAAACTATACTTACCAAAAAACTTATTGTTAGGTAGTTTTTGAATAATAAAACAATAATTAGTAATAATATTATGGTTTTTTCAAAGGTAGTTTTGCTACCTTTGAAAAAATTCTTTTTTAAATTAAAATAACATACTTATGAAAAAAAATTACTTATTTAGTTTGGCACTTACTTTAATAGTGTCTTTTACGTTAACAGGTCAAAATTTAGTCGTCAATGGCGATTTTGAAAATTGGACAGATGGCGTTGCTGATAATTGGCTGGCCGATGGTGGAGCCGTTGAAATTAATCAAAATACTACAACTATCCAAAGTGGATCTTCCAGTTGCGAAGCAACATGGACATCGCAGGATAACCAGTATTTTACTTCTGATCTCTTCAATGTAACTTCAGGAATTGAGATAAATGCTAACTTTTGGGTTTATGATAATGACATAGCGGGAAGAGCTAGATTATGCATTATTTATGAGGGAGCCGACAACTATTATGGAGATTATAGTTCTGACATGGATGAATGGCAACAATTAGTTTATACAGAATTTGTACCTGATGGAGCAACTTCTGCAACATTTCAGATTAGATTTTATGATATTTCTGACGACTGGGATGGTGATGCCACTGTAATTGTTGATAATGTTGTTTTTGAGCAAAATACTACAGTTTACCCTGAGCCATCAAATTACCCAACTGAATTTGCAGCAACAGCAGCAGGTTTGGGTATTAACCTTACTTGGGTTGAATCAGCTGGTGATCAGCTACCTACAGGATACTTAGTTTTGGGAGAAAAACTTGTAACAAGAAGTTTTGATGTTCCTGTTGATGGTGTTCCTGTTGAAAATGACATGGATTGGTCTGATAACAAGGTGTCTATAAATGTAATAGGTGATGTGCAAGTTGCTTTTGACGGACTTGAAGCAAATACTGCATATGCATTTACCATATATCCTTTTACAAATTCTAGTGCCGATATTAATTATAAAACTGACGGTTCTGCACCCGATGCAACAGCAACTACAGCAAATCTTACTACAATAAATGCTGAAGGATTTGATAATGAGTTAAGTGCTTGGACATGGACTCCTTACAATGTGCTTGGTGATCAAGTTTGGGAATGGGCTGATACCTACGGAAACCCTCCAGGATGTGCAAAAATGACAGGTTATGATGGTGCTGCTTTTGATAATGAAGATTGGCTAATTTCACCTTCATTAGATCTTACAGCGTATAATGATGTAACTTTTGGTTTTGAGCAAGCACGTAATTATGGATCAAATGATGGTTTATTTGTTAAAATTTCAACAGATTATGATGGTTCAAGCGACCCAAGTACAAGTGGTACATGGACTGATATTTCAGATTCTTATATCTGGCACGAAGGCGGTTGGGATTTTATTGATGCCGGTTCTGTTGACATTTCTGCTTATAGCAGTGCTGCTACTCATATTGCTTTTATTTTTACAAGTACTACTGATGGAAGCGCGACATGGGAACTTGATAACCTAAAAGTTTTAGGTGTACTAAATACTGGTATTAATGGTAACAACATCCAAAAGCTTAGTATTTATCCAAATCCTGCAACTAGCAGTATAAATATAGTAAGCAATCTAGCTGGTACTATAAAAATAACCAGTGTTTCAGGTATGCTAATGATTGAAGATAAGTTAAATGCTGGTTCTAGTTCCATTAATATTGAAGAGCTTAATAGCGGATTATATATCATTGAAACTATTGATGATAGTGGTTTAAGATCAATTGGTAAATTGACTGTACGATAGTTAGCTTATTTATTTTTACTAATTATACTTAGGTATATAGCACTTAAACTAAACCGTTATAACCTAATTATTATAAAAAACCCTGTTTGTAGTTTGCAGACAGGGTTTTTGTTTATCTTTTTTTGTAATTTTATCCAGTTTTATACGTTATCGAAATAAACTTACTTTGAACGAATGTTTAACAAATTAATATTCTTCTTATTGTTGATTTATGTACCTTCTGTATTAGCTCAAAAGCTAGATGCTGTCCGTATAGAAGTTCCCGCTGATATAAATGTTGAGCAGTTTCATGTTGAGCCTATTGGTGATAATGGTATGCTCATATTCTACGAAAGTAGAGAGGTAAATAAAGAAGAAAAGAGAAAATGGTATTTTGGTTTATTTGATACAAATCTAAAACAGGTTTGGTTGAAATTTGTGCCTCTTTATGATAAAATGGAGTATATCACATCAAAAAAAGTAAAGGGGAATATCTATTTTTTGTTTAAGAATATTAATACAGAGAGGTTTGAATATGGTTATTATGAAATTGTTACTTATAATTATAAAAATCAGTTTTTTTCACAAATATCAGGATCAATCCCTTTAAAAGCTGAGGTGGCTGGTTTTGATGTAATTGATAATACCGCTTGTATTGCATTAAATCTTAAAAAATACCAAACTGATCTTGTTTTTATTAACATTTCTACCGGTGATGTAGTTCCAATACATATAAACGAAGGGGTTGAAGGTTATATTGAGGCTTTATATGCAAATAATGCAAGTAGTACTTTTTTTGTGGCAGTTAAGCAAAATAGAGATCGAAGATATATTGTTGATTATCTATACAGTTATTCCTCAAATGGAGAAAAACTTTCAGAATTGAAAATAGATAGTAAAGAATCGATTAAATATTTCAGGGATTATGTTTTTATACATCGAAGTGCAAATGAGTTTTTAATTTTTGGCACATACGATATTCTAACAGGTCGTACATTATCATTTAAGGATATTACTGAAGAAAAAGAAGCTGAAAATGCTGGAATGTTTTTTATGAATATAGTAAATGGCAAGCAAGAGTCATTATTGTTTTATGATTTTATGAGTTTTAGTAATGTTATAAATAGCGTACAGCTAAATGATATTTCAACCGTTAATTTTGCTGATTCGGTGCGGTCAAATAGTAATGTTCAAGCTGTAATGGCATCTTTTAGTTTAACCGACCCAACTGTATTTAAAACAGAAAAGGATGTGTATATTTTTTCTGCAGATGCATACCGCCCTTACTATCGAACGGAAACTCGTATGGATTATGACTTTTATGGAAGACCTTACCCATATACTTATAATGTATTCAGTGGCTACGAATTTTATGATGTTATTGTAGCAGGCATTTCACCCAATGGTAATTTGCTTTGGGATAACGATTTTGAAATTAATGATGTATTAACATATTCTACTAGTAGGAATTCGATTATTTTTGAGGACGATAATTATATTTCCATGGCTTATGTTAATAATGGAAATATAATTTCGCAAACTATTGAAGGTCCAGTAGATATCGATAGATCAAAAATGAAAATAGGCACTAATTTTCCTCAAGATAAGGTGTCTCAAGATGAAAATAATAAAATAGTTAGATGGTATAGTGATTACTTTCTAATTTATGGTTACCAAAAGCTAAAAAATCGTACCCTCGGCGAACAGTCTGTTAGAGTAGTTTTTTATGCAAATAAAATTACTTACAGATAAAATAACCTGCTAAAAATAATTATGGAAAAATTACTATTTATTTTTAGATATTTTAAATATCTATTGACCGCAAAAACCAGATATCGAGTACACTCTCAGCATGTATACGATTTTATTAATAATGTATTAAGAGATAAAGAACAGTACACTTATTATGAAGTATTATGGAAACACAGAAATGAAATAGCTGCTAGTAATGATCCGATTGAGACTGTCGATTTTGGTGTTGGTTCCGGTAAGAAAGCATATTCTACAAAAATAATTTCCTTGGGTAAAATTGTTAGGTTGAGGTCTCATAAGGAAAATGAATTGAAGTTGCTTTATAGAATAGTTAGGTTTTATAAGCCTAGTAATATACTCGAATTTGGAACTGCTGCAGGGATAAGTACATCCTATATTAAATGTGGAAATAAAACTAGTCACATGGTTTCCATGGAGGGCTGTTCAAATTTAGCATCAAGAGCCAATGAGTTATTTAATGGATTAGGCTTGCAAAATATTGAAATAGCAGTTGGAAACTTTGATACTAGTTTACATGCTGTTTTAAAAAAATTTACTACTCTTGATTTTGTTTTTTTTGATGGAAATCATCGTAAAGAACCAACATTAAGGTACTTTGAGGATTGTGTACAACTGTCAAATGAAAATAGTATTTTTGTTTTTGATGATATTCACTGGTCGCAAGGAATGGAAAGCGCATGGAATACCATAAAAAAAGACAGTAGGGTTAGTATTACCATAGACCTATTTTGGTTTGGTATCGTTTTTTTTAGAAAAGGAATTGAGAAACAGAATTTTATTCTTCGTTATTAAATTATATACAAATGCAAAAAAGTATTATTGATTTTAAAGGTATATCACGTTTTTTTCAGGTTGGTACCGAAACAGTTAAAGCGTTACTTGAGGTGGATATACTTATCAAAGAAAATGAGTTTGTTGCAATTATGGGTCCCTCAGGATCTGGAAAGTCAACAATGATGAATATACTTGGGTGTCTTGATACTCCAACTGCTGGCATTTATAATCTTAATGGTCAGGATGTTAGCACGATGACAGATAACGAACTTGCTGATGTTAGAAACAGGGAGATTGGATTTATTTTTCAAACATTTAATTTATTGCCAAGGTCAACGGCACTTGAAAATGTAATGTTACCATTGGTTTATGCCGGAATTAATAAAAATAAGAGAATTAGCAGAGCTGAGGATACTCTTGCTAGTGTACAACTATCCGATAGGATGAATCACCGACCTAATGAACTTTCTGGAGGTCAGCGACAGCGTGTTGCTGTTGCTAGAGCATTGGTTAATAACCCATCCATTGTACTTGCTGATGAGCCAACAGGTAATTTAGATTCAAAAACATCGTTGGAGATATTGGGATTGCTTGAAGAAATACATGAGCAAGGGAATACTATTATTGTTGTAACTCATGAAGAAGAAGTTGCTCAACATGCACACCGAATTATTAGAATGCTTGATGGTCGTATTGCTTCAGATGAAATAAATACAAACATTAAGAAAGTTTAGAATTACTGATGAAAATCTATACAAAGACAGGTGATGCCGGAAAAACTTCTTTAATTGGAGGAACGCGTGTTGCAAAGTATGACCTTAGAATTGAGAGCTATGGAACTGTTGATGAATTGAGTGCCTGGATTGGACTTATTCGAGATCAGGAAATTGACTCTGATATTTCTAAAAATCTAATTGAGTTGCAGGATAGGTTATTCACCATCGAATCGATGCTTGCTTGTGATACTGCCCCATCTAAACTAAATATTCCGGAAATATATGAAAAAGATATTGAATTTTTGGAAAAGGAAATTGATTTTATGACAGGTCAACTTCCTGAATTAAAGTCATTTTTGTTGCCTGGTGGTCATACAACCGTTTCATATTGTCATCTAGCACGAACAGTTTGTAGGAGAGCCGAACGTCTTGTAATTCGGTTAAACGAGCAATTTGATATTAGCCCATTGATTTTGAAGTATTTAAATAGATTGTCAGATTACTTATTTGTTCTTTCAAGAAAAATTGCAGTAGATACTGGTGCAAAAGAAATTCTGTGGAAGCCAAAGGGCGATACATAGTAATTATTAATAATAAATTCCATAATTTAAATAGCTGATATATAATTGTTTAGTTGTAATATTTCGATTTTTGTTTTTTTTATTTGGTATCTATAAAAAAAAATTATATTTGCAAAAAAATTAATCATATGTATTGGACTTTAGAATTAGCATCAAAACTTGAGGATGCACCATGGCCTGCAACAAAAGATGAGTTGATTGAATGGGCAATTCGTACTGGTACTGCTGCAGAAGTAATAGAAAATCTTAAGGATGTTGAGGATGAAGGAGAGGCATATGATCGTATTGAGGATTTATGGCCAGACTATCCCACTAAAGAAGACTTTTTTTTTAACGAAGACGAGTATTAGAAAATATTAATTTATAAAAAAAATGGCTATTATATTTGTTTATAGTAGCCATTTTTTTTGTTCGTCAATAACTTCTTAAGTAGTGCTTGCCAGAAAACGCCAATTTCTTCGTTACGCTTGTGCTGAAAACAAATATTTACAAAAGTAAACTTATTGTTATTCAGTACTTCGCAAGCCTCGAACTTGACAATTTATGACTAAGCACTACAAAATAATGAGTTTTCTTGCTGATACTAAGTATAATTATAGTCGTCTCAACCAACGCCAGAGTAATCGCTAATCAAATCCATCGAAATACCAAAATATGGTACTATTTCTGTAAATGTACTATCTGCATCATTTTTGAGCATGGTATTACTGTATGCAAAGTTTATGTTTTGATTTGAAAATGTGAGCAATTCAGAAAATCTTATCTTTGCACTATGTTGCGATTATTTACATACATGTTTTCTTTTGTTTTTTTAGCAATAATTTCATCCTGCTCTCAGCAACAAAATAAAACTGATAGTGAAGTTATTTATGTTAAACAAGATAATAATATACAACTTGAGATAAGCCCTCTTGCAAATAAAACAACCAACTCAATTCATGGGCTTGGCACTATTTCAAATGAATCATTCATTCATCATGCTAAAATATCTCGAAATGTTGGAAGTTTTGTAAATAATAATTTGACCGAAATTGTCCCAATAACAACCAGTGTACCTGCTTGTAAAGAAAGTTTTAATTTTACTTATTTCACTAAAGATAGAATTATTAACAACCCCGTTACTTTAGTTAATATAGTTTTTGATAATGATATTTTTGATAATACCGACTATTATTACACAAATGGAATTAATATTGAATTAGTAACCCCGGTTGCAGCAAATTCACCTCTTTCGAGTATTTTGGTAGGGTTAAGAAATTCGCAAATTGATTTGCATGGATTTTCTTTACGACAGAATATTTACACACCTGTAAATCCTGATATTGAAGATGTATCAGTTGGTGATCGTCCTTTCTCTGCGTTTTTAACCATAGGTCAATTTCGTCAAACTTACAATTTCGACAAGTATATTTTCATAAAAAGTAGTTTTAATATAGGTGTTATTGGCCCTGCATCGCTGGGAGGTTTTGTGCAATCTTCTATACATGATATTGAACCGGTTGGTTGGTCTAACCAAATTAACAATAATATAATAATTGACTATCAAGTTAAACTTGAAAAAGGAATTATTAGCACTCCTCATGTTGAACTCAATATTACGGCAGGAGGAAATGTGGGAACTATATTTAACAAAATAAATGGAGGGCTGTATTTTAGAGCGGGTAGTTTTATCCCTGTTTATAGAGGGTTATCAACAATATTTGGGGCGTCACAAAAAAACAATAAACTTCAATATTGGTTTTTTATGAGTGGTCATAGTGATGTGGTGTTTTTTGATGCAACTCTTCAAGGGAGTATGTTTAACACCAAAAGCCCATATGTAATTCAAAGTAACGATATTAATAGGTTTGTTTTGAATTTGAGTGTTGGATTTGCAATGTATTATAAAAAGGTGGGCTTTGAATTACAAAATTTTTATCTTTCACCTGAGTTTACAAATGCCTACGATTTTAGGTGGGGACGTATTAAACTAACTTTTCAAATATAGGAATATGACAATAAAAGAGGAATCAAATAAGGGTATATCAAAAACAATAGAGGATGTGACACAAGATGCTAAAATTGAATTTCCTGTTACTTTTGATCTTAAAGCAGTTATAGTAGCTTCAATTTCCAATGAGGAAAATAAAAAAAATTTAGTAGGAGTATTCGATATTCTAAATGTTAAAAATTCATACATAAGTAATAAGAAAAGCAGTAAAGGAACATATGTTAGCTATAATTATAAAGTAACTTTGAAAGATAAGATCCAATTAGAAAAACTTTACTCTGATTTGAAAAATGTACCAGGCTTAAAATTTGCCCTATGATACAAAAAATTCTTGCAGTGGCGTTGGGTGGCGGCATAGGGGCTGTATTAAGGTTTCTGATATTTACATATTATGATAAATTTAGTAATCAAAATTTTCCATGGGCGACACTTGTAGTAAATCTTGTTGGTTCGCTATTAATTGGTTTTCTTTGGGGTTTATTTGATAGAGTGTATGTAAGCCCCGGAATAAGGTTGTTTTTGTTTGTTGGTATTCTTGGTAGTTTTACAACATTCTCTACATTTGCTTTCGATGTGTTTAGTTTGACTAAAGGAGGTGAATTTAAGAATATGATAATATATATACTTGCCACAAATATTTTTGGAATTGCTCTTGCATTCGTAGGTTATCATATATCAAAAATATTATAATGCACGAAATTGAACCATACTATAATTGGCGTTATATTTATGTTGCATCAAACGATTATAATTCGCCATTTTACGGTAAGGAGTACAGTGAATTTACAGATTGGAATATCGATTATTTTATTGGATTTAAGGGTGAATTTGATGATATTGCATGGCGAAAACTGCTTCCTAATCAACTATTTAATACTATAAATAGTATAATCACAAAACGATTGAGTATTTAAAACTTAGTCACTCTCAATTTTACATCCTTGAGTCCACTCTGAAAAGTAAAAAAAAGAATGCCACTAAGACACGAAGCCACCAAGAATCACAAAGAGCTTATTTCTAACACTTTATTATTAGTGCATCTTTGTGTTTTAGTGCCTTTGTGGCAAATTGTGGCTTTTTGGAGTGTACTCATCCTTATAATCTTGAAACAATGAAAAATGCAGCAATAATAAAAGTGTATGGACGCGTGCAAGGTGTTGGGTTTAGATTTTATACGAATAAAAAAGCAGTAGAGTTAAATATCTTTGGTTTTGTTCAAAACAAACATGATGGCTCTGTATATATTGAGGCGCAAGGTAACGAAGCTGATTTGCAAACATTTATTGATTGGGTTAACATAGGTACACAATGGTCGAGAGTTAATAAGGTTGAGGTGCAGTTTGTGCCACCCTTGAATATTGATAGATTCCTAATGAAGTAAAATATTTTTCAATTAGTATTGGGCTCTGGTGTTTTTATATCTCTTTCCGATTCTATTCAAAAAAATTAACATTTGTTAAAGTATTTCATATCCCAATTTTAACTATTCTTACTACCTTTACACCCTTAAATTTTAAATCATAAAAAAATGGAAAAAGTTAAAAAGTTTATTGACGACAATAAGGAACGATTTATGGAAGAATTGTTTGAGGCAATTCGTATCCCGTCAATCTCATCATTATCAGACCATAAAGATGATATGGTTCGCATGGCTGAATATTATAAAAAAAGTTTATTAGCAGCCGGAGTAGACAAGGCAGAAGTTATGCCAACAACAGGTAATCCGGTTGTTTATGCTGAAAAAATAATTGATAAATCTCTACCAACAGTGCTTGTTTATGCTCATTATGATGTTATGCCTGTTGATCCGGTTGAACTATGGGATTCTCCACCTTTTGAGCCAGAAATACGTGATGGAAAAATATGGGCCAGAGGTGCCGATGATGATAAGGGTCAGGGATTTATGCATGTAAAAGCTTTTGAAGCTTTGGTTGCCAATAATATGCTTAGTACCAATGTTAAATTCATGATTGAGGGCGAGGAAGAAATAGGATCTGTTAGTCTGGGTGCATTTTGTGATGAAAATAAAGAAATGCTCAAAGCTGATATAATACTTGTTTCGGATACAGGTATGATTGCTGAAGATATACCTTCGATTACCACAGGCTTGCGTGGACTTTCATACTGGGAAGTTGAAGTTACAGGACCAAGCCGAGATTTACATTCAGGACTTTTTGGAGGAGCAGTTGCTAACCCTATTAATGTGCTTGCACAAATGATTTCTGACATGACAGATGAAAATGGTAAGGTTACAATTCCTGGGTTTTATGATGACGTACTGGAGTCAACCGAAAAGGAAAGAGAAATGTTGAATAATGCTCCTTTTAGTGTTGATGAATACAAAACAGCAATAAATGTTGAAGAGTTAGAAGGCGAGGCAGGGTATACTACAATCGAAAGAACAGGTATTCGTCCATCGTTTGATGTGTGCGGTATTTGGGGTGGTTATACAGGCGAAGGTGCAAAAACTGTAATTCCTTCAAAGGCATTTGCAAAAATATCAACTCGTTTGGTTCCTAATCAAAATAATGAAAAAGTTGCCACTATGTTTGAAGAGTATTTTAAAAGCATAGCTCCAAAATCAGTAAAAGTAAAAGTTGAATATTTGCACGGTGGTCAGGCTTATGTTTGTCCAATTGATCTTCCTGCGTATAAAGCTGCTGAGTTAGCTTTCGAGAAGGTTTATAATAAAACTCCTGTGCCAACTCGTAGTGGTGGTAGTATCCCTATTATTTCAACTTTTGAGGATAAACTTGATATAAAATCTGTACTAATGGGTTTCGGACTTGAGTCAGATGCCATTCACTCACCAAATGAAAACTATCCTGTAAATAATTTCTACAACGGCATAGAAACCATAACATGGTTTTATCAATATTTTGCAGAAATAATGAAGAAATAATAATATTTTAAAGGTTAAAATCTAATAACCATTTTAATATTTTGTTGAAAAAGCCTGAAGTAGTTATATTTCAGGCTTTTAATTTTTTACCTTACCTGAATAATTCAGGCTAAATCTTTAAATGCCTATCTATTTCTCGTTTGCTATCTTTTTCTTTTAGGCTATTTCGCTTGTCATAAAAATGTTTTCCTCTGGCAACAGCTATTTCTAGTTTTGCAAGACCACGGTCGTTAATAAACAATTTAACAGGAATAATAGTCATGCTTTTTTCTTTAACCTTGATGTTGAGCTTTTTAAGTTCACGCAAATTAAGTAATAGCTTTCTGTCTCGTTTTTCCAAATGATTATTGTAGGTGCCAAAGCTATATTCTGAAATATGCATGCCGCGCACAAACATCTCACCATTTTCAAAATAGCAAAACGAATCGGAAAGGTTAGCTTTTCCTAACCTTATTGCCTTAATCTCGGTGCCGGTAAGTACAATGCCAGCAACTATTTTTTCGATTAAAAAATACTCCCACGAAACTCTTTTATTTTTTATACTGATATTTTTTTGCATAGTATTGTATTAAAATGCAAAGGTAATAACAAATGGTATAATTGTTAGTAACTATTACTTATTTGTCGAAAACTCATTATTGTGGCAGTAACTATTATAGTAACTTTGTGCTCTGATATGAAAGAATATTTTTTAATCAGGGAATGCAATGCAAATATATCTGCACAGATAGATGCAGTAAAATTATATTTTTTAGACGGTCAAATTTATTTTTGACCGTTTTTTTTTGGTATTAACAATTATAAAAGGGTACTTATGATTAATATTAAAGGTAGGAGCTTGGTTTCAATAACTGACTATAGCAAGGAAGAAATAATCCATATTCTTGATTTGGCTGAAGATTTTGAGAAGGATCAGCGACAACAAATATTGGATAAACATGTAATTGCTTCAATATTTTTTGAACCATCAACACGTACAAGACTGAGTTTTGAAAGTGCGGTTCAGTATTTAGGAGGTAGTGTAATAGGGTTTGCAAGTGCCGACACTTCGAGTGTTAAAAAGGGAGAATCGTTGAAGGACACCATCCTTACAATCAGTAATTATTCTGATTTGATCGTTATGCGAAACCCAATGGACGGTAGTGCAAGGTATGCAAGTGAGGTTTCTCCGGTACCGATAATAAATGCAGGCGATGGTGCAAATCAGCACCCTACACAGTGTTTGTTAGACCTTTATTCCATAAGGAAAACACAGGGGAGTTTAGATAATATTCATATTGCCATGATCGGTGATTTAAAATATGGGCGTACTGTTCATTCTTTGGTACAAGCTCTATCACTGTTTGGAGCTACTTTTCATTTTGTTTCGCCCGAATCACTTAAAATGCCCAGTGCTGTTAAAACATGGATTAAAAATGCAAATTTGGAATATTATCAATACACTGATATTATGGATATTATGCCAGTTGCAGATATTCTTTACATGACACGGATTCAGGGTGAGAGATTTCCTGATCCACTTGAATACGAAAAAGTTAAAAACTCATATATTCTTGAAAACAGTATGTTAGAAACATCAAAAGATAACATGAGAGTACTTCATCCATTACCAAGGGTAAATGAAATAAATGAAGATATTGATGATAACCCTAAGGCATATTATTTTCAACAGGCTAAAAACGGAGTTTATGTTAGGCAGGCTTTAATTGCTGCAATATTGGGATTAAAATAAATTACCTCATTCATTCATTCATTTTCTCATTCACTCATTAATCATGGACAACAATAAAAGAAAAGAATTAAAAGTATCTGCTATCCGTAATGGTACAGTAATAGATCATATACCTTCAGATAAATCATTTCAAGTTATTAAAATATTGGATCTGGAATCGTCAAATAATCCAATTTATTTTGGAACTGCATTTGAGAGTAAGAAATACGGAAAAAAAGGAATAATAAAGATTAGTAATAAGTATTTTAAGGATGAAGAAATTAGTAAGATTGCCATGGTAGCTCCATCGGCAACACTTATTGAAATATCCGATTATGAGGTTACAAGTAAGGAAAAAGTTGTTTTACCTGAGTTTATCGATAAAATTGTTAAGTGTTTTAATCCTAATTGTGTAACAAATGTTGAGGATGTAGAAACAAAGTTCAGAGTAATTGAGGATCACAATGGTGAGATGAAATTGGCTTGCCATTATTGCGAAAAAACAATGAAAAAGGAAAATATTGAGTTCTTTTAAGAAGAAACATATAATTACGAGTCTTATAGAGCAAGGTGAGGGGCTTCAGATTGATTTTAAATTTGAAGTAAGTGATGCAGTTAAAATTGCCCGTTCCTTAGTAGCATTTGCTAATACAATTGGAGGAAAACTTTTAATAGGGGTTAATGATGATGGTGTAATTTCTGGTGTGAAATCTGAAGAAGAGATTTTTATGATTGCAAAGGCTGCTGAGAAATATTGCATTCCTAAGGTAGAATTTATTTCAAAAAACTGGAGGTTTAAAGGTAAAGATGTACTGGTTATAGATATTAATAGTAGTTTGCTAGCCCCCCACAAAGCGCCGGATCAAAATGGTGAGTTTAAGGCATATGTGCGCACTGATGACCAAAATATGCTTGCCAATGGTGTTCAAATGAAAATATGGAGAAAGCAAAACACAGATAACGATATTAATTTTGTTTATTCGGAGGATGCTAAAGCAATACTTGAAATATTGACAAATAAAGAATCCGTATCATTGCCAACTATAATATCATTAATTGATTCGTCAAGATATAAAATTGAAGGCATATTAGCTGAATTAGTTATTATGAAAGTTATTAATATGACGGTTAATGTTGATACAGTGCTGTTTTCTCTGATGGATCCGGAGTGTTAAAATTTGTTATTAAAGATAAATCGGTAATTACGATTTATTACGGAGTCATTTTTATCTGTACTTTTGTGTCATAAATTTATTCATGAAGTGTATTAACAAAATTATTATAGTAGTTGTCGTTACATTACTAAGCCCCATTAGTATATTTGCACAGTTGCCCTCCACAGGGTTTGGTAATACGCAAAGTGATAATTCATCGGTCGTTGGTAAACCTAAACTATCAGTTTCGCTCACATCTTCATTTGCTGCATATGCTCCAGGATATACATCTTTTGGAACTACCATCATGCCTAAAATAACTTTTCCTGTTTCAGATAAATTTAGTTTGAGTACGGGTATTGGTTATTCTTCACTTTTTATAAATACTGAAAATGGCAGTGTGTTTAACTCAGCTCCCTCAAGCTATGGTCATGTTTTTGTTTCGGGTACATATGCTGTTAATGAAAAAATATCGCTTAGAGGTACTGGTTACAAGACATTTAACCTTTCGCAATCCGCACCGTTTAATAATGAATCAAATTCTGTGGGTTATGACTTTAGCTCTCAAGGAATTATTGTTGACGTAGAGTATCGAGTAACTGATAATTTCAGAATTAATGTTGGTTTTGAATACCGTGAACAAAATACACCAATGTACAACCCAAATGGCTTTCAGCAAAATAATCCATACCATAATGCTATGTCACCGTTTCGGAGTACTAATAATCACAATAGTTTAGTTCCATTCTAAATTAAATTTAGGCAACCTTTTTTCATATTTACTGTCTCTTTGGCATAATATTTTCTTTAAAATGGTCATGGTCTTGATTCTTTTTGAAATCATTAATTTAAATACTAAACTTTATGAAAAATGGATTATTAATTTCAACTTTTTTACTTTTTGCTATCCTTTTTAGTGGTTGCCCATCTTCTACAACTCAATATCATCAAGGTGTTTTCCCTAACACACCTATTAATTTTGTCGAATTAAATTCTAATTATGATGATTACAATAGCATATTGCCAGTTGTGCAGTATAATCAGTATCTGTATTTTTCTTCAAATAGAAATAGCGCAGGGCAAAATTTTGATATCGTAGGAGATGATGTTAATGTTTGGTGGGATATGGAGACAGGTCTGCTTACCGTAAATGATGATGTTATTTACAATCTTCATTTTTATGATACCTTGAAAAGTATGATTAATACTCCGAATAATGAGTTTGGTCCTTTTTCGTTAAATTATTGGTTACCAGAAGGAACAGAGTCTTCAAGTAGGTATGATATGGTTACTTATTCTACTAATAATGAAAGTGATAATTATAAATCAAAGTTTGTTTACCATAAATCAGATGGTTTTGGAAATAATGACGGTAGTTTTTTTGGACCTTTTGATATTTACATGATTAATTCATTACAAAATGCTCAGTATATTTCTTTTTTAAGGGAGGCGGATTATGACGGAACATATGGAGAGAATGAGCCATCACAGTATGATAAGATGATATTTAATGCAAGTATTGATGGCAATACTGGTATATTTAGTGTTGATTTGCCCGTAAATGATAATTTTATTGAGATGCTTAAAAGTGATACAGTAATCTCACCAGTTTTGATTACTGAATTAAACTCTGATTATGAAGACAAGTGCCCTTTTGTTAACGAACATTTATTGGTATTTAGCTCTAATCGCGAAGGTGGATTTGGTGGATATGACTTATATTATTCGCGCTTTGAAAATGGTTTGTGGCTGCCACCAGTTAATTTTGGAGCAGATATTAATACAAGTTATGATGAATTTAGACCAGTAACAATACGTGTTCGTGATTTTGTTAATGATTTAATGATATTTTCTTCAAACAGACCTGAGGGTAAAGGTGGTTATGATTTGTATTATGTTGGTATGCCATTTAAGATAAATAATACAGTACTAATCATTCATTAAGTTGTAATATTTAGGTTCGTAATAAGGCATAAGCTGAGGATGAAAGGCAAATATTAAGTCAGCCAACAATAAATGTGGCTCAAGAGTGCCTGTTTCAAAATATGATGATGATTTTGAGTCGCAAAATATTATATTTTTATTTTTGAAGGCTTCAAAATTTTTGTAGAGATTGTTTTCGTTACCTAGTTTTTTATACGAAAAACCATCAGAGTATGTGCCAACTATTCTCCAAAAATTAGCATTATGTGCTTTGTTAAATACCACTTCAAAGTCTAGATTTACACTTCCTGTGCTTTGGTTTTCTTTCCATAGATAATTGGCTCCTGCATCCCTAAATAATTTAGCAATATAACTTTGTCCTCCAGGCATAAACCATTGACCTGCATAGTATTTATCAGAAAAAATGCTTGGGTTAACACCAGCTTTCATAGCTAATTTTTTGTAACGATTATATTCTATTACTATTGAATCAAATATTACATCCGCCTCATAGGTTTTGTTAAAAAATAATGCAGTAAACTTTATCCATTCAGCTCTACCAAGTGGGTCCGATTCCAAGAAGTCAAAAAATGGAATCATGGTAATATTTGTAGCTGCCAGAGGATGTTTTTGTGATAAATTGTATGGTGAGTAAAAAATAATTCTTGGACCTAACTCCAAGGTTTTTTCCAGATAAAAGTTGCCATTATTCGCCAAATCCACAATTTGATTATTGGAATATCGCTCTTTTATTTCCTTATTTTTAATGTATTCTGATTCTGAAATAGCTATTACTTTATCAATTATGTTAAGCTTACTAAAAGCATTAAGCTGAGTAGCCGAAAAAACAGCAACACTATCCATTGGTATTTGAAAATAATTAGATGACGATTGGTAATTATGATAATATGATGAGTCAGTAAAAAAATATGTGACTAGTATCTCGTCATTGTTGCTAGGACTATAAATTACAAGTTTTTTTACATTATTTATTTCATAAATATCGAAACCAGTTGCGTATATTACTGATGAATTAAGAATAGAATCTGCTATGCTGTCAAAAAGATTGTTTATATCATATGCATTTTTATTTTGGGTGCATGAAATGTGCAATAATAAGATGAGCATAATAATGATAAAGAAAATATTTTTCATTTTTATTCTTTTTTTGAAAACCTCTGGCTTAAGCCTAGAGGGTATTATATTATTCGCTCCTATGGAGCTTAGTTTGGTTCCCAATAATACCAAAGTGGCATAGCCACGATTCATATATTCGTATTGGAATTTATCCCAATGCGGGTATTATATTATTCGCTCCTATGGAGCTTAGTTTGGTTCCCAATAATACCAAAGTGGCATAGCCACGATTCATATATTCGTATTGGAATTTATCCCAATGCGGGTATTATA
>Ga0307987_1000509_pt1 | contig 23384 bp, 17 predicted proteins | sample EllFjometagen181_FD_203157 | JGI IMG/M metagenome (GOLD analysis project Ga0307987, IMG submission 203157) | Marine microbial communities from Ellis Fjord, Antarctic Ocean - #181 | ecosystem: Environmental > Aquatic > Marine > Unclassified | place: Southern Ocean | collected 2014-10-08 | reverse complement strand
ATTAAATTATAGGCCTAGAAAATGTCTAGGCTTTAAAACCCCAAAAGAAGTTAATGATGAGGAAATGGTTGTTGCACTTGCAAATTGAATTCAGGAGGAAGTCCTAATTAAGTAACCATGCATTTCATACATGGTTATTAACATTGAACTGTATCCTGCGTAGCTGTAGACGAAGCATGGAAATTGTGACAGAGCCATTTTTTTAGATTTCGGTATCGATATCGATTCCGAATTGCTGCAGAAGACCTTCAAGTTCTTCGTTTGAATAGTATTCAATCTCAATAGTTCCAGGTTTTTTCTTGCCGTTTGCTTTTGTCTCAACAGAGTTAATTCTTACAGCTGTACCAAAGTGACCATGTAGTCTGTCTGACAGATCATTCAGGTATGTTATAGGCAGGTCTGGTTGTGTTGGGCTTTTAACTCTTGGAGTCGTCTGCTGTCTTTTTATAAATTTTTCAAGTTGTCTGACTGTAAAGTTTTGTTTGATTGTTTCATATGCAAAAGCAATTTGATCTGCAACACTTCCCACCCCGGATAGTACCTTTGCGTGACCAGTTGTAAGTTTGCCATCTTCAATCAAGTCTATAATCTCTTCAGGAAGATTCAGTAGTCTAAGGGTGTTTGCCACTGATGCGCGAGCAATTCCCATTTTGCCTGAGATTTGCTCTTGAGTCATATTAAATTTTTCAGCAAGCATTTGGTAGCCTTTTGCAATTTCAATGATATTCAAGTCTTCTCTTTGCAGGTTTTCAATAAGGGCAAGCTCTAGAGCAGTATTGTCATCAGCTTCCATAAGAATGATTGGAACTTTTTTGAGTCCGGCTTTTTGTGCGGCTTTGAAACGACGTTCTCCAGCAATCAGTTCATATTTTTCTTTGACTTGACGGACGAGTAGAGGCTGTAGAACGCCATGTTCTTTAATTGAAGCAGCAAGTTCTTCAATAGCTTGTTCATTAAACTTGGTTCTTGGTTGGAAAGCATTCTTCTTGATTTTATAAACAGGTAGTGTTGTTAAATTATTATCTTTTATTATATCAGCCTTTGTCGCTGCTTTAGGAGTTTCTTTTTTCTTCGTTTCGCTTTGAATCAAACTCCCTAATCCTCTGCCTAAACCTTTTTTTGTCATTATTCTTTTCCTGTCTTTTTGTTTTCGCCAATTTCTAAATCTGCAAGGAGACCTGCACCATCCTCAATTATTAAAGTTTTTGCCTTTATTGAACCAATAAAAAATCCTGTTGAAGTTATCCTTACAGTACCAGATGATTCTATATTAGCTTTCATCTTACCTCTGATCTCAATATGTTTATGTTCTAAGGTTTCTTTTAAAGATAAAATACTATTTCCTTCTCCAATAATCAAGTTGTTTGTTTCAATCTTTTTTATATCAAATGTCGCTCCGTCAAATAGTTCGACGCTTACATTGGCAAAAGCAGTTGAGTTTATCAACTTTCCTTTTATGACGATTTGATTTGCCTTTATCGATGAATCTTTCAGAACTCCATTGGTATTGATTTCAACGATGCCGACTGTCGCAATAACTTTTGTTTTTTCTCCATTTATAATATAGTCTTTTACATCCAGAGATTCTTTGCATTTAGGGCATATTATAGATGCCAAAGAACCTCTAACGTTATATTTATATCCGCATGCATAGCACTCAATTTGATGGAGAGTTGGTTTTGCTGTATGGGCATACCTTGCTCCGGACGAAGAGGCATCAGAAGGTTTGCTTTTCGTTGGAGTATTATTTTGCTTTTGTGACGCAGGCACACCAATCTTGTCACCATCTTTTTTATCTTTTTCTTGAGCAGATCTTTTGACGGCTTGTATTGATGTATATGAGTTTATTACATTTGACGATTTTGGAGGCATCTATTTAATCTTAAAACTTTGTTTATTTACGATTGAAAAAGCCATTCTTATTAGCAGCATCTGCATCAGATGACAGAGAGTCAACTTCTTCATTGTTTTTACTTGAAGATTTTTTTGGTGGCATTGATGTCGTATCAGGTGTGATTTCCGCATGACCAGTAAAGGTTACGCCATCTTCCACAGTAAGTCTCTTTGACTTTATGTCGCCGGCAATTTTTGCGCCAGTCTTAAATTCAAGCTTGTCATTTGAACTGATGTTGCCGGTAACGGTTCCTAATATTGTTGTGTTTGCAGATTCAATATTCCCTTTTATGGTTGCAGTTGGACCAATCTCACAGGTTGTTTTGCATGTTAAGTCACCTGTTAAAGTACCATTTATCTGAATGTTTCCCTTTGATGTTATTGTTCCCTCGATTGTAACATCATCTGATATTACTGTATTTGCGTCATTCATTTTGTTATCCTTTTCTTTATTAGTTCTAAGGTCTATGTTGACCAAACTGTAAACTGTAAATGGTAAACGGTAAATGATGGTGTTGCTTCGCAACTTATTTTAATTATAGATACGCCGTAGGCCTTCCACACTTCATCATTCATCATTTAGCATTCATTTGTAATTTGTAATTAGTAATTGACTTTACGGTTGCATTCCCGGACGATCCAATCCTGCAGTTTCGTCAAAGCCAAATAGAACATTCATGTTCTGTAGTGCTGATCCTGCCTGCCCTTTCATTAGGTTGTCAATATACGATACAACCCTTAGAATACCAGTACGTTCATCTACAGAGACCGTTAAATTGCAGAAGTTTGTACAACGCACATGATGTGAACCAATTGCTGTGTTTTTGTCATAAACTCTGACAAATGGTTCATCTGCATAAAAGTCTTTATATATTCTCAAGACTTTTTCTTCTGTTACACCCGGTGCCACTCGACCATATAGAGTCGACATAATACCACGACATATTGGAATTACCTGTGCTGTAAATGTCAGAGTGACATCTCTGTTGGCAAGAAGTCCAAGTTCACGTTCTACTTCACAAACATGTTGATGTCCTGTCAACCTATATGCATTCATATTTTCATATCTGTTTGGATAGTGGTGAAGAGCATTTGGTGTTTTGCCTGCACCGGAAACACCCGTTTTGCAGTCACATATCACACCATTTAAATCGATAATATTCTCTTTTGCAGCTGGAGCCAGTCCAAGTATGCAGCTTACTGCGAAACAGCCTGGGTTTCCAGCTAAATTTGTATTCTTAAGATTATTTCGATATAATTCCGGCAAACCGTAAACTGATTCAGGTAGTAGGGATGGAGTTTCGTGAGTAATCTCTTTGTCCAGTCTTCTTGCATACTCAGCATAGCTATCAACAGAGTTGAACCTGAAGTCACCACTAAAATCGATAACTTTTGCACCTTTTTCAAGTTCAGCTTTTGCAAGTTTCATACCTACTCTATCTGGCGTAGACATAAAGACTACATCATGTGGTTCCTGAGCTTCTTGAGATTCTGAATCAATAATATTCAAATTACAGAAACCATCAAGATGTGGATGTAAAGATGCAATATTTAGTCCAGTACTTCCTGGACTAATTAAAGTTTTCACTTCAACTTCAGGGTGTGATAGAAGAAGTTCTAGAATTCCAACTCCTCCATATCCACCAGCACCAATTATTTTTGCCGTAATCATTTTTATTCCTGTAATTTTTTCTTAAGTCTTTCAATTGCTTCAAGCACATTATCTCTGTGGCCAAATGCACTGAAACGAACAAAACCATTTCCTGTTGCTCCAAAACCAGCACCTGGTGTTGAGACAACATGACAGCTCTCAAGTATATCTTCAAAAACATCCCATGAATCTTTTCCTGGGAAATGAGCCCAGATATATGGTGCATTGTCACCACCATAAACTGTGATTCCAATAGCTTTAAGAGCTTCGCTAATTAAACGTGCATTTTCCATATAGAATGCGATACGTTCTTCAATTACTCTCCACCCTTCTTCTTCCAGACATGCAATACCACCTTTTTGAATGATGTTTGAAGCACCATTGAAAACAGTACACATAATTCTTGTCCAGTCTTTAAGAACAGAAGAACCATCTTCGAACTTTAGTTCTTTTGGAACAACTGTCCAACCAAGACGTATACCTGTGAACCCGGCAGGTTTTGAGAATGAACTAATCTCCATGGCGACTTCTTTTGCACCCTTAATCTCAAAAATAGATTTTGGAATGTCTGGATCTTGAATGAATGTTGCGTATGCTGAATCAAAAATAATGATTGATTTATTCTTTTTTGCAAAAGCAACAAGTTCTTCAAGTTGTTTTTTTGTTGCAGTTGCACCTGTTGGATTGTTTGGAGAACAGAAATATATAAGATCTGTTTTAGGAGTGTTTTCCAAATCAGGAAAAAAGTTGTTTTCTGGTTTACATGGCATATAAGCTATATTTTTAAAATTACTATTTTCTGCTGAATATTCACCTGTTGCACCAATGATTACACTTCCGTCAACATATACAGGATATGCTGGATCCTGAACTGCAATTGTTGCATCTGAACCAAAAAGCACTTGTAGTCTGCCACAGTCACATTTTGCACCGTCAGACACACATACTTCATCAGTGTCTACTATTCCGTTGTACAGTTTGGCAGCAATCTTTTCTCTTAGTTCTGTCATTCCTAGTTCAGAACCATAACCGCTATATCCTTCAAGGGTTGCCATTCCTGTCGCAGCATCAGCTATTGCCTTTGCAACAAATTCAGGAATAGGTTCTGTTGTATCACCAATTCCCAGACTGATAATATTTGCTTCTGGCTCTTTTTCTAAAAGATCTTTTTTTCTTCTGTTAATTTCAGGAAACAGGTAACCTGCTTGTAATTTTGCTATGTTTTTATTTCTTGTAGCCATGATTTATCAATTTCTCCATTATAAACGGTAGTTGCACCGCCTGTAAGTATTATTTTATTGTTATATAATTTTATATTTAAAACTCCACCGGGCATATGTATATTCGTGTTATCTCCAGTATGTCCATTCAGTTTTGCAGCATAAGCAATGGCTGATGCACCTGAGCCACATGATAAAGTTTCACTTGCACCTCTTTCCCATACTCTTGCCTGCAATGTTGATGAATCAATAACTTTTACAAATTCAACATTTGTTTTGTTTGGAAACAAATTGAGCTTTTCCATTTCCGGTGCATACTTTTCAAAGTCTTCAAAGTTGTCAACAAAAACCACACAATGTGGATTGCCGACAGACAATGGGGTAATATAGAAAATTTTGCCCATAATGTTAATAGCAAAGTTCTTAATTACATCATTTTTTTTTGATATAAATGGAATTTTCTCAGGCAAAAGAATTGGTTCTCCCATATCAACTGATATATTTTCCATTTTTCCATTTTTATCTAAATTTATTGTTGTCTTATTTATTGCAGCCGGTGTTTCAAATGATACCACATTTTTTGATATCATTTTCTGATCAAAAACATATTTCGCAAGAGTTCTTAATCCATTACCGCATGTTTCTGCTTCAGATCCATCACTGTTCCAGATGTTGACTTTAAAGTCTGCTATGTTACTTTTATCAATTGCCAGAATCTGGTCACATCCAATGCCAATTTTTCGATTAGCAAGTTTTCTGAAAAAATTGCTATTCTGGTCTTTTAGATTTTGAAAGGCAAAGACTATGAAGTCATTACCTGTTCCGTGCATTTTAGTGAATTTCATTTGAAGTCTTTTGGCTCAATCTCAAATTGGGCAATTTTGTAGTTTAGTATTCTTGGTGTTGTTTGCAACTCTCTTGCAGCAGCGGCAGCATTACCGTTATTTTCCTTAAGAACAGTTTCTATGATTCTTTTCTCATATGCGGTAACCATCTCTTTAAGAGAGCCATTTACTGTAATCTGTCCCGCCGGTATTAATGGACCTTCATCTTCCATACCCATTGTCGCATCTTGTATGTCTGGAGGAAGGTTGTATGAGTTAATCTCATTATCATTGCATGTAAGAACAGCTCTCTCTATGCAGTTTTCCAACTCTCTAACATTTCCCGGCCAATCATATGCCAGTAAAATACGTTGTGCGGATAAAGATATTGAGTTGATGTTTCTATTATATTCTTTATTGTATTTGTTATAGAAGAATTCACACAATGGTATTATATCTGATAGTCTCTCTTTTAATAGTGGAAGATGGATTGAGAAAACATTAAGTCTGTAAAATAGGTCTTCTCTAAATTCACCATTTTTCATAGCTTCTTCAAGGTTTTTACTTGTTGCTGCAACAACTCGCACATTAACCTTTATGGTTTTGTTACTACCGACTCTTTCAAAAGTTTGTTCCTGTAGAACTCTTAATAATCTTGCTTGTACAGCTGGCGATATGTCTCCAATTTCATCAAGGAATATTGTTCCTCCATCAGCTTCCTCAAAGCGCCCCTTTCGTTGAGCAATTGCTCCGGTAAAAGCACCTTTTTCATGTCCGAAGAGTTCACTTTCCACAAGGCTTTCTGCAAGGGCCGAGCAGTTAACTGCGATGAGTTGTTTGTCTTTTCGCTGGCTATGGTTATGTATTGCTTGTGCAACAAGCTCTTTTCCTGTACCTGACTGACCTCTAAGTAAAGTTGTCGCAGTACTCATTGAAACCTGCTGAATCTGTTTGTAAACCAACTGCATTTGTGGTGATGTGCCAATTATGTTATTTGGTCTGTGAATTTCTCCAAATTGTGCACGTAGTTTTTTGTTTTCCTCTTCTAGTTTTCGTTGCTCATTAACTTGAGTTCTTATGACGGCAACATGTGTGGCAATGATATTTGTGACTGTTGTTAGAAACTTTTTAATAATTTCAATATCTTCTTTAGTTGCTTTTTCAGCATAGATACTTAGAGTTCCTATCACTTCCTGATCAAATATAATAGGTATGCAAAAATGTGAAAATTTCTTTTTTTTATTGAATCCAATCTTGTTGTCAAACTCTTTTGATAGGCGAATGTCCTCGGTAATTATTGCCTTTTTATTTTTGGCTACCCGCCCAATTATTCCCTGACCCAGATAATAGATTCTTTGAGTCTTTTGCTCTGGAGGAATTCCGTAAGAACTTGCCAACTTATACATATCAGAGTCAACCTCTTTGAGTGTAAAAGCTCCTCTTACCAAATTTGCGCGTTTTGAAAGTGTTACAAGTATATCATATAAAAGGGATACAACTTGTTGTTTCTGGGTCATTATCTCTGATATATTTTTAATTAAATCTAAATCTATTGATTGGTTGCCTAAATTTTCAGTCATTTTATACCTTCTTCATTAGTTTGTATATATATGGTTAGTTCCATTACAAACTCGATTTCATTACGTATTGAGAATTCTACCTTATATTGTTGAATATATAAAGAAAAAAAGCATGACTCTTTTGTGAAATCTCACAAAAATGTAATTTTTGGTTAGGGCTGGAGTTGCAAAACAAGATTTGTTTGAATGTTTTACCTTTTTGGGTGATAAAGTTAGAAAATACTTTTTAATGACGATGAGGACATACTAGCTCCCGTTTTAATAAGATAATATTGATTAGCAAGTTCTTTATGTAGCACAACCTTCTAGGTTGTAGGCGTTTGCACTTGCAACGAGGATCGTTGCGTTACCTAAATACCGCCAGCCGTGTCGGGCCGTAGCCCAACGGGCGAAGACTGACTGTGTTGTGCATCGCTCTTTGGCGACTGTGTCCTGCATAGCCGAAGGCGGATTGCAGTTTACCCTTTACATTTTGTTTGGGCCCCACCGAAAAGGTCATTCGCCCAGAAAAAGATAAAAAATATGTTATTTTGAAATTTGATGTTGTAAAAAAAATCGATCTTGGATATTATGAACGAAAATTGTTTTGAAACTGGGTAATTGAGAATCCGTTTTATGAATTATATGTTTTCAAGTATATTAAAATCTTTAATTTAAAGGAGTTATTTATAATGAATAGTAAGCCTAATATAATATTAATATGTTGTGATCAGTTAAGAGCAGATGCACTTGGTGCATATGGCAATAAAGTATGTGAAACTCCTAACATTGACTATTTAGCCAGCGAGGGAACACGGTTTGAGAATGCTTTTACTGCAGTGCCGTCATGCGTGCCTGCACGTGCAACACTTTGGACAGGATTGAATCAGTGGCATACAGGAGTTCTAGGAATGGGGGTTGGTCAGAAAGGGATCCCTTGTGATTTTCCTCATACAATGGCCGGCGAACTGACAAAAGATGGTTATGCGACTAGACTTGTCGGTAAATCTCATTTTTCACCTTTGCGAACACCGATGGGCTTTGAAAAGCAAGAGCTTGATGAATCAGGTCGTATGTTGGATCAGGAAGATAATTACCGTAAGTGGTTCAGGGAAAATGCACCCGATTTTGTTACACCAGATGATCACGGAGTAGCGTGGAATGCTCATCTATCTCGACCATGGCATACGGAAGAGTATCTGCATCCTACAGCTTGGACAATGACAACAGCTATAGAAGCTTGGAAAACTCGAGATAGAACAAAACCAATGTTTCTCAATATTTCATTTGCACGACCGCACTCACCTTATGTTCCACCAAAGCACTACTTTGATTATTATTACAATAAAGAATTGCCAGAAGCTGTTTGTGGAGATTGGGCAGATGTTCATGATAATCCAAAGGATGCTGTAAACACTAATGCATGGCGTGGAAATATGACAGAAGAGCATATACATAAAGCTAGAGCTGGATATTATGGTGAAGTATCCTTTATTGATACTCAAATTGGCCGCCTCATGAACTGGATGAAAAAATATGATTATCAAGAGTATAGCAATACCTGTTTCATTTTTATAGCTGACCATGGTGATATGTTGGGAGACCATAATTTATGGCGGAAAACATATGCATATCAGGGTTGTGCAAAGATTCCAATGATAGTTATGTTGCCGTGTTTGTCTAACCAGCATGCTGAGAGCACGGTTGACAACGTTGTTGAGCTTAGGGATATCATGCCTACCGTTTTAAATCTTGCCGGCACAGCTATTCCAAAAGTCGATGGAGAAGATTTGCGACCTTTAATCAAAGGAGAGCCTGTTAAGTGGCGAGCATATATTCATGGTGAGCATTGCCAATGTTATTCATATGAGCAGGAGATGCATTATGTTACTGATGGCAAATATAAGTTTGTCTGGTTGCCTAAAATTGGTGTTGAGCAGTTCTTTGATTTAACCAAAGATCCATACGAGTGCCGAAACCTGATTGAAGTACAAGACTCTCAGGATATAATTAGTATTTGGCGAAATTACCTTGTGGATGAACTTGCTGAACGTGATGATGGTCTGACAGATAATGGCAGACTAGTTCAACAAGAACATTCATATGAACCCATCTCGCCATATCGCGACAAACGTTACATTACTGATTAAAAAATAGTTTTTCAATAAATATGTTGTTTATGAACTCAGTTCAATACTTCTGTTGGCTGCAGCTTTTATTGTGTCAGCAATAATTTGATCAATGCTTGAATTTTCAAGAATTTTGCGTCCTGCTTCTGTTGTTCCCTTTGGAGATGTTACAGCAGTAATAAAGTCAACAGGATTCTCTCCTTTTTCAATCAGGACTTTTGCAGTTCCCAGCATTGTCTGACATGATAGTAGTTTTGCCTGCTCTGATGACAATCCAAATTGCTCAGCACCGATTGCCATGCAGTTCATAAGGTATGCAAAGAATGCAGGTCCAGAACCGCTAAGGGCTGTTACAACATCAAACTTGTCTTCATCAAGTTGTATGACTTTTCCAAATGTTGCCAGTAATCTTTCGGCAATATGTTTGTGGGAGTCGTCCGTTGCTGAACCAAGACAGAATGCTGTCATTCCTTCTCCAACTTGACATGGAAGGTTAGGCATTACTCTTATAACTGGTACACCAGGTAGGCATTTTTCAAATGCACTAATCTTTTTGCCAGCCAAAATTGAAAAGACCAATTTGTCTGTTGATATCAGCTTCGCGACTTCATCAAGTACAACATTAAGAACCTGAGGTTTAACAGATATGAATATTACATCCACCTTTTTGACCAGATCTTTGTTATCTTCGGAAATAGTCAAGTTATGTTCTGTTTTAAGAAAATTAAGTCTCACTGTTGATATGTCAGACACAATAATTGATTGTGAATCTGTAATTTTTTCTTTTAACAACGATATAATAATGGCTTCTGCCATCTTGCCACCACCAATAAATCCAATTTTCATTTTACATCATTCCTTTTGATTCTATTAAAGATTTTAATTCTTTTTGGAAGGCCTGTATATCTTCAGGAGATGGTTGATAACCTTCCTGCTTTGCATCAAGAGCCAGCTGTCCACTTTGTGTTAATCCCCAGGTTGCTGCAACACCATCTGTAAAAGTTACAGTTCCGCTCACTAAATATCCAGGTGTCATTAGAGTGTCAATATCAACAGACACATCTGTTATAGTATGAGTTGGAGGAGGCGGTGGTGGTGTTGCATATGGTCCCGCCGGTTGTTGTGGCGGAGCAGTCCTTTGAACTTCTGGAGGAGGAGTGGTTGGAGCTGGTGGTGGTTCAACCTTTTCCACAGGTCTCTTGCTTTTTGTATCTTTGATCTCAACGTCGAGGTCAAGTACTAGAAAACGAACATCCATAAATGTTAGTTTAATTTCAAATTCTGAAGCAATATTTTTTTGTATGTCAGAAAGAGAGACTCCTTCTGTTACCCATTGCTTAACTTTTTCTTTTTGTAAATCTGTAAGTTCCATAAAAAATCCTTTTAGTTTGTTGAAATTTTGTTGTGGAATCATACAACAAATAGATATTTAAAACAACCAAAAAAGCTTTGGTGATTTTTTTGCCAGAGTTTAATGTTTACATTGAGTATTGGGGGATGGATACAAACGATTACAAAATTGGAATGCTGAAGAAACAGAATCTATATCAGCAGCAGGGAAAGAAGTTGATTTCACTATATCCTAAGGATAAGCGATATATGTCTCAAATTATTCTTGAAAAGCTTGAAAAGTTGGGAAGATGATCTTTTTGATTTATCTTGCTGTTGCTTTTGTATAATGTTAGACTTTAGTAAATATTTAATAGGCGAGAAGAGATGATTAATAAAGAACAGATTGAAAAAGTATATTTAGAAAATGAGCAAGAGTACCTTGATGAACTTTTTGATTTTTTAAGAATTGAAAGTGTAAGTAATGATTATGGCAAGCGGGATGAATGCAGGGATTGTGCAAACTGGCTTGTTGACTATCTTTCAGGTATTGGTTTGGATGCACAGATTATAGAGACCGAGGAGATTCCTTCGGTGTTTGCGGAATTTAAGGGTGATGATTCTCTGCCGACAATTCTTTTTTATGGTCATTATGATGTTATGCCTATTGATCCTATTGAGCTTTGGAAGACAAAGCCTTTTGAACCTGTGATTAAGGATGGCAGGATTTTTGCCCGTGGAGTGGCGGATGATAAAGGGCAGGTTTTTTCGTTTTTAAAGGGGATTGAGTATTTAAAAAATAATAATTTGTTGCGTAACAGCGTTAAAGTGCTATTAGATGGCAGTGAGGAGAACGCAAGCGTTGGACTTACAGCTAAGCTAACTTCCCTAAAAGAGCTTTTACAAGCAGATATTCTTATGGTAGCAGATACTTCTTTAACTTCCTCTGGTGATCCTGCAATTGTTATGGGTTTACGTGGTATGGCTTCTTTTACAATTAAGATGTATGGTGCCGACCATGATCTTCATTCTGGTGTACATGGTGGAGTGGCAGTAAATCCTGCCGAGGAGATGTGCAAACTTATTTCAAGTTTTAATAATTCTGATGGAAGTATTGCAATTGAGGGCTTTTATGATAATATAGTAGAAGCAAGTGAAAAGGAACTGTTTTTTGCTAAGGATAGTAATGAGGCTGATAGAGAGCAATATAAGTCTCGTTATGGTCTTTATCCTGATGGAGGAGAAACAGGGCGGTTTCAGTCAGAACGAATTGGATTTCGTCCTAACTTGTGTGTGAACGGAATCATTTCAGGATATACTGGTGATGGTTCGAAAACGATTATACCATCAGAGGCAATGGCAAAAATATCAATCAGGTTAGTTCCTGGACAGGATCCAGCTGATATATTGCAAAAAGCTGAAAAACATGTTTTTGAAAATGCAAATTCTGCCTTAAAAACAGAGGTTGTTGACAAGGTGGGTAATGGAATTGGTTTTCGTCTGAATATGGATAGTGAGCCAGTTGAGGTTGCAAGAGGAATATTGAAGGAGATAACGGGAAGAGATGCCAAGTTTTTATGGGAAGGGGCATCAATACCAATAATATCGTCATTACAGGAAATTACGGGTGCGGCTCCGTTATTGGTTGGTTTTTCAACTGATGAGGATAAGATTCATGCTCCTAATGAGTCATTTCCTGTTGAGTCATTGAAAAATGGGTTTATATATACTTGTATGTTTCTTGGGGAAGAGATTAAAAGAAACGGTAAATAAACTGTAAACGGTAAACGCTGGAAAAGCTTCCGCAGGTATGATGAAGAGATAAGAGGTAAGAAATGCGCAAGTGTGTAAATGCGCAAGTTCGAAAGTTGAGGAATGAAGAGCTTCCGCTTTAGCGGAAAAGTACAGGCGTGGGCTCGGAAATGAAATTGTAGCGGCGAGTCACCTGCGTGACAGCAAGTAATTATCGTCGAAAAGGGTGGAATAAAAGAAAAAAGAAATGCGAAAATTGCGGAAAAGCTTCGCAGGTGGAAGAATGAAGAATGTTAAATGCTGAATTGAGGAATGCCTCTGGCAGTATTTATATAAATAGGTTGCGTGGCAACACATTAGTCGGCAGTTTACAATTTTTAGTAATGTGAACTGTGAACTGAAATTTAAAAGATAGAAAGAAATTTAGAAAAATGAGAAATTTAAAACCAGAGATAATATCTCTATATAAAGGTAATGCAGATGTACTTCTGTCCTATACAGATATCACAACCGCATTAAAAATTGGCGGAAAAGATAGAAAGAAATTACGGAAAGTTCTAGGAGAGCTTAAGTATGATGGTGAAATAAGGATGGAAGATGGTCATGTTTATGGTCTGCCGACCCAGGATTTGTTGGTTAGAGGTAGGTTGGAAATAATGAAGTCAGGCAATGGGCTTGTTGCAAATGGTGCTGACAAGGTTTTTGTAAGCAAACATGATATGGGCATTTCACTGCCAAAAGATACAGTGCTTGTGCGAATGTATCCTAGCTCACTTGATAGTCCTAAAGGTGCAGAGGGGCGTGTTATAAATGTTGAAGAACGTAACCGTCATGATATTGTTGGAACTTTTAAAAGGGATGGAAATCGTAATATTGTTATTCCTTTAAATTCAGGATATACAGTTGATTTTACTGTGATAGAGGATAAGGGAGCTGTTGACGATGATAGGGTTTTGATTAGGCTTCTGTCTTGGAAAAACGAGAAGGTCAACCCTCTTGCTGAAATTGTTGATGTTTTGGGTAAGTCCACGGATCCATCTTTAGATACTACAGCTATTGTCAAAGAGTATGAACTGCCAGAGGAATTTCCACAAAATGTTCTTGCTGAAGCAGAAAGTGTTTCAGCTCTGATGGATGAACCGGGTAAACGCCTTGATTGGACCAATGAGTTAACGGTAACAATTGACCCTGTAACTGCTAGAGATTTTGATGATGCACTGTCGTTGACCGAAGATGAAAATGGCAATAGAGTATTAGGAGTTCATATTGCAGACGTAAGCCATTTTGTGCGTCCGCAAAGTGATCTTGATCTGGAAGCATTTCTCCGAGGTAATAGTACTTATCTTGTTGATCAAGTTATTCCTATGTTGCCTGAGCAACTGTCAAATGGTATTTGTAGTCTGAATCCTGATGTTGAAAGGCTGGCATTCTCCGTTTTTATAACATTGGATGACAATGCTGACGTTCTTGATGCCACATTTGCAAAAACTGTAATAAAATCAGATAGGCGATTAACCTATGAGGATGCATTGAATATTCTGGAAGATCGAGCAATAGCCTCTGAAAAACCTGTAATTAAGCAGCTGGTTTGTGATTTAAGCAAGCTATCTCAACAGATTCGTAAAATCAGATTTGGAAAATTTGCACTTAATTTGGAAATTCCGGAAGTAGAAATGAAGATAAATGATGAAGGTCTAATGACAGGTTTTCATGTTGTTCCTAATGATATTTCTCATCAACTTGTTGAAGAGGCAATGATTCTTGCCAATGAATGTGTTGCAAAAAAACTGCATATACAGAATTGTCCTTCAATAGCAAGACTACATGAGCCGCCAGATGAAGAAAAATTGGCAGACTTAACAGAACAGTTGATGTTTTTTGGGTATGCACCTGGAGATTTAAATAAGCAGAAGAATTTAGCAAAATTTCTTGATAGTGTTAAGGATGACCCATTTTTCCATCATATTGGTTTAGCTGTTTTGAAGAGCATGAACAGAGCGGTGTATTCGGCCGATGACAGTGGTCATTATGGACTTTCCAAAAAATTCTATCAACATTTTACATCTCCAATAAGAAGATATCCAGATTTGGTTGCACATAGGCAATTGGCTGCAATTCTTTTAAAAGATAAGGGAGCAATAAAAGCTGCTGGTGGAGCAATTTACAAGAAAAAAGAGTTGTCTGCTATTGCTATTGCAGCAACTAATAGTGAGTTTAGGTCAGCAGATGCGGAAAAATCACTGCTTGAGATTAAGAAATATAGATATTTGGATGAGGCAATGAAAGCGGCTGAACCTCAAGTGTTTAATGCTGTAGTTGTTAAGGTTGTTGCGTTTGGTATGTTCGTAGAACTACCGGAGCTAATGCTTCAGGGCTTAATTCATGTGTCAGCAATTTCTGATTCTTACGCACGATATAGCAGAACTCGTCAGAGTTTTAGCGATGGTAAAAGAGCATACAAGATGGGGGATAAAATCAAGGTTGTTCCTGTAAAGGTTGACTTTAATGATCGCAAGCTTGACTTTAATCTGGTGGAGTGAAAGAAATGCGCAAATGCGTAAGTTCGAAAATGCGTAAATGCGAGAGTTGCAGGATTACCCCTCCGTCACGCTGCGCATGCCACCTCCAAAAATAGTGTTAAGTGATAAGTGCTAAGAGGTAAGTTGCACGTCCGTGGGGTTGAACGGGCAAGCCCGTGTATGATGGAAAACAGGGGAGGAGTACTTTGGATCAAATGGTCTAAGGTGAATAAGTGCGAAAATTGAGGAATGAAGAGCTTCCGCTTTAGCGGAAAAGTACAGGCGGGGTCTTGCACCTTACATCTTGCATCTAAAGTAGCAATGTATTGATCTCTTCCTGTTTCATTGGTAGGATTGCAACAGTATTTTCATCTTCCATAAGTTTAATTCTTATAATTGTTGGTTCATCCTCAACAGAGTCGCTATACCTTGCACATATTGCTGATGCTGTTTTTAGTGTCTCATCAGAAGAGTTTTTGGGTAATACAGCAAAAGGACCTTTGACATTTGCAGCGTGCAGTATATAGTTTTCAGTTTTATTAAGGTTGTTAATTATATACTCATTATCACTGCGGTTTCGTCCGACAATAAGTTTAGTGCCATCTTGGAGTCTGAAGTGTCGACCAATTTTAAGAAAATTGATGTTATTAAGGTTGTCAATTCCTTCATGGGCTTTAAGATCTTTCATACGCTTTGCAAAACTTGGTTCGGTAAGCTTACATCCTCCAGCAGGGCTTGGATACGATTTAAGGCCAAACTCTATGGCTAACGCCATTTGTTTTTTTCTGCCACGTCCCTGAATGTCTTCAAGTTGTTCTCGATCAACAAGACCACTTTCTTCCATTTGTGTTGGAGGAAGAATTTTTGCACTGAGGGGGCGTAGTAGATATTCTCCGTATTGGGAGTCATCAGCAACTGTTCTCAGACTTTTTTTATTTTGAGACATGGGTCTTTCGTTTAATACTTCACCTGTACACATGAAATCATAATCATGTTCTTTCATATATTCGCCGGCAGTTTTAAACATTAGTGCATGACAATCTATACATGGATTAATTCCTTTGCCAAATCCATGTGGTGGACTCTTTATCAGTCCAATAATATGTTCTGTAAAATCTTTTTGAATTAGGTTTATTTCTAGTTGTTTTGCTCCTTTTAGAGCAGGAGCAAGGTCAAAGAATGTGCTGGTAAAAACAATTCCGTCGACAGTTATTCCTTGTTTTTGCATTAGGCATACAGCTAGTAAGCTGTCTAGTCCACCTGAAAATAGGCACAGGGCTTTTACATTTTTTTTTGTCATTTTTGTTCCTTAAATCAATGTGTGTTGTTTTAAAAGTTTGCAGGCTGAGCCTGCACCCAATTCTTTATAAATCAATGAGATACAGACTATTTTGTCTTATCCCTCTGTTTTTCAATATCCAATAACCAACACGGAATATCCAATATCCAAGGAAGGACAAAAAGAATATCCAATATCCAACATTAATCGTTGTTCGTTGCTCGTTGTTCGTTAAGACACTGCCGTGGGCAGGAGCGAGCGTTGCTCGTTTTATTTCTCCCCGGGTTTACACCCGTGGCTGTATTCTGTCGCTCCTATGGAGCTGTAATCAGAATCATGGCTCCAAGCCCCTGTGGGGTCCGTTCGCGATCAGCAATGAGTCCGCTGAGTTTCTCGCTAGCTGTGCTAGTCACGTTCTGCGGGAACCAAGTGACTCAGGGCTAAAACTTTCGAATACTGGTTGGCTTATCTAATCAAAGTTCAGTTAGTCTTTTGTTTATTGCTTCAGCAGCTTTACGTCCTTCACCCATGGCAAGGATAACAGTTGCCGCGCCAAGCACTATGTCACCACCGGCATATACATTTTTAATTGAAGTTTCCGCAGTTTCTGAATCAACTATAATGTTGCCCCACTTATTGATCTCAAGACCTGATGTGGTTTGAGGAATCAGAGGATTTGATTTGTTACCAATTGCAACAATAACAGCGTCTAGCTCTATTATGAATTCGCTGTTCTCGATTGCTATAGGTCTTCTTCTGCCAGAGTCATCTGGTTCACCTAGCTCATAGCGTAGACATTCAACGCCGGTAACACAATCATCCTCATCTCCGAATATGCGTTTTACATTTTCTAATAGATGGAATATTACGCCTTCTTCTTTTGCATGCTCAACTTCTTCAATACGAGCTGGCATTTCTGCTTCAGATCTACGATAGATTAGGTGAACTTCTTCAGCTCCAAGTCTTACGGCTGTTCTTGCCGAGTCCATAGCAACGTTACCGCCTCCTAAAATAGCAATTCTGTTACTTTGGATTATTGGAGTTGCAGCGTTTTTTCTATCAAATGCACGCATTAGGTTTGAACGAGTAAGATATTCATTTGCGGAGAATACACCAACAAGGTTTTCACCTTCGATGTTCATAAATGTTGGCAAACCAGCACCACTGCCAATAAATGCAACATTGAATCCTTCTTCTTCAAGAAGTTGGGGCAGGGTTAGTGTTCTACCAACAACAAAGTTTGTTTCAACTTTTACGCCCATGTCTTTAAGTTGAGTGATTTCTCGCTGAACAATATCTTTTGGTAGACGGAACTCAGGAATTCCATACATAAGTACACCGCCAGGTTTATGAAAAGCTTCAAACAGTGTGACTTCATGACCTTCTCGTCTTACATCTGCTGCCACAGTAATGCCAGCAGGGCCTGAACCAACAACCGCAACTTTTTTTCCTGTGGCAGGTTTTATGTCGATGTGTACCGCACCTGAATTTTCTGCTTCCCAATCAGCAATAAATCTTTCAAGTCGTCCAATTGATACTGATTTATCAACATCTTTTAGAGCTTTACCTAGTGTGCAATATAATTGGCACTGTTTTTCTTGTGGGCAAACTCTTCCGCATACGGCAGGAAGTAAACTTGCAAGTTTAATTGTATCTACTGCTTGTTGAAAGTTTCCTTCAGCAATTTCTTTAATAAATTTTGGAATATTAATTCCTACAGGACATCCTTTCATACATGGAGCATTTTTGCATTGCAGGCATCTTTCGGCTTCAACTTTTGCTTGTTCTGGAGTATAGCCTATTGCAACTTCTTGCATGTTATGTCTTCTAACCATTGGATCTTGTGATGGCATTTCCTGGAGAGGAATTTGCATTCTATCTTTTGCTTTTAAATTCTCGCAATCTAAATTTTCAAGAACAGCACATGCTTTTTTTTGCAACTCGTCTTTAGAAATATAAGACATTTTATTTGTCTCCTTGTTTTGCAAGTTCATCAGCTTGTTCTTCAGCTTTACATACATGTTTGTGATATTTGTCATGCGCAGCAGTTTCTTGTTTTTTATATGCTCCAAGTCTTTTCATCATGTTGTCAAAATCAACTTTGTGCCCATCAAATTCAGGACCATCCACGCATACAAATTTTGTTTCACCACCAACAGTTACACGACACCCACCGCACATACCTGTGCCGTCAATCATGATTGTATTAAGGGAAACAGTAGTAGGTACTTCAAATTCTTTTGTAGTAAGACAACAAAATTTCATCATGATAGGGGGACCAATTGCAATAACTTCTCCTGGTTGAGAATCTCTTTGGCAGCACTCTTTAAGAGGTTCAGTCACTAGACATTTTCTTCCATAAGATCCATCATCAGTACATATAATGAGTTCGTCAGCAAGAGCTTTCATGTCTTCTTCCATAATTAGAAGATCTTTGTTTCTTGCACCCATGATAACAGTTAGTTTTACTCCAGCATCTTTGTATGCTTTTGCAATTGGATACATTGGTGCAACGCCTATGCCCCCCCCCACACAGACTACCCAGGCAAGTTCTTTCAAATGTGTAGGTTGTCCTAGTGGTCCAAGTACATTTTCAATGTAATCACCTACATTTTTATCGGCTAGTTTATGTGTCGTTGAACCAACAGATTGGAAAATAATTGTGATTGTTCCATTTTTGTCGTCGGCATTTGCAATTGTTAGCGGAATTCTTTCTCCAAAGTCAGTATCTATTTGCAGTAGGATAAATTGTCCTGGTTTTCTTGATCGAGCAATCAATGGTGCTTCTATAACCATTTGATATACTTCATCAGAAAGTTGTTTCTTATTAATAATCTTATTCATTATATGTGTGTGTTTCTCTTGAATGTTTAGATTTGTAGTTCTTCATATAGCTTAATCTTCAGTAGTATACTTAAAACCTGCATAAAAGACAAGTGTTAATATTAGAATTTTTCCGGTATGCTATATTAATGCGTTAAATGTTTCAAGTAAGAACTATTTGGTGTGTGTTGATGGGATGTCAATGTTGGTGTTGGATTCAAGAACGGCATGGACTAAATGGGCAGAATAAAACTTCATTTAGGAAGTTCCATTCAATATCCAATATCCAGGGAAGGACAAAAAGAATATCCAACAGTAATCGTTGTTCGTTGCTCGTTGTTCGTTAAGACACGTCCGTGAGCAGGTACGAGCGTTGCTCGTTTTTAAAATCTAGGGTTACATTCCCGTTGGTCGTTCACCTTAATATAATCAGATGCTCCGTCAGAGCATTTTCTTGCCACGCATCTTATTATTAATAAACACTACCGAAGGTTTTCCTACCCTCGGAGATATACTTACCATGTATCACGTAGCACTTGCAACGAAAAGCACTAGGCATTTCCATAATTTTCAACTACTATTTTTAGGTTCCAATTGATTTTGTAAGGGAAAGAATTGGTAGTAGTACCGCAAGAACTATAAGCAGAACAAAAACACCAATCGTTAAAATAAGAACTGGTTCCATTAGGTTTAGAAGTCTTGCAATATATTTATCCCACTTTCTACTATATCGTTCAGAAGCCGATTGAAACATTTGTGGTAGCTCGCCTGTAGCTTCTCCAACTTGTATCCAGCTTGGCAGGCTCTCTGCGAGGGGGGCAATCTGTCTGACAGAGTCTGAAAGTTTTCCGCCATGTTCGACAGTTAATGCCTGCTGTTCAGCCATTAGTGCAAGCCACTGGTTACCTGTAACTTTTCCGCTCAATTTGAATGCAGTCAAGACAGAAACACCACCACTGAGAAGCATTGACATTGTTGAGGCGAAGCGAAGGTTTGCTAGAATCGTTAGAGCTTTTCCAAAGATTGGTATTTTAAACTTGTTACGTTCAAATTTCAGTTTGAATTGCTGATTGTTTTTTAGGGTTTGTCTTAGAAAGAATATTCCACCAATAATTACAGCTAGGAATGGAATTCCCCATTGTGTTACAATCGTTCCGATATTCATCATAATGTTGGTAATTGCCGGAAGTTTTTCTGTTGTTTCTCCAATTATTTCTGCTGTTTTAGGTAGTAGAAAAACCAGCATAATAATTGCCACGCAGACGCCTACAAACATTATTATCGAAGGATAAATCATAGCCATTTTGATTTTATCTTGTAGCACATCTTTTTCTTCAAGAAAGTTTGCAAGATTATTAAACATTATATCAAGTGAACCGGTTTCTTCTGCTGACTCAATTACTGCAAGTTCAAAAGGTTTAAATGATTTTGAGGCATTGGAAAATGCGCTTGCAAGATTTGATCCTTCTTTTATCTGGTCTCGGATGTTTCCCAAAATGATTCTATTATTTCCGATATCAGGAGAGTCTATAAGCATATCAAAGGCCTTTGCAAGTGGTATGCCTGCTTTAAGAAGAGTGCTAAGTTCTCTATATACAGTTGAGCGTGCGGTTGTGTTCAGGCGAGATTTAAAGTTTTTGCTGTCGGTGACTTTTTCAGGAAATATTCCCTTTGAGACAAGGTTTCTTCTTGCTTCTTTTATGTTGTCGGCTTCTATGATGCCTTTTTGAGATGCTCCGTTGGATAAGTAGCCTTTGTATTGATAAGTTTTCATATTATTGATGCAGCAGCATTTATCACTTCTTCTACAGTTGTTTTGCCCTCAAGCACCTTGTCGATACCATCTTCAATCATGGAAATCATACCGTTTTCTTTTGCCATTCTGGTGATTTCATCAGAGTTAATTTGCTTTTGTCTTAGAGCAATTTTCATTTTGTTTGAGAATATGAGCAGTTCGTATATTCCCATTCTTCCTGTGTATCCTTCCAAGCAAAATTCGCAGCCTTTTTCTGATGGTTTCCAAATAGTTTTACCGAGAAGTTTTTTGCCTGCTTCCCCAAGCATTTCAATTTCATGTTCTTCGACATGTGTTTTCTGTTTGCAGTTTTTACACAAGCAGCGGACAAGTCTTTGTCCCATTGCACCACGCAGGCATGATGAGAGCAGGTATGGCTCGATACCCATATCAATCATTCTAATAATTGATCCAGGTGCATCATTTGTATGCAGAGTTGTAAGAACAAGATGTCCTGTTAATGAAGCACGTATTGAAATTTCTGCTGTTTCCAAATCTCGAGTTTCTCCAACTAGTATTATGTCCGGGTCTTGACGTAGGATGTGTCTTAGTCCCTTCGAGAAAAGCAGTCCAATCTTTGTGTTGACCTGAATCTGACCAATGTTTTCAAGTTGATATTCTATAGGGTCTTCGATTGTAATTATGTTTTTTTTTGTTGAATCAAGCTGATTAAGAGCTGCATATAGTGATGTGGTCTTACCAGAGCCGGTTGGTCCTGAAACAATAATTATACCATTTGTCTGTTTCAGTAGTTTGTCGAACTTTTTCTTAACATTAGAGTTCATTCCAAGATTTTCTAGAGATGTCATTGCCGTTGTCTTGTCCAGTAATCTCAGGACAATTCTTTCTCCTTCTGCTACCGGAACAGTTGAAACACGCATATCTATTTCACGTTTTCCAACTTTCACCTTAGCCATACCGTCTTGTGGCTGTCTTTTTTCTGCAATATCTAAATGAGCCATAACTTTAAGTCTTGATATTAGTGCACTTTCCATAGATTTTGGAGGAGCAGTCTGTTCATACATGACACCGTCAACTCTGTATCTAATTCTTGTTCTGTTTTCAAATGGTTCAAAATGTATATCTGATGCCTTCTGTTTTACTGCTCCAAGTAGGATAAGGTTTACTAGCTGGCTTACGGGAGCACCTATAGTGTTTGTTAGTAGGTCTGTTGCTGTCTTGTTGTGACTTATGTATTCTTGATCAAGACCTTCCATTTCTCCAATAAAATTTTCGGGTGTATCTTCCTTCTGAAAGTATGCTTTTTCAAGAGCCATGTTGATAATTTCTGTTTCTGTGACTATTGGTTCGAAAGATTGGTTGATTGTCATGGATATATGGTCGAGTAGCTGTGTCTCCTCCGGGGATGATGTTAATATGTAGTATTTGCCATCTTTTTTAATTGGAAGAACAGAGTTTTTCTTTGCCCAGTCGAATGGTATTTTGTCTATAAGCGATGTGTCGTACCAGCTATCATCTATGGTTGTTACATATTCAATGTCTAACTCTGCTGCTAGTTTTTGTAGTTCATCTGTCATAAATTTATTCTTCCCACAGTTTGGATACGCATATTGTTTCTGGTGTTAATTACTTTAACAAACTAAATTATACGTTATTTATAGATATATTTCAAATATTTATTTATTTAGTTAATATATTGTTGAATAGTTTCTGTTTTTGTTATATAATACTAAGAATAAAACTTGTTATAATAACGTTCAAGGGGTGAAATATGAATGGAATGGCTTGCCGATGCGAGTATTGTGAAATGAAAATTATGGTTGTTGATGGAGAGTTGCCAGCCGTATGTCCGTTTTGCCAGAAGACCATGGAGTATATGGAGTATGAGCTACCCGCACCTAAAAAAATTTCTGAAGAGGAAGAGGAAGAGTTTAACGAGGAGTTGCATTCTCGTTCGGGTGCAATATATTCACCTTTCGCCCTCAAAATAAGAATTATACTGATGCTTCTTCTCTCTATTACCTTGGCTATAACGCTTTTTTATAAGGTACATAACATTGAATATTTCTACTATCAGGTTTTTGTAAATACATATAGTCTTGTGGTGGGTATCTTTATTTTATCACGGTTTATTTTGTCGTCTTTTTATACTGCTCCAATCGACGTTGGCTATGAACCAACTGTTTCCGTGTTAGTTGCGTGTATGAATGAAGAACCTTCCATCTCCAGAACAATTGATAGAATTTATGAAGAGGGATATCCATCGGAAAAATTGGATGCCGTTTGTATTAATGATGGATCAACGGATAATACTTTGTACGAGATGTTGGTTATGCAGAATAAGTATCACCAGCTTGTTATTGTAGATTTTGAGAAAAACAAGGGTAAAAGACATGGTATGGCAATTGGTGCTTTGCTTGCAAAATCAGAAATATTAGTCTATGTTGATTCAGATAGTTTTCTTCTTGATGGAGCCATTCACAAGGTTGTGCAGGGGCTGGCAGATCCACAGGTTGCGGCTGTTTCGGGTCATACAGATGTTGAGAATGTAAGTTATAATGTTTTGACAAAGATGCAGGATGTAAGATATTTTGTATCGTATCGTGTTATGAAAGCTGCAGAGAGTATTTTTGGTGCAGTTAGTTGTTGT
>Ga0307987_1000508_pt1 | contig 23401 bp, 10 predicted proteins | sample EllFjometagen181_FD_203157 | JGI IMG/M metagenome (GOLD analysis project Ga0307987, IMG submission 203157) | Marine microbial communities from Ellis Fjord, Antarctic Ocean - #181 | ecosystem: Environmental > Aquatic > Marine > Unclassified | place: Southern Ocean | collected 2014-10-08 | reverse complement strand
CCGAGCCGCTTGTCCGCCAGCCGCAGGTAGGTGATCAGCTGCTTCTTGTGGACTGGGGCGGTTTTCTCAACCGACTTCAGCTCGACGATGACCTTGTCATTCACGATCAGGTCTGCTCGGAAGCCGTCTTCCAGCCTTACCCCTTTGTAGAAGACAGGAACCGAGACCTGTCGTCTGGCGGCCAGTCCGCGGGTCTCGAGTTCGTAGGCCAAGGCCGTCTCGTAGACTGACTCCAGCAGTCCCGGCCCCAGTCCTGTGTGCACTGCAAAGGATGCGTCGACGATTTCCTTCGCGATGCGGTTTTCGTCCCACGCCGCAGTTCTGTCTAGGACGTCTTTGCTCCTTTGCGTCTTTGCGTCTTTGCGCGAGACCATCATTCGCCCCTGACGATCTCGATCTTGGCCCCTGGCGACGTGCCCACGATGCTGGCGTCGTACATCATCTCTGCCCTCGCCGACGGCTGGATGTAGCTGCCGGGAGTGAAGGCGCGGACGCGGAAGCGGATCTCGTAGCTGCCCTTGGGGAGGTGGTCATAGAAGAACGCCACTGCATCATCGGCGTAGTCGGCGTAGGTCGGCGCCAGGGTGGGGCCGGCCGAGGGGGTGGCCTCGGGGGGGGCGGTGGCCAGGCTGGGGTTCAACGGCTCCATGCCTGCGGCCAGGGGCACCACGATGGCGACGTGGTAGCGGTCTTCGGGCACCACCACGCGCACGTGGTCTTCCACCACTTCGCCCACGGTGAAGCTCAAGGTCTGGCCGGCTTCGTTCAGGGGCAGCTTCTCGCTGGGGGCGTCGCCGCCGAGCACACGCTCGAGGCTGCGCTGCACCACGAAGCCGCTGGACGCTGCCTGTTCCTGGCTGCCGTCGGCGGCCGGCAGGTAGAAGGCGTCGGAGCGCACCAGGATGGGGCCGGCGTTCTTGCCGCTGGCGTCGCGGTGCTCGACCTTCACAGCGCCGCTGCTGGCGATGGACCAGAAGGCCACGGGGTTGGACCCGTCCACGGTGGCGTCGTCACTCTTCGTGCCTTCGACCAGGGCCACGCTGTGGGTGGGGGCGCCCTTGCGGGGCTGCTTCAGGCGCTCGCCGATGGCCATCATGGCGGCGGCGTTGGCGTTGGTGCTGCCCCAGCCGTCGGTGCGGCCGGTGGTGATGATGGCGTCGTACAGCAGCGGCAGGCGGGGGTGATCCGGAGCCGTCCTCGAGATGGCCTGGGCCATGGACGCCAGGGTGCGGGTCTCGCCGGCCAGGAGCAGGCCGCTGCGGGAGCGGCGCTGAGCCTGTAGGCCACCGTAGATCTCCTCGCCCTGGTGCAGGCGAACGATCATCATCTCGGCCAGCTTGTCCACCAGCTGGGTGCTGATGGGGGAGTCCTGCTGCCCCGCCCTGGCTGCGGCCAGGAGCACCTGGGCGGTGCCTTCGGCGTCCAGGTAGCTGGTCTTGCGGCCCAGCTCTGCGAAGTAGGAGCGGTCGAAGCGACCCGCGGCGGCCAGGGCGCTGAGGGCCCAGGCCCGCTCTTCCCACTCTTCGCCGTCGATGTGGTAGCCGTAGTCCGAGCGCAGGGACTGCTCGAGGCTGCGCAGCAGCTGAGCCATCACGGCCTCGTCCACGGGGTAGCCGGCTTCCTGGGCGTCCACCAAGAACAGCACCGTCCAGGCGGTCAGCCAGGTGTTGCCGTCGGATCCCGGCCAGAAGCCAACCAGGCCGTGGGGGTCCACCGCGTCGCCGATCCAGTTCAGGGTGCCGCGGACGGCTTGGTCCACATCCTCGGGGCTGCGCTCGAGGTGGATCAGCCGATTGAGTTGACCCATGGCCAGGTAGCTGCGGGCCTTGGAGATGCGCTGCTCGGTGCAGCCGTGGGGGTACTGCAGCAGGAAGTCCATACCCGAGGCCACGTGCACCAGGCCCGGTTCGCTGGAAGCGAGCACGGTGCGGCGCAGGGTGCCTTCACGGGGCTGGTTCTTCAGGGCGGGCAGCTCGAGGCTCTCGCCTTCGGCCAATTCGACCAAGCTGCGCACGCTGACGGGGAAACGATCCGGCCGCACTGGCAGGCTGACCTCGAAGGCATCCGCGGCGCCGTCGCTGCTGCGCTCGATGCCGACGGTCAGGGTGACCGCCTTGCGGGTGGGCAAGCCGTGGGTGTCGTAGCCGGGGGTGTCCACGCTGACGGGGAAGCCGATGCTGGTGGAGAGCTTGGGGTCCAGGACCAGGGTCTTGCGGGCCGCCGCCAGCAGGCTCAGGCCGTCGACCTTGATTTCGGCGCGTCCTGCGCCGCCCTCGCCTTCGACCACGCGGCCGATGGCTGTGGCCTCGAAGCGGTCGCCGGGGCGCACGAAACGCGGCAGGTCGGGCTGCACGATGACGGGCAGGCGCACGGCGATGCGTCCCTTGCCGTAGCCGAAGCGGTCGGGACCGGCGGCCACCTTGGCTCGGATCTCGAAGTTGGTGAGGTTGTCAGGCAGCTGCACCTTCACGGTGAGCTCACCGCTGGCGGGCACCGTCAGGCTGGGCTCGTAGTAGGGCACCGGCTGGAAGTTGCGGCGCACCGTGGCCTTGTCCAGGGGGCCGTCGCTCTCTTCGGAGGGGCCGTCGCCGCCGGGCATCTCGGCCATGGGCAGGCGCCCCAGCACCAGGTTGCGGGTGTCCAGCACGCCGGTGCGGGAGTACACCTGGGTGATGAAGTCGGGCAGGGGATCGAGGCGCTGCTCGCGGCCCAGGGCCAGCACGGCTTTGTCCACCAGCCACAGGGTGAGCTCACCACCCTCAGCGCGTCCGTCGGGGTCCTTCACGGTGACGGTCACGTCCACCACCTGACCGGGCCTGGCCTTGGTGGGGTAGTCCAGATCCACTTCGACCTGGTTGCCCACGGGCTGCACCTGCAGCCATGCGGTGGATGCCACGGTGGCGGGCTTGCCGAGATCCAGCTCGCTGCCGCTGCTGGGCGCCCGGCCGTCCTCGATGCGTCCGCGCATGAGCACCACGTGCACCGGGACCCGCGGGGTCCAGGTCTTCTCGATGGGCAGTGCATAGGTGGCGGCGCCGCCGCGCACGTCGAGCCAGGTGTACTCGTTGCCGTCGGGAGCCTCGACGATCACCAGGGCGCGGGCCCGCTGGTAGGGGCTCTGGAATACGATGTTGGCCCGCTCGCCGGGACGGTAGCTGGTCTTGTCCGCGGTGAGCTGGAAGGTCTGGGTTGAGGGACGGGCCCACGCCACCGGCTCATCGCCGCCCACGTAGAGGTCCACGGACACCACCTGGGCGCGGCCCAGGCGATCGTGGGACTCGAGCTCGACCACGTACACGCCGGCGCGCTCGACGGGCAGATCTACGCGCTGCACGTCGGCGGCGCTGTGCAGCACCTGTTCGGAGATGGGCTCGTCCACCACGTCGGTGACGTAGCGGGCCACACCGTCGCTGAAGTCGCCGGCCTGCAGGCGGGAGTGCCACTGGCGGTGCAGCAGGCGCACGGTGACCTCTTGGCCTTCGATGAGCTCGTCATCGGGGCCCACGGCGATCATGCCCACGGGGATGGAGTCGCCGTGCTCGATGTGGCGGGGCACGTCCAGGCCCAGCACGAAGGCGGGCAGGGCCACCACGCGGGTGGTGGAGGTGACGGTCTGGTCGTCATCGCCGGTGACGGTGGCCTCGACCACGTAGGTGCGGGGGTGGGCGGTGGGCTCGACGGTGGGGTCGAGCACCAGGGAGACGTGGCCTTCGCTGTCGGTGTTCTCCACCCGGTCCAGGGAGGGGGAGGTCTCGAAGCGGCGACCGCGGCCGAAACGTCCGTCCGAGGAGAAGTAGAAGTTGTGCTGCGCACCGGCGTTCGAACCGACAGAGCGGTTCAACGCCGCAGGAACCTGGGGCGTGTAGTCGTAGGGGTACTGGGTCACGCGCCAGCGCACGGGGCGTGAGGCCACCTGGCCACCGGCGTAGTAGCTGGCGTCCAGGGCCACCTCGAACTCGCGGTCCAGGGGGGTGCGCTCGGGGCCGGACAGATCGACCTCGAAGCGGGGCAGCCGGTAGGCCTCCATCTGCCAGGTCACGCTGCAGCGGGCGTCGTGGTCGCGGGTGGTGCGGTACACGGCGGTGTAGGCGCCCGAGGGCAGCTTGTCTTCGGCGAAGCGGAAGTAGAAGCCGCCGGTGTCGCTGGTGTTCAGCTTGTGGGTCCAGCTCTGGTCGCCGGGGCCCTGGATCTCCAAGGCGCCTTCGGCCTCGAGGGTAGTGAGCTCACCCTGGTGGCGCTGGCGGGCCCAGCCCTTGATGTGGACGGCTTGATCCGGCCGGTACACGGGGCGCTCGGTGAAGATGTGGCAGAGGTCTTCGGGCTGGGCCGCCCGGCGGTCGAGGCTCTCGAAGCCCCACTGCAGCCAGGTGGAGTGCATGCCCGACCACAGCTTGTCGTGGTAGCGCTCGGGCGGATCGTCGGCGTTCATGACCAGCACGTCGCCTTCGCGCTCCACCACGATGCGGCGCACCTGGCGGGTGGTGTTGGCCAGGGGGCCGGGGGCCTGCCAGCGGAAGGTGCCGTCGGCACCGGTGCGACCCCGGGCCAGGGTGTCCCAGCGGGGCTCTTCGTTGCGCGGGTACAGCAGGCCCTCGAGGCGGACCTGGGCCCCGGGCAGGGCGCGGCCGGTGGCCAAGGAGCTGACCACGAAGACCACCGCGTCGGGCTCTTCCACTGTGGTGAGGGCCAGGTCGGTGACCTGCAGCCGCATCCACGCGCGGCTCGAGGCGCCATCCAGGGTGCGCACGCCCACCAGGTAGGTGCCGGGCTGGCCGCGGCCGGAGACGTAGGCGAGCTGCTCGCTTACGTCGAGCCCGAAGCGCGCCGCGCCACTCTCGGCACCGACGGGCAGGTCCACCACCGCGCTGCGGGCGGGGGTGCCCAGGGCATCGATCTGCTGGGCCAGCTGGTGGGGGCTGATGGTGCGGGAGGGGTCGTCGAAGGCGTCGGGTTCCTCACCGGGGCCGGGGGGCCGATCGTCCTCGTTGGCGGGGACGGGCCAGACGGAGCGCTCGAGGGGGTCGATGCGGTGCACCCGCAGGTCCACGCGCTGGTGGCCGCGGCCTTCCAGGGGGATGGATTGGGGGCCCGTGCGCTCAACGATGCCCTGGCCCGTGGCCAGGCGCAGGTAGGGTCGTTGCTGAGGGAAGACCAGCCACAGGCTGCTCTGGGCTTCGAGCTCCAGAGGGCGACCGCGGCTGTCCTCGAGGGCGGTGGGCTCGACCATGACCTTGTACAGGATGTCCCGCTCGAAGTCGGCCTGGACCAGCAGGCGCTGACCCTGCACCCGGTACTCCAGCCCCTCGACCGCGGGGTCGAAGCGCACCAGGCTGCGGGCCTGCACCGGGCCCAGATCCTTGGGCCGGGCGGTGAAGTCCACCTGGACCTCGGCGCGGCTGGCCTGGCAGCGGATGGCCTGCTCCGGGGCGTAGTGTACGCCCTGTGGGCTGACGGGGTAGCGGGCCTGGGAACAGCCTAGGCCGGCCACCCGGAAGGGTTCGGCGGTGGCGAAGTCCAGGCTGTGGAAGCTGGCTTCTCCGTCGTCGTCCAGCGCCAGCTGGAAGCGCACCGTGGCGCGGGTGCCCAGGGGGATGGGTTCGTCCAGGGTGAGCACGTAGGTGGCGCTGTCGGAGGGCCCGTGGCGCTCCATGGCCTTGATCTCGAAGTCGCCCCGTCGGATGGAGCGCTCGGGAGGGCCGCCCACGCCGGGCAGGCTGCGCAGCTCGATGCTGACCATGCGCGCCAGGGCGGCGACGTCCATGGGCTCGCCGAAGGTGAGGGTGACGGTCTCCACCGGGTCGAGCCCTTCCTGACCGGCCGAGGGCACGGTCTGGCTGGGGGGAGACATCAGGGTGGCCAATTCGGTGCGCTCACCGCCGGCCTTCCAGGCGAAGCGGGCCAGGGCGGGCCAGGGCTCGGCGGGCTGGAACTGCAGGGTGCGGGCGTCGAGCCAGGTCCAGGCTCCGGGGTGTTCGGGTACGAAGATGGCGTGGTCTTCGGGCTCATCTTCCGGGCCGCCGCCATCGGGGCCCATGTCGGAGGGGAAGAACACGGTGACCGGATCCCAGCGGCGCAGGAACTCATCGGGCACCACCACGGTGCCACCACCGGCGCCGCTGGGGCGGGTGAGGGCCGTGCGGATGGCGACGGGATCGGCGATGGCCACAGCACCGATGCTCACGACGATCAGGGCCAGGACCGCGGCGGCGATGATGGCGAGGCGGCGGATGGGGGCGCGGGTCATGGCTGGATCTCCAGGTCGCTGGCGGGGCTGTCACTGGCGAGGCGCAGGTAGCGCTGGACCACGTCTTCGGGGGGGCCGGTGTCCGGTCGCTCGATGCCCACCACGACGGGCTGCAGGCGAACGGGCTCGGCGTGGGGAGGCAGGCTCACGGCCAGCATCCACACCCCGGGCTCGAGGGTGGGCATCTGGGCCAGGCCGCGGCCTCGGAGCTCGCCCTGGTCGTCCAGCAGGCGGAGCTGCACGGTGTCAGCGTCGGCGCGCACGCCAAGGCCCACCGGGCCCTCACGTTGCACCTCGAAGCTGAATACGCGCGTGTCGCCGGGGGCCAGCAACAGCTCGGGGCCCAGGCCTTCGCCGATGGGGGTGATGGGGGTGCTGGACAGCTCGAGGGGGCCATGCAGCTGGCTCCCGCCCAGGGGGCGCAGCTTGATGATGGTGGGACCGCCGGGGAGCAGGAGGTCCACGGTGTCGGCGACGGGGTGGGCGTCCACCCGCAGGGGCCGCTGGTCGTGCTGCACGCCGACGATGAGGGCTTGGGCCGAGCGCAGGTGCAGGGACACGGGACGCTCCGGCGCGAACGACAGCTCGGCGGCGGCGCCCTCGAGCTGGATCAGGCTGGGGGTGCTGGGGTCGACGGTCCAGGGAGCGGCGGTCTCGCCCCACAGGCCCTCGCCCTCGCTCCCTGGCCGGTCGATCCAGCTGAGCACCACACCGTCGCGGTGGTGGACCTCGAGGGTCCCGCCGGCGGTGGGCACCTCGAGATCGGTGCCGCGCTGGACATGGCCCTGGGCGTCCAGCACCACGCCCTGCTCCACGGCGCCGCGGAGGTGGATAGTGCCCCCCCGCGGGTCCGGGGGCAGGTCCAGGCGGAAGCTGCCCGTGCGCAGGGTGCGGCGCTCGTAGGGCTGTCCGAAGCTGAGGCCCGGGGTGCCGGGTACGCCCGGGATGACGTCCATGGCCACGCGGCCTTGGTCGTCGCTGGGGTTGAGCACCACCAGCCGGGTGGCGGTGCTGTGGAGGGTGAACTCCCGCGCGCGGTTCTGCGCCCAGGTGGTGGACTCGATGCCTTGTTCGCCTTCGAGCACGGCCACCAGGCCGGCGGACAGGGAGATGCGCAGCCGCTGGGGGCTGCCCGGCAGGGCCCAGGCCCGGGCGGCGCCCGCGGGGATCGGCAGGTCCAGGCTGCCCGGGGGGGCTGCCTCTGGCAGGGGTTCGACGAAGCGGTGGGTGCTCAGGCGCAGCTCGATGCCCGCGGCTGAGTCGCTGCCGGCATCCCAGGCCAGCAGGGCGGGGTCTCTGGCGTCCAAGGCCACGGCTACGGCGGCGCGGTCGCCTACGTGCATGCCTTCGCCTGGTGGCTGGGCGGTGGGGCTGGCGTACCAGTCCATGACCTGCACGCCGGGCTGACCCACCACGGCGCTGGCGTGGACCAGCACCGGACCCGCCAGGTCCCGCTGGATGTCGGCCAGGACCTGGGTGTCGGGAACGATCTGGACAGGGGAGCTGGGCTCGGCGCCGCTGGCCAGTTTCACGCGAACCCCGCGGACCAGAGCGGTGGTGTCGGCCTCGCGCACGATGCTCACGAGCCACAGGTGGGGCTCGATGGGAGCCACCAAGCCGTTCTCCACAGGCACGCAGGCCTGACCGGCGTGGGGGCACCACAGCGTGGGATCTCCGGTGATGCTCAGCAGGCCGGGGCGGTCCAGGGTGATCAGGCTCGCGGTGACCGCGGGCAGGGTCCCTCGACCTGCGCTGGCGTTGAGGCCGCGGCCCAGGCGCGCTTCGCTGCTGCGGCGAGCGCTGAGCACGTCCACGGCGAGCTGCACGGGGTTTCCGCGGCGATCCAGGGACCACAGGCGCAGGCGCCAGTCGTCGGCTTCACCCAGCCGTGCCAGCACCAGGGCGGAGCGCCCGGCGTCTTCGGCCACGGGCTGCCAGGCGCCGTCACGGAGCGCTTCGATCACCACGCCCACGGACTCGGTGCTGGACGCTCGCACCGCCACGATGCCGTCGTCGTCCAGGCCCTCGAGGGGCACGGTGAGCACCTCGTCGCCCGGCTCGATGGCCCGTCCGCGCCCGGTGCGCAGGGGGGCGACGGCCCGCTCGGCGGGGGCGCTCATCGTTACGGTGGTGTACGCGTTGGCGGCGCCCACCGGGTCGAGCTGCAGGCGGTAGCTGCCGGCTTCGAGGCGCTCCACCAGCTGGAAGTTCCAGTCTTCGGGCCGGTCGTCGCTGGACGCCAGCAGCGTGCCATCGGGCTGGATGAGACGGGCGCGGACGTCCCGGTCGCCCACCGAGGCGATCTCCACCAGGCCCTGATCGCCCACGGCGACCTCGATGCTGGTGGGCAGGCGGAGCTGGCGGCGGGTGCCCACCACCAGGGGCTCGGGCTGGACCTGGACCGAGTAGGGCAGGCCGTGGTCGCGGCGCGCCGCGCGCACCCGGAGCTCGTAGCCACCCGCGGGCAGGGTCCCGTGGAAGCCCTGGCCCGGGCTGATCCGAGCGGTGGTCTCACCGACCTTGCCGGCCACGACCGGGAAGATCTCGCCGGCCATGTCTTCGCCCAGATTCACGGACACCGCGACCTCGGCGGGGAGCTCGAAGAGCCAGCCATCGGGGCTGCGCTCGCTGCCGTCCTGGGGCTCGAGCCAGGTGTGCTGCACCGCGCGGCCAAGGGGGAGGGCGTGGGGGCCGTGGCCCTCGAAGGTGAGATCCTGGGCCACCGGGGTCACCGCGGTGACGCGGCGGGTGTCCACCGGTTCGGGCAGCAGCACCAGGCGGTAGTTCCCCGGCTCGAGGTGGCGGGTGTCGGGTAGGGAGGCGCCGGGGCGCTCCACCGGCCAGCCGTCGCCGTCCTCGAGGCGGCAGCGGAAGCCCCGCTGCTCACCGATGGCGCTGATCTCGTACATGCCGGGTTCGGCCACCGAGAAACCGTAGACCAGGCCGTCGCCCGCAGGCACCGAGGCCCGCGCGGGCAGCCCCTGCGCCAGCTCTCCGCCGTCTTCGAGGGAGGTGCGTCGCAGCCTCAGCCCAGCGTGTCCGCGGCTGCGGCCCCGGGCCTGGACGGTGACCTGGTACTCCCCGGTGCCCAGGTATTCCTGGACCAGGAAGTTGCGGCCCACGCCGTTTTCGCCGGCGGCGGCCAGGGACAGCACCGTGCGGGTGCGGACCCAGCCCTGGGTGGCCAGCAGGCCGGTGCTCTCGAGCACGTACAGCGCGGGCTCGTCCACCCGGAGACGGAAGGTGGCCTTGTCACCGCGATCCAGATCGAAGGCGGCCGGAGCGTCGGCGGTGATCAGGGGGAAGTCGGGGATGGCGGCCAGGGCGTCCATGGTGATGGACCGCTGTGGCGCGCCTGGGCGCTGGGCCTCGGGCAGGTGCCACAGGGTGGCCACCACCGCGCTGGCGCCGGGGTTGCGCAGCTCGAGCTTGCGTGCGCCCCGGCGCAGCTCGGGCTGGCTCATCCAGGTCTTGCCGTCGGCGGCGATGTCCAGCAGCTTGCCGGTGTCGTCCACCAGGCGCAGCGTACCGTCCGACGGCAGGGTGACCCGAAGATCGAGCACCTCGCCGGGGCCCAAGGCCACGGGCAGGGGCTGGCTCATGTCCAGGGGCAGGTCCCGCTGGATGAGTCCCATGCGCACGCCCGGGACGCGGTTGCTGTACAGGGTGTAGTCCCAGGCGGGGTCGAGCACGAGCTTGGGGAAGCGCGCCCCGGCGCGGCTGGCGCGCAGCTCGCGGGCCCGCTCCATGCCTACGATGTCCAGCACGCTGTCCAGCAGACCGTGGGCCTGGATGGTCAGCGTCGCGACGCCGATGCGGTGGGGATCGATGCTGACGATGTGGTAGCCGGCGTCCAGTTCCCAGCGGCTGGAGCCGAGCTGGGACTCCGGACGTTCGTAGTTGCGGGGGTAGCGCACCATGAAGGGCTCCACCGTGACCTGGGCCTTGGGGTCGTCGATGTTCACCGCCCAGGTGCCCGCTTCTTCGATCTTGACGAACAGGGTGGCCGACTCGAGCAGGTTGAAGCGACGCTCGAACGCCTCTGTGCGGACCAGCTCGACCACCTCGGAGCGCACCAGCTCCACACGGTCGTCCCGCTGGTGCTGGCGAACCAGGATGGCGGTGGGCTCGAGGCTGTCGTCCACGGCCCCGGCGTGCAGGGTGGACAGCCAGAAGGGCTGCCGGGATGTGATGGTCTCGCGACCTTGTGCCACGGGGAAGTGTTGCAGCACATAGGGCTGATCGGCGGCGCCGCTGATGGTCACCAGGTGCCAGCCGTCGTGACGGCCGGTGGTCACTTCGGCGACGGGTGGGACGCTCTCTTCGTGGACGCGGGCGGTGTAGCCGCCGGTGCGGAAGGGCTGGGCCTCGTCCCAGGGCACCACGCTGATGTTGGCTTCGCGGGCCTCGGGGAGCTCGATGCGGAACAGGTCGGCGTTGCCGGGTACCAGGAAGCGGTCCTCGCCAAACGGGCCGAGCTCGGCACGCTGCCGGCCCGCGTCTCCCAGCTCGGGTGTGCCCGAGCGCATCCACAGGGGCCGCTCGGGACCGTCCGCGGCCCACTCCTGACCGGGGCCGCCATAGGCGCTCAGCAGGTAGAGACCAGGCTCGAGGACGGTGGTGAGCTGGCAGCGCAGCAGCGGCTGTCCCTCGATGGGGTCGATGGTCGCGCAGCTGGGCATGGCTTCCACCAGCCAGGTGCCGTCCCGCCACAGGCGCAGGTCGGCGAGGTGACGCCCGGCGGCCTCAAGCACCACCCGCTGCGGTTCGTCGATGGGGAGCCACCAGGATCGCTGCTGGAAGTCGCCCAGCTCGGTCTGCACCAGGTCGAGATCCTCGAGCACCGGAGCCAGCCCGGTGTTCAGCTCGTCGAAGCCTCGGGTCTCGAGCCGTACCTCGCCCGCCGATTCTTCGTGCCCGTGCACCAGGACCTGGGTCACGCCCCGATCCAGGAACAGATCCAGCCGACCGTCCTGCGCCCCGATCACACCCGCCACTTGCCCCGGTCCCGCCATACGATCCACCAGCTGCAACGCCGAGCCTTGGCGCGAATGGGCCAGCACGGCGAAGCGCCCGAAGCCGTCGGTGTGCAGCAGGGTCTTCTGGGTTCCCGCAGCGGGGAGCTCTTCATCGTCCAGGGTGGCCGCCGGTGCGGCGTGGGCCAGCTCCGTCACCATGAGCAGGCCCAGCAGGGCCAGGATCACGGCGAACAGCAGAGTTCCGGACAAGAAGTGGGTGGTGGTGGGGGCGGGGGGCTGGCGTCGGGAGCACATGGCGGTTCCTCGGGTCTGGCGCAGGGGCGATGCGCCGGCTGACTCCGTAGTTGATTGCAAGTGTGGTGCCAGCGTGAATTGGGCTGTCGCCGGTGGATTTCAGGCACCGACCATTTCCACCGACAGTGTCGGCGGAAATGACGGCACGGCTTTCTTTGGGGGGAAGACAGCTTCTTCCCCCCCTATCCGAGGCAGACACTGCCTCTCCCCCCCATCTTCGCCGCTTGATGAGCGGCGCGTGGCTGCGTCCGCAGCCCCGATGATGAGCCACCTCTGCTTGTCGGACTTTCGGCGAACAGGGCGCATTCTGATTGGTGCCGGATTTTATGTGGATGGCGGAACGCTAAGCTACGGATGGGAGCGGGCCATCTATGGATTGTAGGGAGCGCGATGGGCGCTTGCTCGGAGCCCGTGCTGTAGGCATCCTGGGTTTCGAGTCGGCCGCGCAGGTGCGCCGTTCGTTCGTACTCTGCGAGCAGGCCTCGCCTGAGCAAGCCGGTCGTTGGTCGTGGCATTCCATGAGCTAGCACGAAGCCGAAGGCTTCTACAACGCGTACGCGGTGGGCCTCCAGCACGTCAGTGAGCTCCTGCAGACCCGCGGCATCTGGTAGCACTCATGGTGGGGGAGCAACTATCGATTCTGGTCCTCACCGAGGACAGCTCTTCATCAGCGGAGGCGACCTTGGAGGCGCTCTCCAAGAAGATGGTCCGCCTGGTCGACCCATGCTGCAAGACTCAGAGTTCGGCAATCCGTTTCGAGCCCGCTGACGACAGGGCCAAGTCCGCGGCTCGGGCCAACAGGTGGAAGAGCCGACAGTGCAGGGACCAGCAGGCCAGCAGAGCACTCATTCGCACCATCACCAACCACCTCTTGCAGCAGAGTCCTCCAGGGTTCGTGTTTTTCCACTTCGATGGTGATCGCCCGTGGTCTGAGAGAGCGCACTCGGAAAACCTCAAGAGGTTCGGAGAGGTCATCGAGGGGCCCGTGCTCGCGGCATTGAGGTTCCACTGCAAGCAGGCGGAACGCGATCTCGACGAGTCCGCTCCAGAGACCAAGCTCATTCGCATCGTCCCGTTCTACAGCATCGAGGCGTGGCTCCTTCAGAACACCAGGGCTGCCAGGCGTTTGTTGAAGAAGACCGGCGGCTGTCGGCAGGCGGACAGCGCGCTCTTGGACGCCTGGAAGGCCGACCCCAGCCTGCTCGACGAGCTCTCCAAGCCCAAAGAACAGATCTGCCTGGGGGCTCGCTTCAACAAGGAGCTCGCCTCTTCGGCCTTCCCTGCCAAGAAGGTCGAGAGGGTCCGCAAGTCCTTCGCGTTGGTGGTGGACTCCATGCGTGCTTGCCAGCCTCTTGTGGATGCGCTCAGGACGACCTGGGAGCAGCAGGCCTGATCGAGTGGCTCGAACAGACGCCTCTCCGAATCCGGGTACCGAAGCCGGAAAAGCCTATCTTTCTGAGCTGGGAGCCGGGCGCTGGGAGCCGGAGATCGATCTCCGACGCCCTTTTTACGTCAGTCCATTGCCCGAGAGCACCGCCTTTGGTAGAAGAGGACAAGCTTTTCAATTCCCAGAACGTCATCGTTCAGAACAGGAGAATCATCATGAGCGCACTCGACCAACAGGGCATCCCCCAAGAGCTCCAGGACCGCGCCAAGCTGATGTGGATCATTTCGGGCATCTTCGGCCTTTGGGGCTGGGTTTTCGGCGCCTATATCGGCAAGGTCGAAGGTCAGGATGAGAACGCCTGGTTCCAGTGGCAGCTCAAGCAGAACCTGTACTCCGGCATCATCAGCTGGGTCGGTTCCAGCGCATGCGGTATCGGCTACATCTTCGGCTTCTACCTCGGCGTCATGGGCTTCCTGACGATCGGCAAGGGCGAGGACTACTCGGCCGCCATGATCGGTGAGAAGGCCCGCTAGACAGTTTATTTGCGGGTTCGCCCGCATCTAACGCCTTCGCCCCGGCACCATCTTGGTGTCGGGGTGAAGTGCGTCGACCGGACGGTAGCCTGTGTCCAGGCTTCGATCAGGCTTCGTTGAGGTGTGAGCGCAGGAACTGTCCGGTGTGAGAACCAGGGGTGGCCGCCACGACCTGCGGATCGCCCACAGCCACCAACCGGCCCCCGCCGTCGCCGCCGTCAGGCCCCAGATCGATGATCCAGTCGGCGCACTGCACGACCTCGAGGTTGTGCTCCACCACCACCACGGTGTTGCCCGCGGCCACCAGGCGATCCATCACCTCCATGAGCTTGCGGATGTCTTCGAAGTGCAGGCCCGTGGTGGGCTCGTCCAGCAGGTAGAGGGTGTCCCCCTGGCTGTCCCGAGCCAGCTCTCGCGCCAGCTTGATGCGCTGGGCCTCGCCGCCGCTCAAGGTGTTCGAGGGCTGCCCCAGCTGCAGGTAGCCCAGGCCCACGTCGTGGATGGTCTGCAGGATTCGGGCGAGCTTGCGGTGGTTCGCGAACAGCCCCAGGGCTTGCTCGACGGGCATGGCCAGGATGTCGGCGATGCTGTGGCCCCGGAACAACACCGACAGGGTCGCGGCCTCGAAGCGTCGACCCTCACACACATCGCAGGGCACGTAGACATCGGGCAGGAAGTGCATCTCCACTCGGCGGTAGCCGTCGCCCTTGCAGACTTCGCAGCGGCCGCCCTTCTTGTTGAAGCTGAAGCGGTCCGCGCCGAAGCCCCGCACCCGTGCCTCGCGGGTCTGGGCGAAGATGCCCCGGATGAGATCGTAGGCCTTGGTGTAGGTGGCCGGGTTGCTGCGCGGCGTGCGGCCGATGGGCTTCTGATCGATGTCGATGATCTTGCCCAGAAGATCCATGCCCTGGATGTTGTCGTGTTCTCCCACCGCGCGCCGCGCGCCGTGCAGGCGGTTGTGCAGGGCAGGGGAGAGGATGCCGTTGACCAGCGAGGACTTGCCGGCGCCGGACACCCCGGTGACCGCCACCAGCAATCCGAGGGGGATCTCCACGTCGATGCCCCGCAGGTTGTTGGTGCGCGCCCCCAGGATGCGCAGGCGCTGGGGCCCGGGCTCTCGGCGGGTGGGCGGGGTGGGGATGCGGCGTCGGCCCCCCAGGTACTGCCCGGTGAGGGACTCATCGCTGGCGGTCAGCTCATCAGGCGTGCCCTCGAAGACCACCCTTCCGCCCAGTGAGCCGGCCCCCGGCCCGAAGTCCACCACCCGGTCCGCGGATAGGATGGTGTCGCGGTCGTGCTCCACCACCACCACCGTGTTGCCCGCGTCCCGTAGCTGCTCGAGGGTGGTGACCAGCCGGGCGTTGTCCCGAGGATGCAGGCCGATGCTGGGTTCGTCCAGCACGTAGGTGACCCCGGTGAGCTCGCCGCCCAGCTGGCTGGCCAGGCGGATGCGCTGGCTCTCGCCGCCGCTCAGGGTGTTGCCGGTGCGGTTCAGACCGACGTAGCCCAGGCCCACGTCCTCGAGGAAGCCCAGGCGGTTGGCTACCTCTTTGACGAGCTCGGCGGCGATGGTGGCCCGCGAGCCTTCGAGGCCCAGGTCCAGCAGCGCTGCGCGGGCTCGAGCCACGGGCAGGGCCACCAGCTCGGTCAGGGTGCGCTCGCCCACGCGGACGGCTGCGGACTCCTTCCGCAGTCGATGGCCGTCGCAGGACTTGCAGCGACCGTCGGTCATGAAGGACATGTACAGCTTGCGCTGGGGCTCGGACTTGGTCTCCCGCATCCGGCGCATCATGGCGGGGATGGCGCCTTCCCAGTCCATGGTGATCTTGCCGTCGATGCGGGCGCTGTTCATGCGGACTTCGAAGGTCTTCCCCTCGTTGCCGTACAGCAGCACGCGCTGGTGGGCAGGGTCGAGGGCTCGCCAGGGGGTGTCCAGGTCGAAGCCGTGTTGCTCGCCCAGCGCGACGATCATGCGGTGGTTCCAGCTCTTCTTGTTGGCCAGCACCTTGGCCCAGGGGGCCAGCGCCCCACCCCTCAGCGTGAGGGCGGGGTCTGGGACCACCAGCTCGGGGTCCATCTCGTGGCGGGCGCCCAGCCCGTTGCACTCGGGGCACATGCCCTGGGGGCTGTTGAAGGAGAAGCTCTGGGGGCTCAGGGCGGGGAAGGACAGGCCGCAGTCGTGGCAGGCCAGCAGCTCGGAGTACAGCCGATCGGGCTGGTCGGGGATGGCGCAGATGAGCACCCCCCCGCCCACCTTCAGGGTGGTCTCCACCGAGTCGGTCAGGCGCTCGTGCAGCCCCTCGCGCATGCGCAGGCGATCCACCACCACCTCGATGTGGTGGCGCTTCTTGGGCTCGAGGGGGGACAGGTCTTCCAGCAGGCTGGCCTGGCCGTCCACCCGCAGCCGGGCGAAGCCGGCGCCCCTGAGCTCGTCCAGTACCGCCTCGTGGCTGCCCTTGCGGCCCTGCACCAGGGGCGCCAGCAGCGAGAAGCGGGTGCCCTCGGGCAGCCCCGAGAGCTGGCCCACGATCTCGGCGGCGGACTGGCTGCTCACCGGCTGGCCGCAGCGGTGGCAGTGCTGCACCCCGGCCCTGGCGAAGAGCACCCGCAGGTGGTCGTGGACCTCGGTCATGGTGGCCACGGTGGAGCGGGGGTTGCGGCCCGCGGCTTGCTGGGACACCGCGATGGTGGGGGTCAGCCCCCGGATGCTGTCGTAGTGGGGCTTGTCCATCTGGCCCAGAAACTGCCGGGCGTAGGACGACAGGGACTCGACGTAGCGGCGCTGACCTTCGGCGAAGAGGGTGTCGAAGGCCAGGGACGACTTACCGGAGCCGGAGACCCCCGTGAAGACCACCAGCTGGTTCTTGGGGATGTCCAGATCGACGCACTGGAGGTTGTGCTCCCGGGCGCCGCGGATCTCGATGTGGCCGTGACCCATGGGAGCCCCGGCCTACCAGGCGACCGGGTTGGTGGTGGCGCCCCACCAGACCTCGTCGGTGTCGCGCACCTGGGTGGCTGCGCCGCCGATCTGGTCGAGGGTGAAGATGGTCCCATCGGCGTTGAAGCCGAACAGCGCGCCTTCGGCGTAGGCCACGCCGAACAGGGAGCCGGTGCCGGTGTCACCGGTGCGGATGATGGTGCTGTTGGCCAGGTCGTAGACCACCAGCGCGCTCTGGGTGCCGGTGCTGTCGTTGGACATGGCGCAGTACAGCAGGCCATCGGGCAAGCCAACCATGTCGCCCGCAAAGGACCAGTCGCCGATGCTGGAGATCTCGGTGAACGCGCCGCTGGCGGTGTCCACCTGGTACAGGGAGCTGCCGCCACCGGCCAGCAGGGTGCCGTCGGCCAGGAAGGTCAGGGCGTTCAGATCGATGGGGCCTGCGGACCCCAGGGGCTCGAGCTGACCGTTGCTGGCGTCGACCCGGTACAGGGCGTCGAAGCTCACCGCGTACATGGTGCCGTCGGTGTCGATGGCCACATCGGTGATGTCGGTGACCGGCCCCGCCGAGCTGTCGGCGAAGGCGCCGATGCGGGTGTGGGTGTACGGCGACTCGGGCAGCACGCTGAACAGGGTGCTCGATGTGTGGGCGTACAGGGGATCGGTGGCGGCGTCGGGGGGCAGCCCCGTCTCGTCGATGGGCGGGTCGCTGTCCGGGGGATCGCCGGTATCTACCGGAGGGTCGGTCTCGGTGCCGGAGTCTTGGATGCCGCCGGTGTCGTCGAGCTTGGGAAGGGTGTCGTCGTCTCGACCCAGATCGTACTCGGTGCAGGCGAGGGCCAGCAGCGGAAGCAGTGCGAGCGCGCGGCGGGGCTGGAGGGGCATGCGGTCTCCCGGGCGAGGGGCACGGCGGCCCCGAACCCAGGCTCGGCCGCCGGGTGTTCCCTATCCCTCCGCGTTGGCTGCTGCGCGATCCTCGGGGGTGGGCTCGCGAACGGTACGGACTCGGTCCACCCGCAGCCGGCCCTCGACCATGGCGCCGTGTACCAGGATGCGGCGGCCGTGGAAGGGCTCACCCAGCATGATGGGTCCGCTGCTGGTGTAGGGCTGGTAGTAGTCCAGCACGTCGCCGGTCATGTCCTGCAGGTCTACGTCCTGCCCGTTCTGGGCCACGTCCACCAGGATCTGATGGCCGTGGTTGTACAGCTCACACAGGTCTGCGGCGTTGTCTTGATCGTTCATCAGGCAGGGCATGCACACCAGCCGGCCCAGGACCACCACGGGGTAGCCCTCGGCTGCGGCGGGTTCGTCGGCTGGGTTCACGTCGGGCTCTGCGTGGGCGAAGCGCGGCGAGAACAGGGTGAGGGCGAGGATGAATGCGGTGGCGAGCATGGTTGGCCTCCGGCGCTTAGCCGTGGGTCGTACCTGCACAGCATCGTCCCATTGGGGGCGTATCCAAGCCCAGTTGTCCGCGAATGTGGGTACAGCTACGTCACTTTGCGGCGTGACGTTCGGTGACAGGCGGCACGAAGAAGTCTGTGAGCAGCGGGGTGCCTGGGCTCACTGCGTAGCCGTCCAGGTCTGTCACTCCTTCTTCGGCCAGCACCTCGTCGTCGATGTAGAAGTTGCCGGTGGCGGTCTTGTGGTCGCGGGTGAGGATGGCGTGGGCGGCGTCGGCCACGATGGCCGGTGTGCGGCTGCGGGCGACCGAAGCATCTCCCCCCAGCAGGTTCTTCACCGCGGCGGTGGCGATGGCCGTGCGGGGCCACAGGCTGTTGAACGCCACCCGGCCCCCGAACTCGGCGGCCATGCCCAGGGTGAACATGGACATGCCGTACTTGGCCACGGTGTAGGCGGCGTGGCCCCGGAACCACTTGGGGTCCAGATCGATGGGGGGGCTCATGGTGAGCACGTGGGGGTTTTCGGCCTTCAGCAGGTGGGGCAGGCAGGTCTGGGATGCCAGGAAGGTGCCCCTTGCGTTGACCTGCCACATCAGATCCAAGCGCTTGATGGGGGTGTGCAGGGTGCCGGTGAGGCGGATGGCGCTGGCGTTGTTCACCAGGATGTCGATACCGCCGAAGCGGTCCACGGCCTGCTGCACGGCGGCGGTGACTTGTTCTTCGTCCCGCAGGTCCATCTGGATCGCCAGGGCCTTGCCGCCAGCGGCCTCCACTTCCTCGGCGGCGCTGTGGATGGTGCCGGGGAGCCTGGCGTGGGGGTCGGAGGTCTTGCCGGTGATGACCACGTTGGCGCCGTCCGCGGCAGCGCGGATCGCGAGGGCCTTGCCGATGCCGCGGCTGGCGCCGGTGATGAAGATCGTCTTGCCGTTGAGGGTTCTCATGGGGGGCTCCGTGGAAACGATGTGGGGCTTGAGTAGGCACGGTGGGCGCAGGTGGTGGCTCGTTCCAAGGCGTTGGTGGTGGGGGCTACCCCCGTTGGTTGACTCCCCCCCCGCCGGCGTGAAGCTTGGCAGCCATGGCAAGCCCCATTTCTCTCTCCCGTCTTCTCACCCTGGCCCGTCCCGAATTGGGCTGGCTCGCGGTGGGTACCGTGGCGCTGTTCCTGGCTTCGGCCCTGGGGCTGTCCTACCCCTTGATCGTCGGCAACCTGCTGGATGGCGTGGTCGAGGGCGGCGGCACGGACGCTGTGGATCGCTGGGCCGGGATCCTCGTGCTCATCTTCGCCGGCATGGGGGTGGCTACCGCCATGCGTGCCTACCTGTTCACCGTGGCGGGAGAGCGGGTGGTGGCCAGGCTGCGGCAGACCCTGTTTGGCTCCCTGATCCATCAGGAGATCGGCTTCTTCGATCAGCAGCGCACCGGGGAGCTGACCAACCGCCTGGCGTCGGACACCACGGTGATCCAGAAGGCCGTGACCGTGAACATCTCCATGGCCCTGCGCTTCGTGGTGCAGGCCATCGGAGCCATGATCATCCTGGCCTGGATCTCCTGGAAGCTCACCATCGTCATGCTCTGCGTGGTGCCCGTTGTGGCGGCAGGAGCGGGGCTGTACGGTCGGCTGATTCGGCGGGTCTCCCGGGACGTGCAGGACGCCCTGGCCGAGTCCACCGCCGTGGCCGAAGAGACCCTGGCGGGTGTCCGCACCGTGCGCGCCTTCGCCCGGGAACGCCACGAGGAAGAGCGCTACGGCACCGCCGTGATGCGCGCCTTCGAGCTGGCCCGCAAGCGGGCCTGGCTTGGGGCCAGCTTCCAGGGCGTGGTCAGCTTTGCTGGCTACGGCGCCATCGCCGCGGTGCTCTGGTACGGCGGGCGTATGCTCTCCAGCGGCGCCATGAGCTTCGGCGAGCTGACCAGCTTCCTGCTCTACACCTTCACCGTAGCCTTCGCCATCGGTGCGATGGCGGGGCTGTGGGAAGACTTCGCCAAGGCCTTGGGCGCCAGCGAGCGGGTCTTCGAGCTCATGGACCGGCAGCCCCTGGTGGCCGGCGGCGACGGCACGCCAGCGAACGTCCAGGGTCGGGTGCGCTTCGACAACGTGGCGTTCGCCTACCCCAGCCGCAAGGACCAGCCCGTCCTGGTTCGCCTGGACATGCACCTCGAGCCCGGCGAGGCCGTGGCGGTGGTGGGCCCCAGCGGTGCGGGCAAGTCCACCGTGGCGGCGCTGTTGTCTCGCTTCTACGATCCCGACGGCGGCACCATCCTGCTGGATGGCATCCCCCTGACCGAGCTGTCTCCGGACTGGCTGCGGGAGCAGGTGGGCGTGGTCAGCCAGGAGCCCATCCTCTTCGCCACCACCATCTCCGAGAACATCCGCTACGGTCGGCCTGGTGCCAGCGACGCCGAGGTCCAGGCCGCGGCCGAGGCCGCCAACGCTCACGAGTTCGTGTCCGGCTTCCCCGAGGGCTACGACACCATGGTGGGCGAGCGCGGCGTGCGCCTGAGCGGCGGCCAGAAGCAGCGCGTCGCCATCGCCAGGGCTGTACTCAAGGACCCCAAGGTGCTGGTGCTGGACGAGGCTACCAGTGCCTTGGACGCCGAGAGCGAGCACCTGGTGCAGGAAGCGCTGGAGCGCCTGATGCAGCAGCGCACCACCCTGGTCATCGCCCACCGCTTGAGCACCGTGCGTGACGCGGACCGCGTGGTGGTGCTGCACGATGGCGTGGTGGCCCAGGTGGGCAGCCACGATGAATTGGTGGCCCAGGACGGCATCTACCGCAGGCTGGTGGAGCGGCAGTTCGCGGCGGCGTGAGTGGAGGGGCAGAACGGTGACGGTCGGTGCAGATCGCGTGCTACGTTGCGCGTGGTCCCCTCCGCTGGTGCATCATGGTCTCACGCACGTTGCTCTTTTGTTCACTCATAGCGGCTATCGCCTGCGATCCCGTGGGCTCGAAGGACGACACCGGCACCCTCGAACCGGGCATCGATCTCGATGGTGATGGCTACGACAGCTCGGTAGACTGCGACGACGACAACCCCGACGTCCATCCGGGAGCACCCGAGCGCTGTGACGGCGTCGACAACGACTGCGACGGCTTCGTGGACGACGAAGACCCGGACCTCGAGGGCGACGTCACGGCCTACCCTGACGCCGACGGGGACGGCTTCGGTGATCCCGACGCCGCCACCGGTGTCTGTGAGATCTCCAGCGGCTACGTGGCGGACGACACGGACTGCGACGACGCCGACGCGGCGGTGAACCCCGAGGCCCCAGAGCTGTGTGACGGCATCGACAACGACTGCGACGGGCTGTTGGACGACGAGGACCCCGACACTGTGGGTTCTTCCAGCTGGTACGCCGATATCGACGGCGATGGCTATGGCGACCCCGATGCAGCGGTCGAGTCCTGCGACCCCCCCAGCGGCACCGTGGCCGATAGCTCGGACTGCGACGACGCGGTGGCCATGGTCAACCCCGCCGCGGCCGAGGTCTGCGACGGTGTGGACAACGACTGCGACGGCCTGCTGGACGACGATGACGACAGCCTGGTCGGTGCGGGCAGCTGGTATGCCGACAACGATGGCGATGGCTTCGGTGACGCCGCTGATGTCACCGTGTCCTGCGAGGCCCCTGCGGGCGCCGTGGCCGACAGCTCGGACTGCGACGATGGCGCAGCCGCCGTCAACCCCGACGCGGTGGAGGTGTGCGACGGTGTGGACAACGACTGCGACGGGGCGGTGGATGACGACGACAGCTCGCTGGTGGGCGCCACCACCTGGTACGCCGATGTGGACAGCGACGGCTACGGCGATGCGGCCAGCAGCAGCGATGCCTGCTTCCAGCCCAGCGGCTTCGTGGCCGATTCCACCGACTGCGACGACCGCGACACCACCACCAGCCCCGGAGCGGAAGAGATCTGCGATGGTGTGGACAACGACTGCGACGGCCTGGTGGACGACGATGACGACAGCCTGGTCGGTGCGCCGATCTGGTACGCCGACGTCGACGTCGACGGCTACGGCGACCTGTCCAGTCGCAGCGTCGCCTGCTCCCAGCCCAGCGGGTACGTGGCCGACGCCACCGACTGTGACGACCTGGACTCCGTGGCCAACCCCGGGGCCAGCGAGCTGTGCGACGGCGTGGACAACGACTGCAATGGCGACGTGGACGAGCCCAGCGCCGTGGACGCCTCCACCTGGTACACCGATGCCGACGGCGACGGCTACGGCGACCCGGCCAGCACCATCGTGGCCTGTGACCCACCCATGCGCCATGTGGCGGACAGCTCGGACTGCGACGACACCGTGGCCGCCCTCAATCCCGGTGCCTCCGAGGTCTGCGACGGCCTGGACAACGACTGCGACGGCTTGGTGGACGACGCTGACGACAGCCTCAGCGGTGCCCGTAGCTGGTACCTCGATGCCGACGGTGACGGCTACGGTGATGCCTCGGTCAGCACGGCCGCCTGCATCGCCCCCAGTGGCTACGTGGCATCAGCCACCGACTGCGACGACAGCGACCCCGCCGTCAAGCCCCTGGCCTTCGAGGTCTGCGACGGTGTGGACAACGACTGCGATGGCCTGGTGGACGATGCCGACGACGACCTGCGGGGGGCTGGCACCTACTACCTGGACGACGATCTGGACGGCTACGGTGATGCCTCGGTCAGCACCACCACGTGCACCGTGCCCAGCGGCTACGTGGCCTCCGCTGGCGACTGCGACGACGGTGAGCCCGACATCAACCCGGGGGTCAGCGAGACCTGCAACGGCATCGACGACGACTGTGATGGCTCGCTGGACTCGGCTGCGGCATGCCCTTGCAACCTCGAGAGCTACGGCGACCACAGCTACCTGTTCTGCGAGGATGTGAGCACCTGGTGGCAGGCCTACGACTCCTGCCTCACGGTGGACAACTTCGATCTGGCCACCATCGACGATTCCAGCGAAGACGCCTGGATCTACGCCCAGGCCAACAGCTATTCATCCTCCCATTGGTGGTGGCTCGGCTACCACAACCAGAGCGCCACCTCTTCGCAGGAGCCCGCCGGCGCCTGGGAGTGGGTGGACGGAAGCAGCTCCACCTACACCCACTGGGACTCCGGTCAGCCTGACGACTGGAACAACTACGAGGACTGCGGTCACATGTACGGCGACAACGGTCTCTGGAACGACCTGGGTTGCGACCTGTCCGAGTGGTACGGCAGCTACGTCTACTTCATCTGCGAGTCGGGCTAGGGCTCGGGTCGGTCCCCACCAAGGCCAACGCGGACGATATGCCGCAAGGGCGGCCCCGAGGCCGCCCTTGACTGCATAATCGACCTACTCCAAGGTAGGTCTCCCCTCTACTTGACCTTCTTGTCGTAGGCGGCCTCGAACTCATCGATGGTGGCCTCGAAGAGGTTGAGCATGTCTTCGATGGGCTCGGGGCTGGTGAGGTCCACGCCTGCGTTCTTCAGGATGGTCAGCGGGGGCGCGTTGCCGCCAGCCGACAGCAGCTCCTTCTTGTACAGCTCGGCCGCGGCCCGGCCGCCCTTCTTGTCCAGGATCTGGGTGCCCAGGCTGATGCCGGCGGTGAGGCCGGTGGCGTAGGTGAACACGTAGAAGTCGTAGTAGAAGTGGGGGATGT
>Ga0307987_1000507_pt1 | contig 23407 bp, 14 predicted proteins | sample EllFjometagen181_FD_203157 | JGI IMG/M metagenome (GOLD analysis project Ga0307987, IMG submission 203157) | Marine microbial communities from Ellis Fjord, Antarctic Ocean - #181 | ecosystem: Environmental > Aquatic > Marine > Unclassified | place: Southern Ocean | collected 2014-10-08 | reverse complement strand
CGGCATCATCGGAGATCTGTTCCTTGGTCAATGCCGGCACCACCTCAAACAGATCTCCGATGATGCCGTAATCGGATTTGCTGAAGATGGGGGCATCCTTGTCCGTGTTGATGGCCACAATGACCTTTGATGTCTTCATGCCGGCAAAGTGCTGCACCGAGCCTGAAAGACCACATCCTATGTAAAGTTTAGGACTAACAATTTTACCCGTCTGTCCCACCTGCATGGAGTGGGGGACAAAGCCTGCATCCACTGCTGCCCTGGACGCACCCACCACAGCTACCAATTTTTCTGCACAGTCGTCAAGTATTTTAAAATTTTCACTGGATGCCATGGGACGTCCGCCGGAGATGATCACGGTGGCTTCGGTGAGGTCTTTTTTGCCGGAACCTGCGGCTTCCACAGCGGTGACAATGATGTCGTCACTATTTTCTATGTCAATAGTGTGTGGTGTAACTATAATGCTGCCGGGGGCTTCAACCGCCTCAAAGCTGTTGGGCCGAATGCCGCAGACAAACAGCTCACCTGTCATTTCCAGTGTGGCAATGGCCTTGCCGGAAAAATGGGATTTTTTCACCGTGCTGTTGTTGAAATCCACATCAATGCAGTCCAGGGCCAGGGGGGCCTTTAATGCCATGGCTGCCCGGGCCAGAAGATCGTTACCCGTGGGGCTGCTCACCCCCACAAGGGCGGTTACGCCAAAGTTTGTTGCTCCCTTTGCCAGGGCCTCCCCTGCTGCCTGGGGAGACTTTGAAAAGACAATATCTCCGGCTGCAAGGTCCACAAGTTCTGTGACACCGTACGCTGCAAGCTGATCCTTGTATGTGTCTGCCTGGCCGTTCAGGAGAAATCCCACAACCTCCCCAGCACTGGCAGCGGCGGAGATGACGCCGAACACGCTCTGTTTGATCTCCTGATCCACTGTTTCTATGAATACGCCTATCTTGGACATGGTTCTCTCCTTAAATGACCTTTTCTTCTTCTCTTAATATTTTAACCAGGGAGGCCACGATTTCCTGGGTGGTTCCTTCAAGTATCTTCGCGTTGGAGCGTTCCTGGACCGGTTCCAGGGATTTAATGCGGCAGTGTCCCTGGTCAATAAGCCCCAGGCTGGAGAGTTCCACCTCTTTGATCTCTTTTTTCTTTGCCTTGAGAATGGCGGGGAGTTTGGGGAATCTTGGTTCATTCAATCCCTTGGTGGCACCCAGAATGCAAGGGGTCTTCACCGCAAGGGTTTCTCTGGCACCACCATCGATTTCCCTTTGTACATTAACAGTGTCACCTGCCTGGGAAAAGGAGACAATGCCGGTGACCACAGGAAGTGACAACTCCATTCCCAACCGGTAGGGGGTCTGCATGCCCTCTGAGTCCACGGACTGTTTTCCCATGAAAATAAGATCGGCATTGCCATCGTCTGTGATGGCTTTGGCCAAGGCCTTTGCCGTTAGATCACTGCCGGGAAACTGATCATCGGTTTTCACCAGAATACTGCGGTGAACCCCCATGGCCATGACGGATTTCAAGGTGTTGGCCGCCCCTTTGCTGCCCACACATACGGCAACCACTTCTCCCTCTTTGGCTTTTTCCACCAGGGTCACTGCCTCTTCTACACCATGTTCGTCGTAGGGATTGGCAACATACTTGACTTGGGTGTCATAGGCGTCATCTCCAACAATTTTAATGTTGGCCGCTGTGTCTGGCACATGTTTGACACACACATAAATACGCATTGTTGATATCCTTCTTTAAATCGTTTTCTTTGGGGTTAGCTGTTGGCCATGGCTTGGGGGCCATGGCCCGCATTCTACTGTGTTTGAAACACCGTCGTAGATAATGACAATCTGTGTTTTTTAACTCCTGTTGTGGCAGGCCCTGCTGTCACAATCAGAGTTATTCAGTGCCCATTTCAGCTTCGGCGGCATCCACGATGTCACGTACCTTTTTCAGTATTTCGTCGGACAATTTCGGGGGTTCATAGGTCTCCAGAATATGGTGCACCTCGTCCCGGGCCCTTTGGTAGGCGTCCTTGCTACCGGCTTTTTCCCATCGGGGCCGCATCTGTCGATTCATCAACTTGGGACTGGTGGTGAGCCGCATGTTCTTAAAGGTGCTTTTGTGGGCAAGATAATCCTTAAAGGGTCCGACCTCCTTGATCGTATCCAGAGAAAGGGTTTCATCATTGACCTCAATGCCGTTTACCGTCCTTTTAATCATGCCGGCCACTTCATCGTCCAATACCAGTTGTGCCAGATCGAAAGTGATACCCATCTCAAGCATTCCTAAACCGTAAATGACGTTGCACCCTGACAACGCCGGTAGGATACCGGTGATGGTTTTTTCGTGGCCTGACTGATAATCAGTTACTTTGGAGTCAGCCTAACCACCGGCGGCAAAGCTCGGCAGGTTGTAGTAGCGGGCAAGGCGGGCCACGGCCGCATTGATGATGCCGGTTTCAGGTGATCCCACCGAGGCGGTTCCCTGCTTCAGGTCCAAAGGACAGGTGGAACTGGCGTAGATAAAAGAGGCGCCTTTTTTCACCAGTTGGGATAAAACAAGGCTGGCAAGTAATTCAGCGTTCTGCTGTACCAGGGTACCGGCGATGTGGACGGGTGAGGAGCCCCCGGTCATGGCCATGCCGATGCAGTTGACTCCCATGCCGTTTTGTGCTGCTTCAATGATGATGTCACAATGGTGGCTGGAGAGCTTCAAGGGACTGATGGGACAGGTGACAAAGGTTAAAAAGGGACGTTCCCTGAACTTGTCGTTGCCCCCGGCAATGGCCGAGCAGATGTCAATGATTTTACCGCACTGATACCGATCCACCGGCCCCAGCCAATGGTGTTTTGTCGTGTTGGTCAACGAGGCTTCTGCATTGTGAAGGGCCTGGACTGCATGGTGCTTGTCATGGGAGAGCATGCACCGTTCGTAGGTTTCCACGTTGGGAAGATAGTCGATGACCCGAGCCGCCATTTCCACATCGTCTTTGGTGGTTGGGCGATGCTCTCCGGTGTAGGGATCCACAAACATGATCCCTTCGCCAAAGTTGGTAAAGGTCACCCGGTTGGCCTCCAGCACCACGTCGCTTTCTGGAATACGCCCGTAAGCGTGGAAGGTATCTGGAGCCCAGCGAATGGCATCCTCCACCAGATAAGAGGGGAAGGTGACCACCTTGTTTTCTTCGTTTATGGTGGCCCCGCCGCCGCTTAGAATTTCTCTTGCTTCTTCACTTTCAACATATACGCCGGTGGTTTTCAGTATCTCAAGGGTACCCAGATGAATTTCATACAGCTCATCATCGGTGAGCACATTGAGGCTGAAGCCGCCACTGTATAATTTACCCGCTTTGATGGGTCGCTTCATGCAAACTCCTTTTTTCAAGCCGGACAGAGGAAGGGGGCAGAAAAGACCCTTGAGAACCTGTTGTAAGCCCCATGAAAGGGTCTTTTGCCTTCTTCGCCTGTCCTGTTGTCTTTGTCATGCTCATTACGAGCATGGGATCTATAGTTTTTAACGCCTATGCCTTGATGGATTTCCCCTGGGGGTCATAGGGCGCTTTTAAATGGAGGGTGATGGGATAACGTTTGTTTTCCACCTCGATTTCATAACTGCCGTTCATGATCCACTCATCGGTGATGACCTCATCTCTGGACAGATATACCATGCCGATGGAATTACCTGTGACATGGGCATAGGAGCCGTGGGTGTTTTCGCCAACGATTTCACCATCACGATAGATGGGTTCATCATGGTAGATCAGGGGTTCGGCATCGTCAATGGTAAACATTACCAATTTTTTCTTGATGCCTTCTTCCTTTTGTTTGACCAGGGCCGCCTTGCCAATGAAATCATCTTTGGCTAGCTTGACTGCAAATCCCAATCCCGCTTCGTAGGGGGTATCGTCCGGTGAGATGTCACTGCTCCAGTGGCGGTATCCCTTTTCCAGGCGCAGGGAGTCCACGGCATGGAGGCCGCACATCTTGACATTGAACTCTTCTCCTGCCTTTATAAGTTCGTCGAAAATGCCCTGGGCAAAGGGGGTGGGGATATAAAGTTCCCAGCCAAGCTCTCCCACAAAACTCATGCGAATGGCATAGGCCGTGGCAAAGCCTGCATCAATATCCTTGGCTGTGGCAAAGGGAAAGGCCTCATTGGAAAGATCGGCATCGGTGATTTTGTTCAAGAGATCCCTTGATTTGGGACCCATGACACCCAGCATGATATAGGACCAGGTGACATCGGTGAGGGTGGCATGGGCATCTTTTGGGATATGGCGGTTAATCCAGTCAAAATCCCGGGTGGTGGTGGCACCGGCGGTGACAATGAAAAATTTTCTATCTTCCATCTTGGTCACGGTGACGTCGGCCTCAATGCCCCCTCGTTCGTTGAGCATTTGGGTGTAAACCACCTTGCCAATGGGTTGGGACACATCATTGGCACAGACCATCTGGAGAACTTTCTCTGCATCTTTTCCCTGCATGAGGAATTTGCCCATGGAGGTGAGATCGTATATACCCACATTCTCACGGATGTTCATGTGTTCCTGGGCGGAGTATTTAAACCAGTTCTGACGTCCCCAGCTGTACTCATATTTGGGTTCTACGCCCTTGGGGGCAAACCAGTTGGCCCGTTCCCAGCCGGAGACAACCCCAAAACAGGCGCCCATCTCTTTTAAGCTATCATGGATGGGGGTTTTTAAGACATCTCTGGAGGAGGTGGGTTGTTTAAATGGAAAGTGGTCGGAATAGAGATTTCCAACGGATTCCACATTGACCCGCTCTTCAATGTATTTTAAGTTGTTCTGCCATTTGTTGTACCGCCGCACATCCACAGGCCAGAGATCCTCGTCGGGGTACCCCTGAATAATCCAGGTGGCAAGGGCCATACCTGCACCACCGGCACTGGTGATGCCAACGGAGTTCATGCCACAACCCACAAAGAAGTTTTTAACTCCCGGTACTTCTCCCAGAAGATAAGAGGTGTCCGGGGTAAAGCTTTCGGGGACGGTGGTGAGATTGGTGACCCCGGTCTCTTCAAAGGCAGGACACCGGATGATGGCATTCTGGATAAATAGATCCATCTGGTCCCAATCTTCGTCCAGTTGGGTATATTCAAAATTGTCGGGAATGCCCTTTACGCCCCAGGTTTTGGCCATGGGCTCAAACCCGCCCATGAGAAGACCGCCCATCTCTTCTTTAATATAGATGTAACCGTCCATGTCCCGAAGGTAAGGCATCTCTTTGTAGACACCTTCAATGGGTTCTGTTGTCATGTGCATGTGTTCAGCGGCCACCAGGGGAAGGCTGACGCCTACCATTTTTCCTACTTCACGACCCCACATGCCAGCACAGTTGACCACATATTCGCAACTTATGTCGCCCTGGTCGGTTTTTACCCCTGTAACGGTGTCATCCTTAAGGGTGATGTCCAGCACCTTGATGTTTTCAATGATGGTGGCGCCCCCCATACGGGCACCCTTGGCCAGGGCCTGGGTGGTGTCTTCGGGGTTGGTGACGCCGTCGTCGGGCTGGTACCAGACACCGGTGAGATCATCGGTCTGCATGACGGGGAACAGCTTTTTTGCCTCTTCGACACTGATTTCTTCCATCTTGATGCCAAAGGCCCGGGCCATGCCAAGCGCTCGCTGATATTCGCTTCTTCTGGCCTGGGTTCGGGAGACTCTGAGTGACCCATTTCTTTTGTAACCGGTGGGCTGGCCTGTTTTGGCTTCAAGACCGGCATAAAGATCTGCACCATATTTAGCAAGTTTGGTCAAAGGACTTGTGGCCCACAGTTGTCCGAGAAGGCCTGCCGCGGCCCATGATGATCCCGACGAAATTCGTTTTCGTTCCAGCAATACCACATCTTTCCAACCCATTTCCACAAGATGATATGCCGTGCTGCAGCCGACAATGCCGCCACCGATGATAACCACCTGTGCGTGGGTGGGTAATTGATTGGCCATGATTCTACCTCCAGAAAGTCAAATGTTTTAATTTAAAATAAACCGAAAAGGTGATGATAATTAATAGTTGAATTTACAAATCAGTAAAGCAAACACTGTGCCAGTTTGATTTTTATGTAGATAACTATCTGTTTATTATGTTTTTTTTAGTTTTTGGAGAGGGGGGATGGAAGGGCTTTGAGTCATTCATGACCAGGGTTTGTTTGTAAGTTATTTAAATAATAAGGATATTATTCTATTTATATCGGATGTCAGAAGTGGTGTTGTCTTTTTTCTCTTTTATTTCAATTGTTTTTTGTTTTTATACCTTTTGTGAATCTCAATTGTGAATCGCCATTCCCGTCGGTCATCATTTCTATGCCTGCGGAGAGCTTTTGTGGATCGATATCTACGGATATCGAATAAATTTTATAAATTTATTTTGTATATCGTTTATTTAGAGTTGACTTTTTATTTATTATGCTATATATCATCAGAATTAATTTTGTATAAATAATGAAGTGTTATGGGGCAGGCTTTGTTAACGATTCTCCCGACACGGCCTGGGCAGGACAGCCGGAAAATTAAAATATAAGGAAAAATAAAATGGAATCACCAAAAGATTGGCTTGAATATGATGTTGAAGAGATGGTGGCCCAGGATAAGGACACTTTGTGGCACCACCTGAAATCCCACAGCTGTTTTGAAACTGGGGAACAGATGATCGTGGTGGGTGGAGAGGGCTTGAGGATCAAAGATATTCGGGGTAATGAATACCTGGATGCCACCTCCGGCGGTGTCTGGAGTGTCATGGTGGGATATGGGCGAGAGTCCATCGCCCGGGCTGTTTATGAGCAACTCAAGGTGATGCCTTATTTTGCGGGTGCCTACGGTAATATTCCGTCCATAAAATTCGCTGCGAAATTGATGGAACTTCTTCCCCGGCTGGACAAGGTCTATTTTTCTAATTCTGGTTCCGAGGCCAATGAAAAGGCCTTTAAGATGGTTCGCCTGGCCGCTAATATTGCCCCCTCTCGAAAGGGAAAATATAAAATACTTTATCGAGATCGGGATTACCACGGCACTACTGTTGCCACCATGAGCGCTGGCGGGCAGCCTGAGCGGAAACAGGGATTTGGCCCTTTTGTGGAAGGATTTACCGAGGTGCCGCATTGTCTTTGCTACCGCTGTCCCTATGGCAAGACCTATCCTGAGTGCAACATTGATTGCGCCCGGGCCATTGAAGATATTATTATAAAGGAAGGCCCTGATACCGTGGGTGGCTTTATCGTGGAACCGATCACCGCCGGTGGCGGCATTATTATGCCGGTGAAAGAGTATTTCCCCATTGTCCAGGAAATCTGCAAAAAATACGGTGTGTGGATTATCATGGACGAGGTGGTATGCGGGTTTGGTAGAACCGGTAAGTTCTGGGGGCATGAGCATTTTGATGTGGATCCAGATATTGTCACCATGGCCAAAGGCCTTGCCAGCTCCTATGAGGCGTTGTCCGCCACAGCGGTGAAGCAGGAGATTTATGATATTTTTCTAAATGATCCTTCCAATCCCAAGGAGCAGACCAATTATTTCCGTGACATCAGTACCTATGGTGGTTGCACGGCCCCCATGGCAGCTGCTCTGGAAAGTACCAGAATCATTGAAGATGAGCAATTGGTTGAGAATAGTCGGGAAAAAGGGATTCTTCTTCTGGAAAAACTAAAGGCTTTGACATCCCTGCCCGTGGTGGGTGATGTAAGGGGTGTGGGACTCTTCTGCGGTCTTGAGCTGGTCCAGGACAAAGAGACGAAAACGCCGGTTACCGAAGCCCAGATGGCTAAGCTCATGGGTAACATCATGGCACAAAAGGTGATTGTGGGCCGTACGAACTCAAGTCTTCCAGGGCTGAACACCACCCTTTATTTTGTCCCCTGTCTCACGGCTACCGATGAAGATCTCGACATCATTGTCTCTGCTGTGGAAACGGCCATTAAAAAAACGTTTTAAGAACCATATAAAAATAAAAAAAATTGATCAGGGGGGTTGTAGGAAATAATCTACCCAATCTTAATAATGTTGCCACATCTATCCGCTCTGTGGCACCTAAAAGTGGGTAGTTTTATTAGTTCAAACTCCCTCACAGCTATTATTAAACATCAAGGAAACTCAACATGACACAGAAAAATAGATATTTCGACATTGAAGATCTTTCAGCAGACAAACCTGTAAAACGACTGAAGTATTTCGCAGGCGGAGAATTCCGCCTCTCCAAATCCGAGAAATACATTGATCTTTTTAATCCCTCAACTGGCGATGTTATAGCCCATGCACCCCAATGCAGCCAGGATGAAGTGGAAGAAGCCATTGCAGCAGCAAAAGCAGCGTACCCTGCATGGGCCGCTACACCGGTCCCCAAACGTGTACAGGTCCTCTACAAATTTAAAGCCCTGGTGGAAGATCATCTGGAAGAGCTCACCCATCTACTGTGTGAGGAAGAGGGAAAAAACTGGCGTGAATCCATGGGCGACGTGCTTAAGGTCAACGAAGTTGTCGAATTTGCCTGTGGTGCCCCTCACCTCATGAAAGGCGAATCTTTGATGAACGCCAGCACCGGATACGATACCGTACTCTACCATGAGCCCATGGGCGTATTTGCTGGCATCGCACCTTGGAACTTTCCTGCCATGATTCCCCACGGCTGGATGTCCCCCATCTGTATAGCCACCGGAAACTGCATGGTACTGAAAGCGGCCTCTACTGTTCCCCAATCAGCCCTGCGTCTTGCTGAACTTTGGAGGGAAGCAGGCCTTCCCGCAGGTGTTCTCAATGTCGTTACCGCAGGCCGGAATGAAGCGGAGATTTTTCTGAGACATGAAGACATTAAGGGCGTATCTTTTGTAGGCTCCACCGCTGTTGGAAAGCATATTTATAAAACAGCAGCTGCCAACGGTAAACGCGTCCAGGCACTGACAGAAGCCAAAAACCATGCCATGGTTCTTCGGGATGCCAAGCTGGAAAGAACTGCAAGGGGTATCATCAATGCATACTGCGGTTGTGCTGGTGCCCGCTGCATGGCCTGTCCGGTTATTGTTGTTGAAAACGTCATTGCCGACGAGCTCATTGAGCTCTTGAAAAAATTTGTGGCAGAGATGAAGCTCGGTCCTGCTTACGATCCCGAAACTGGCATGGGCCCTGTCATGAACGCCGGTCATAAGAAGTTCATCAACGACTGGATTGACAAGGGCGTTGAAGAAGGAGCGGACCTCATTATTGACGGTCGTAATCCTGTTGTTGAAGGGTATGAAGACGGTTTTTGGGTAGGACCCACAATCTTCGACAATGTGACACCGGAGATGACCATTGGTGACCGGGAAATCTTTGGTCCTGTCCTGTGCATCAAACGGGTTGAAAATTTCGAAGAAGGCCTTGCCCTGATGAACGCCAATGAATTTGCCAATGGTTCGGTTCTCTACACTCAGAATGGTCACTATGCACGTGAGTTTGCTTATAGAAGCGATGGTGGAATGGTTGGAATCAATGTGGGTATCCCCGTACCCCTTGGCGTCTTCGGTTTCACCGGACACAAAAATTCCTTCTTTGGTGATCTCCATTGCATGGGGCAAGACGGTTTCAAGTTCTTTACTGAGTCCAAATGTGTTACCCAGACCTGGTTCCCAGAATCAGGCGACATCGACGCTAAGGTCGACACCTGGGACGGTACGATTACATCCATGCCGGACAAGCATAAATAATCACCTGATCATTGCCCGGGGTAAAAATTAATGTCCCGGGATGATTTAAATAGATGATTATGCGCTGTAATGTATGGCCTAAAATCATTGAAGCCCATGTCTCCTGATTTTCTAAGGTGGCATGGGCTTTTTTTCTGTTTTCATAAAAACCAATTGACACCTTGTTGTTTTCTGAATGCTGCTTTTGATCAATGGCGTAACTTTCTGACTTTATTGTGCCTGCCTTCTCCCAAACAAGTCCATTCAGAAAGTTGTGTCAAAGATAAAAATTATAAGTGTCGTTTGTTTTTGAAGGGAGTGCAGTGGAACCACATATAGATCACACCGATTGTAAAATTATTGAGTTATTGCAGAAAGACGGCAGAATGGCCAACACCCTCATTGCCAAAGCCCTTGGGGTTTCCGAGGCCACTGTCAGAACTCGCCTTGCCCGTCTTATCAAGGACGAGTACATTCAGATCGTGGCAGTGAGTAACCCCCACAAGCTTGGATTTGAAATTGTCGGGATTCTTAAAATTAATGCCGATGTAAAGAAAATGGACCATGTCAGTGCTGAGTTAAGCAAGATAAAGCAGATCTGGTATATTGTTCACACCACAGGTGGCTCTGATATCTACGCTGAATTCAATGCCCACTCCATTGAAGATCTTAATACGCTGATTTCCCAGAAAATTTATAAAATTGATGGGGTGGTGACCACTGAAACCTCCCTGATTTTGAAATATGTCAAACGTCGCTACGACTGGGAGACCGCAGTGGATTAGATCAGGGCCTGTGTAGCCCCCCTTGACCCCCTGGACCAGGTTGCTGAATTTTCCTCTTGTTCCTTGACAGGGTCGTGGATAGTTTGTATTAAATATTATCTTTTAATGTGGGTGATGCTGGGACTTTGACTTTTGAATTTCATAGGTGACCGGATAAAATTTTTTAGTAACGTTTACCTACTTTGTATGATTTTTATGGCAGGCTGTTCCCCCACTACATCCCAGGACCTTTCAGAACAAGGGGTTCCGATTTCATTGACACAAGTGGAGCTGGATTGGATCAGGGCAAACCCCATTGTGTTGTCTGCGTCAGACCCTTATTTCCCCCCGGCGGAATTTTTTGATGAATTCGGTCAATATAAAGGACTGGTGGCGGATTATCTGGATATCATAAGCAAACGGGTGGGATTTAAACTGAAGATTATGAAGCTGGACCGGTGGGCAGATGTCCTGGATCATGCCAAACAAAAAAGAATTCAGCTGGTGACAGCAGCATCAAAAACGCTCCGCCGGCAGTCCTTTCTTGATTTTTCATCCCCCTTTGTTGAGCTTCCTGCAGTGATCATTGTCCGCCGCCAGGTTAACCAGGAACTGACCCTGGAAAAGCTGAAGGGGATGAGCGTTTCCGTGGTCTATCAATATGCTGCCCATGATTTTATTAGCCAAAACTATCCCTACCTTAAGTTGGATCTTGTCTCTGACGTTCAGACAGGGTTGAGAAAAGTCTCGTTTGGAATCGTGGATGCCATGGTGGCCAACATTGCCACTGTTTCCTATTATATTGAGAAAGGAGCCCTTACCAACCTGAAGGTGGCAGGAGAATCAGGGTTTATCTATAAACTTTGTTTTGCCCCCAGAAAAGACTTGCCGGTGTTAACCCGTATCCTGAACAAGGGGCTTGCCAGTTTGGGGGCGGAAGAGAAGCATGAAATATACAGCAAATGGATTCGCTTGGAGCGTCCCAAATTTTTAAATAATAAAATACTGATCTCCCTTGGGTTTGTTTTGGGTATAGGGGTACTTTTCAGTATTATTGTGATAGTATGGAACCGGTCTCTTAGAATGATTGTGGCTGAAAAAACCCAGGAATTAAAAAAGAAAATTGTCGAGTCCGATCAGGCCAAAAAAGCCATGGCTGAAAGTGAAATTCGGTACAGAGGTATTTTTGAATATACAAAAAGCGGTATCATGATCTACGAAGCCATGGCGGATGGAAAACAATTTATCTGTGTGGATTTAAATAAATCTGCCGAAAGGATTGATGACCTTAAAAGGCGGGAGATTATCGGCCGGAGTATAAAGGACGTATTCCCCAATATCCAGGCCTTTGGGCTGCTGTCTGTCATGGAAAAAGTATTGGTATCCGGTGTCCCTTCCTATTTTCCCACGGCCTGGTATCAGGATTTGCGAATAGAAGGCTGGCGAAATTATTTGGTCTATAAGCTTCCGTCGAAGGAGATCGTAGTTGTATATTCAGATGAGACCGACCGCAAGGTGGCTGAAACTGCCCTGGTGGAAAGCGAGGAAACATTGGCCGGAATTATCCATTCCGTTAATGATCACATGGTGATGCTGGATGAACAATTAAATATTTTGTGGGCCAATAATACCGCCAAAGAAACCTTTGGCCATCAACTGGAAGTTAAAAAATGTCATGAGATTTTTGCTGGATTACCGACTCCCTGTGAAGCGTGTATCGCAAAACAGTGCTTCAGGGATGGCCAGATGAAGGAGCGGGAGGTCAGGCTGGAAAGAGCCAGCGGGGATGGACTGGATTTATGGGAAACCACCAACCCGACCTCCCTGAACCAGGATGGGCTTCCCAAAAATGTTGTGGTGATTTTCAGGGATATCACCCAGAGAAAGGCCCTGGCCGCCGAAGCCATGCGGTCTGGACGTCTGGCATCCATTGGTGAACTGGCCGCAGGGGTGGCACATGAGATCAATAACCCCATCAACAGTGTTATAAATCTTGCCCAGATCCTTTTGAATGATGCGTTAAAAAAAGGGTCTGACCATGATATCCCTCGTCGCATGATTGACGAAGGGACAAGAATCGCAGAAATCGTCCGCAGTCTGCTTGCTTTTTCACGGGATCATCAAGGGGAAAAAATCCCATTGCATTTGAAGGATGTCCTGTTTGAAACCTTTGCCCTGACCGAGGCCCAGATTGTTAAAAGCGAAATTACCCTGGCAGTGGATCTGTCTCCAGATTTGCCGATGATTTTCGGGCATATGCAGCAACTCCAGCAGGTGTTTCTCAATCTTATTAACAATGCCCGTTTTGCCCTGATAAATAAATTTATTGAACCCGGTGCCTTTAAACAGATCAAGATAGAAGGACGGCGGGTGAACACAGGGGGACAGTTGGGTGTCAGAATTGTGTTTGAAGATAATGGGATGGGTATTCCCGAGGCGTTGATTGATCGTATCATGGATCCGTTTTTTACGACAAAACCGGAAAATTTGGGAACCGGCCTGGGGTTGAGCATCAGCCATGGGATTATCAATGATCACAAGGGACAAATTGAAATTCAAAGCAAAGAGGGAGCGTTTACTCGATTTATCATTGACCTTCCCGCAGGGAAAAAAGAATGACTGAAAAAATATTGATCGTTGATGATGAGGAGAATATCTGCTTTACCCTGAAACGGTTTTTATCCGATGAAGGGTATGAGGTCTCAACAGCCAATGAGGTTGAAACGGCACTGGAGAAAATTGAGAAGATTGATTTTGATCTGGTATTTGCTGATATACTGCTCAAAGGTCGGTCTGGGATAGAGATACTCAAAGCGGTTAAGGATCGAAAACGAAATTGTCCTGTTGTGATGATCACGGGTGTGCCGACCGTAGACACTGCTTCTGAAGCGGTAAGATTAGGTGCCTTTGATTATTTGCCAAAACCGGTGGTGCAAAAAGGGTTGTTAAAGGTTGCAAGGGCTGCCTTGGGCCATAAACAGTTGGTGGATGAGAAGGAAGCCTACCGGTCTAATTTGGAGGCCATTTTCTCAAGTGTTAAAGACGGGCTTATCTCCGTTGACAAAGATTTGAATATTATTGAATTTAACAATGCAGCACAAAAAATCTGCGGGGCTCTCCGGAGGATTACCCAGGGAAACCTGTTGGGGCCTATGAAACTTTTTTGTAATGGCCCCTGTGTTAGTGCCCTTGAACAAACCATTGCCACTAAAAAGCTTGGGGAGTATTCACAGATTCGATGCAAATATAATAATGATACAGAACAGGTGGTCAGTCTGACGGTTTCCCCTTTATTAGACCCAAATGGGAATCTGTCCGGCGGTATTTTGGCTATCAAAGACCAGACAAGATTGTTTCACCTTGAACAAGATCTGAAAATGCGCCATAAATGCCACAATATCATTGGAAAAAGCGATGTCCTCCAAAATATATTTTCCCTTATCGAAAACCTGGCTGATGTGAAAACCACAGTACTGATTTCAGGTGAAAGCGGTACGGGCAAGGAATTGGTGGCTGATGCCCTTCATTTTAAAGGGAATGACCCCAAAAAACCATTGGTGAAATTAAATTGCGGAGCCCTCCCTGAAAATCTTTTGGAAAGCGAGCTGTTCGGTCATGTAAAAGGCGCTTTCAGCGGTGCGATTAAGGATCGGGTCGGCCGTTTTGAACATGCAGACGGGGGAACGATTTTTTTGGATGAAGTGGGGAATATGTCGCCAAGGATGCAGCTTAGGTTGCTCCGGGTATTACAAGAACAGGAGTTTGAGAGAGTTGGCGATTCCACTACCATTAAAGTGAATGTGCGGGTGGTGACCGCAACCAATCTGGATTTGAAACAGGAGATCAGCAAGGGGCGATTTCGTCAGGATTTATATTACCGGCTCAAGGTGGTTGAAATTAAATTGCCGCCTCTGCGACATCGGCGCGAAGATATTCCATTGCTGATGGATCATTTTATTCAGTTGTTTAATAAACAGTTTGATAAGCAGATTAAAGGTGTTTCAAACGAGGTGTGCCAGGCCTTTATGAAATATTCATGGCCGGGCAATATCAGGGAACTTCGCCATGCCATTGAACATGCTTTTATTGTTTGCCCCCTGCAGATGATTGATGTGAAACATCTTCCCGCAGAAATTTCCGGTACAAACGACTCCTCCGGTGAAAAAGAAGTGCTTCTTAGAGCACTTGAGAAGACCCGCTGGAATAAAACAAAGGCTGCTGCAAAATTGGGGATGAGTCGTCAAAGCCTCTACCGGAAGATAAAGGCGCATAATATTTCAGATATCTGAAGGCATTATGGTATGTATTGGCATGTTACACCTATATTACACATTGTACCATGATTGATTCTTGAAGATTTATTTTCAATAACTATTTGTTTTTTTAAAGAATAATAGGTGTTTTTTTTGTGATCGCTCCTCTCTCCCCTTTGAGAATTCGTAAAATATACTGAATTAGAGTGCGATATACGGGGCTGTTACAATGTGTCCGGAAGGGATAGATTTAGGAGAGTTTTTTTCTATGATGTGAAGCGTGCGTTATGGTTAACTATCTGATATTTAATATCATTATTCGATATTGGCTTGTTTCTTTTAGAATGGCATTGTTCTTGCTTCGAAATAGTATGGCAAGATCGAATAGAACATAGCAATAAGAACCATAAACTAAACATCAACAAAAAGAGGAATCAGAATGAAGCAAACATTTCGTATCTTAATGATTGGTTTGGTCGTAATGGCGTTGTCTGTGTCCCCTGTGTTTGCAGGCAAGAAAAAAATCTGTAAACTGGGCCATGTAAATTCACCCGCATCCATTTTTCAATTTGGCGCAGAGGCCTTTAAGGCAGAAGTGGAAAAACAACTTCCCGATTGGACCATTGAAGTCTATCCTGCCGGTCAGTTGGGCGGTAGTCTGGCACTAATCCAGGGTCTCACCCTTGGCACGGTTGATATTTACACTGAATTCATCAGCCTCTGGGCAGACTTGGTCCCTGAGTACAAGGTGTTTGCCGTTCATTACAAGTTTGATTCCGTGGATGAGTATGAAAAATTCATGGATTCCGAAACCTTTGCCGCAATGAACCAAAAAATGATCAAAGCCAATCGTACCACCAACATCGGAAATATGCGGGCAGGCAGTGTATACAACCTTCTCAGCAACAAACCGATATACACGGTTGAAGATGCCAAGGGGCTTGTGGGTCGTGTGGCACAGATGGCACCATTGGTCCGCTGCTGGCAGTCCTATGGCGCAAAGCCAACTTCCATGGACTGGGGAGAAATCTATACAAGCCTCCAGACCGGCGTTATTGGTGCCATTGATAACCCCATTCTTGATATGTATGACGAAAAATTTCCCGAAGCCGCTAAATACTTGAATATGACCAACAATCTTTACAACATGATTTCCTATCAGACCAGTACGACTTTCTGGGACAGTCTGACCGATAAGGAAAAAGAAGTGTTTAAAAATGCCGTGAAAATTGCCAGCCAAAAAGGCGCGGCAGAAGTGGACAGTCGCTTGGGCAAGGTGATCGACGAATTAAAGGCCAAGGGACTTAAAGTAATTGATACCGACACATCCGGTTTCAAGAAAGCGGTCCAGGCAAATATTGATACGATTTTAGATGGTGATAAAGATGCTATTGCGGTTTACAAAAAAATTATGAGCAAAGATTACTAAACCTTTGCCCTTTGTAAACTGATCGGCAGTATTGTTTTTTAAAATGCCCTTCCAGACTTCCTGGAAGGGCATCTATATTTTTCCCAATAATACTGCGTAGCCCAGAGACCATCGAAAACCACAGGAGAAACAGGTGAATATTGTTAAGGTTGCAGATAATTTGCTTGATGCCATCAACATTTTCATGGAGTACGTCATGGGGCTATTATTTATGGCCCTGGTTTGTGTTACATTTCAAGAAGTGTTTCGGCGGTATCTATTTAATGACCCCACCCCTTGGGCTTCGGAACTGAGTCGGTTTTTTCTGATCTGGATGACCTTCACCGGTGCTGGCATTGTCACCCGGCTGGTGACCCACCTGACCATGGGGTTTACCATCCATCGTTTTGTCAACAAAAGAACCAGCAAGGCCATTAAAATTTTTATTTCAATCGCTTCCTTGGTCAGTCTGATTATTTTGACGTATTACAGCGCAAAGGTGACCCTGCTGGCAGGGTACAGAGCCGCTCCCATGACCGGTATGCCCATGTACGTCCCCTGGGCAGCACTTCCCATTAACGGAGCGATCATGTCTCTTTACATGCTGGCGGAGTTGGTAAAAAATATATTTGGACCTATCGAAAAAGCTGAGCACGCCAAGGGGGTGTCCCAGTGATTTATATTTTTGCGGCCATGTTTATTTTCTTTTTTTTCGGCATGCCCATTGCCTTTGGTATTTTTTCTTCCACTATTTATTATCTGTTGTTTTCCGGACAATCCCGGGAGATGCTCTCTTTCTCCGCCCGGATGATATCCGCCTCTGACTCCTATGTGCTGCTGGCGGTTCCCTTTTTCATGCTGGCCGCAGAATTGATGAACGAATCCAAGATTACCGACAAGATTTTCAATTTTGCTAAGGCCATGGTGGGTCATATCCCGGGAGGATTGGGCCATGTCAATATCGTTGCAAGCATTATTTTTGCGGGTATGTCAGGATCCGGCCTTGCCGATACCGCCGGACTGGGAAAAGTAGAGATAAAGGCCATGAAAGACGGTGGCTATGATCCGGCCTTCAGTGCTGCGGTTACCGCATCCTCCGCCATCATCGGCCCCATTATCCCCCCCAGTATCTGTATGGTGGTGGGGGCAGTTGTGACCAATACCTCTGTGGGCAAAATGTTGGTGGGGGGAATTATCCCCGGCTTAATGATGGGCGCAGGGCTGATGGCCGTGGTCTATTTTTTGTCCAAAAAAAGAGGCTATCCCAAGGCAGAAAGGGCCACCCTACCGGAACTGTGGCGCGAATTTGTGGGAACAGGCCCGGCGCTTCTGACCCCCTTTATTCTGGTGGGCGGAATTTTAACCGGTATATTTACCCCCACCGAGGCTGCTGCCGTTGCCTGTTTCTACGCCATGATTCTGGCCATTTTCTTCTACCGGGCTTTTGGCCTTAAGCGATTGTTCCGGATTTTTATCAATGTGGGAACCGGAACAGGGGCATTGCTCTTTGTCATGTCTGCTGCCTCGGCTTTGGGCACTCTTGCTGCCCGGGCCCAGGTTCCCCAGAATCTCATGGCCGTTGTGACCTCGCTCACCACAAACCCCACCGTTACCATGTTTATCATTGTCGGGATTTTGATCCTGCTGGGAATGATAATGGAGGATCTGTCCCTGCTGGTGATCATGGGGCCTCTGCTGTTGCCGGTTGTGCTGAAAATGGGGATCAACCCGGTTCATTTCGGCGTTATCATGGTGCTTACTCTCCAGTTGGCCATGATCACCCCCCCGGTGGGTATGGGGTTTTATATCACCTGTCACCTTGCAAATGTGGATGCCCTTGCCTATAGCAAAGAAATCCTCCCGTTTGTGATGGTTTTGATCGTGGTAGTGGTATTGATGTGCCTGATTCCCTCCTTGGTAACGTTTCTACCGGATTTGTTCTTTGGGAAGTAGCGTTTATAAGCTCGGCCGTAAAACCCATGCCTTTAGGCTTGGGATATAAGGCCGAAACTATTCAAGCCCAGCCCTTTAGGGTTGGGTTATGACAAATAAAAAACAAAGATATATCAGGCATCTTTCAAAAGTACTTTACACTTGCTTTGATCATGTCCCATTTGCAGGGGCTTTTCCCAAAAGACTGTAAAGTACTTTTGAGGCCGTATGAAGGATGCCAAGAATACAATCAAAAGAACTATCACCCAGGCGGGCATAAAAATGCATGACCCGGTGATAATACTTAAGGAGCTAAGTCATGGAATTCACAAGAGTAAAAAATTTTATTGATGGTGAGTGGGTGGAAGAAACTGATGTGGAATATGTCCCCCTTTTTAACCCCTCCACCGGTGAGCAGATTGGTGAAGTGCCCCTTTCTTCGGAAAAAACATCCCTTGCGGCGGTGGATTCATCCTATGCCGCCTATGACTCATGGAAGCGGGTTTCCCTGAACAAACGGATGAGTTATCTCTTTGACATGCGCCAGGCCATGATAAACCATCAAGAGGATCTGGCCGTATCCATCGCCATTGACCAGGCCAAACACATCAGTGAAGCCCGGGGTGAAGTGGGGCGGGTCATCCAGATTCTGGAAACATCCTGTAGCATCCCCACCTTGATGCAGGGAGAACACCTGGAGGGCATTGCCAACAACATCAACGGCCGGGTGGTAAAACAGTCTCTGGGGGTATTCGGTGGTGTAGCGCCGTTTAACTTCCCTGCCCTTGTGTTTGGCTGGTTCATCCCCTATGCCATAGGCGTGGGCAACACATTTATCTACAAACCCTCCACCCAATCGCCTTTATTCATGCAGAAAATGGGCGATATCTTTAATGAGATCGGACTGCCCAAGGGCGTTGTCAATATTGTCCACGGGAATCGTTCCATCCCGGGTGCCTGGTATGAGAATCCCAAAATGACCGGTGTCTGCCTGGTGGGTTCCACCCCCACTGCCAAAAAAATGGCTCAGGCCTGTGGTCAGGGCGGCAAACGAAGCATGCTGCTGGGCGGTGCCAAAAATTACCTGGTGGTCATGGAAGATGTGGACTGGGATGTGTTTATCCCCAATTTTCTTCAGTCTTGCTACGGATCTGCCGGACAGCGCTGCCTGGCAGGTTCTATTATTGCTGCCGTACCGGCAGTGTATGACGAACTCATTGAACGTATTGTGGAAGCCTCTAAAGATGTCACCATGGGCGATGCCATGGACCCCGACATCTACATGGGACCCGTCATTTCGGCCCAAGCCAAAGCCAATATTGAAAAGTACATTGAAATCGGTATTGAGCAGGGCTCCAACTTGGTGCTGGACGGCCGCAACCCGGAACTGCCCGAGGCTAATAAAGAGGGATACTTTGTGGGTCCCACCGTGTTCACCGATGTCACCCCTTGCCGAACCATTGCCAAAGAGGAGATTTTCGGCCCGGTGGTTTCCGTAATGAAAATCAGCGGCCTTGACGATGTGCTGGATATCATCCGTGAGCAGAAGTTCGGTAACGGTGCCTGCATCTTTACCCAGAATCAATTTTATGCGGAGAAATTCATCCAGGAAGCCAATGTCGGCATGATCGGTGTCAATGTGGGGGTCTGTGCACCCCATCCCTATCTGCCCTTTGGCGGCATCAAGGATTCTCATCTGGGTACGGACAAGGTTCAGGGCAAGGATGGAATTGATTTTTTCACCCAGAACAAGGTGGCCACCATCCGCATTGCGCCCCCCGCAGGGTATGAAGAGAAGGGCATTCAGGCAAGTGGTGACAACTCTGTTCGAAGTTGTGTGGCACAGTAAATATATAATTTCAATAGGTGAATATTAGCGGTAATGTAAGGCTAAAATCATTGAAGCCCATGTCTCCTTATTTTTGAAGGTGGCATGGGCTTTTTTTCTGTTTTAATAAAAACCTCGTCAGTCATAAATTCTCTGCATGTTTTGTATATATCTTGGCTAACTATCTGAAATTATTAACCCTGGGTTTTAAATCTTGATTTTTTGGGTATTAATGATTTCAACGAGTTAAGAGAACTTATGACTCTTGAGTAAAAACCAATTGACACCTTGTTGTTTTCTGGATACTGCTTTTGATCAATGGCGTAATTTTCTGACTTTATTGTGTCTGTCCCCTCCCAATCAAGCCAACTCAGAAAGTTGCGTTAAAGGCAAAAATTATAATTGTCATTTGTTTTTGAATTGATGGGGTGGTGACCACTGAAACATCCCTGATTCTGAAATATGTCAAACGCCGTTACGACTGGCAGACTGGAGTGGATTAAATTTTAAGAGTTCTTGGCATCCTTCATTTGATTCCAAAAGTACTTTACAGTCTTTTTGGAAAAGCCCCTATAAATGGGGAATGATTAAAAAAAGTGTAAAGTGCTTTTGAAGGATGCCGAGTTCTTTATCAATTTTTTATCCAGTTTCGGGCTGTTGGGGGTCAGGTTTGTGAATTTATGTTCACTTCAAAGGTTTGATTGCATATGGATAATTTCAGGATTTCCTGCCACGATAAAGGCGAGTCGGTTCACCTCCTCACAGGCGGTAACCCCATTCCGAGTGGCAATGCTGTTGGGAAAAGGGATATCACCCTTTTAAACAGTCATCTGGCAATTTCTTTTGCCGTGGAGACATCTCCTCCCTGGGGCGTTGCCCGGGGGGGAATTATTGATGCCTGTGTGGTCCGGGACGGTTGTCTTGAAATGGACAGGGTGACCCTGGTGGATTTTCTTCCCAATGGCTGGGCCAGCGGTCATACAACGTTTCAACAGGTTGAGATCATACTCGATACACCGGAAAAAGGGGTGGTCCAGACCACCCATGACTGGGAAGACTGTGAACTCAAAACGGTGTATACCCTGAGAAAGGAAGATAATCAGGTACACCTTATGACCACCATGACCCATCAGGGTAAATGGGATTATATTGATATCCTTTCAGGCTATGTCCTTCGTACCCATGGGGGGCATCTGTTTATTCCGCCGGATATGCCCGGGGAGAGCACTAGGAAGGAAAATACAAACACGGCATTGGCGGACTGGATGGTCAGCTACGATGAAACTTGGGCCGTGGGGATTCATGCCCCTGGCATCAATTATTTTGATTCCCAGACAGGAGACATGTACCGGCGGCACACCCTGAAGCCGGGTGAGAGCCGTTTGTTTGAAGGGTGGCTTCACATTGTCGACAAGGGGGATATCTCTGCCATGGGTGCATTTCAAATGGTGCGCACAAGACAATACGCCGGTACTGTGGCAGGAAGGGTTTTCACGGTGGATGGCAGGCCGGTGCCCCATCCGGTGGTTGTGGTTGAGAAAAACGGACGGCCCTTTACCTGGATTTTTGGAAATGAGGGATGTTATGCGGTAACGCTTCCCTTGGGTGACTATGAGATCCATTGTACCGGGAAAAACCATGGCAACAGTAGTAAACAACGGGTCTGTGTTGAGAGCGCGCAGGTTGTTATACTGAATTTTACCGATGTGGATTATCCGGGGAAATTGGTTTTTAACATTTCTGATCAGGAAAATTCTACCCCCCTGGATGCAAGAATTTCCATTGAAAAGGGGCACATTCCAGTGGTGGGATTTCTGGGGCAGCAGGTTTTTTTTACAGCCTTGGAAAAAAAAGGGGTTCTTGAAATACCTGTCGCGCCTGGTAGTTACCGTTTCAAGATTTCCCATGGTGAGCCCTTTATTTCAAAATCCGTCCGTGTGGAAATCCGTGTGATGGCCAATGAGATCAAGACCTTGACGGTTGCCTTGGAAAGAGGTCCCAATCCCAGGAACGGCGGTTGGTACGCCTGTGATATGCACCATCATTCAAATCTGTTGGATGGGCAGAGCCCACCTGAAGATGTGGTTAGTTCCCAGCTGGCAGCCGCCCTTGATTTCACCCTGATTAGTGACCATGACCTTGCCACAAACACCCCCACCATGGCGCATTTGTCCCACCTCCGGGATATTCCATTTATCCCCTCTATGGAAATATCATCATCCTGGGGCCATTTTAATGTTTTTCCAGTGCTGCCTGGTAAAACATTGCCGATTGATTCTGGAACGGCCACGGTCCATGAGATTTTTGCCGCGGCAAGACAGATGGGGGCAATGGCCATCTCTGCCAACCATCCCAACATATCCTATGGATATTTTTACAGCCTTGAAAGGGAAACTGTTCCCGGAGGCTATAATGAGGACTATGATCTGGTGGAGCTCAATTCCGGTCGCAATAATGAAAAAACCCTGGAGCAGATCCGGCGGTTGTGGAGTAAGGGCCGGCACTATTATTTAAGTGCCGGAACCGATAACCACAATGTGAGGAAAGATATTTCGGGCAGAATACGGATGTTTGCTAAAATTGAAGGAGAACCCACGCCAGAGAAGTTTATTTCAGCCCTTATGGCAGGAAATTCCTATGCCTCATTTGGTCCTTTGGTGGAAAGTGATATTGTGTTTGGCCGGGAAGTGGTGCTTGATAAAGGCGCTGCCTTTGAGCTGAATGTAATCGTCAGGGCCGTTGAAGGACTCAAGGAAGTTCAGCTACTCAAGGATAGCGTGGTCGTTGAAACCGTGGTTTTAGAACCTGGGGAGACTGAAAAAAGAATTTCATTTGCATCCACGCCTTTAAAGAATTCCTGGTATGCCCTTGTGGTGTCCGATATAAGGGAGAATATGGCCTGGACAAATCCCATATGGGTGAAATTAATCGGAGATAAAAAGGGAACCTATTGACAACCTCTTCGCCAAATTTAAAATCAGCCCAGATCAATGAGTCTGTTGATTTAAAGGCGATTTTAATCTGGCTCAATTTTGGGGGGTGATCATAAGATGGGCCACTATACGGGAAAGAAATTAACACCCATCGCAAATACTTGGAATGATAATGCTATTTTTAAATTTTAAAATTTAACCACAAGGGGGCCGACGGTATGATCAAGCCCCGATTTTGTTATCACAAAATATGGTAATTTGCTAATTCAACACACATCATATAAACAGGGGTGATGCCTGAAATATGAAAATCGCGACTTAATCAACAGGATTATCACTGCGTATATTGTATTTTGAAAGAGGTTAAAACCTTTAACATATAGATTTGGATATGGGTTGAAACAAAATTGGCGAAGGGGTTAATTGACAAATAAATTTTATTTTATGTTTGCAACTCTGATTGGGATGTTGTAATGTTCTTACTGGTTTTGTCCGGCGTAATGTATTAAGTGTATTTTGGCGTTTCCCTGCTAAAACTATCTTGTTAGTGCACAGGACGAATATCTGCAAGCGGTCTTAATTCAGCATGCAGAGGTGTTCGCTTTTTATACTGTTTTAAA
>Ga0307987_1000505_pt1 | contig 23464 bp, 14 predicted proteins | sample EllFjometagen181_FD_203157 | JGI IMG/M metagenome (GOLD analysis project Ga0307987, IMG submission 203157) | Marine microbial communities from Ellis Fjord, Antarctic Ocean - #181 | ecosystem: Environmental > Aquatic > Marine > Unclassified | place: Southern Ocean | collected 2014-10-08 | reverse complement strand
CATTTATTGCAATTGCACTTTTAGCAAAGATTGGCGTTGGTTGGTTTTATGCGACCATCTTAATGTTCCTCTTTGTTCTTATCTTTACAGTAATGAGTAGAATTTGTGCTGAAACAGGTTTATTCTTCATTCAGCCAAACTGGTTGCCAGCCGGTATTCTTGTTGGTTTTATTGGAGCAGCAGCAATTGGACCTACATGTCTTGTTGTTATGATGCTTGTTTCTGTTATTCTTTGTGTTGACCCTAGAGAGTCATTGATGCCTTTTATTATTAACTCATTTAAGATTGCAGATGATGTGAAAATTAAGCGAGGTTCTTTAGGCGCTATTTTCATTGCACTATTAGCCGTTTCGTTAATTGCAGGTACTGTGGTTGTTTTATCATTGCAATATGGCAAAGGTGCGGGTTTGCAGGATGCATGGGCAACAAGAGTTGTTCCGCAAGAAATATTCAAGCAGTTTTCATCGGCACTTCTTAATATTTCTGCAGATGGTGTACTTGATGAGTCCATTAGTATGGGAACATTTGAACGTTTTTCACTAATAAAGCCAAACACAAGCTTCGTTGGTTTTGCAATTACTGGTTTGATATTTTTCTTGTTATTTGCATTTTTGAGAATTCGATTTTCCAAGTGGCCTTTACATCCAATTATATTCCTTGTATGGTTTTCTTTTCCAATTGCCAGATTTGGTTTCAGTTTTTTTGTTGGTTGGCTTATCAAAACAATGATTGTAAAGCTTGGAGGAGGAGATACGTATCAGCGAAACAAGGCATTTATGGTTGGAATGATTGCAGGCGATCTTCTGGGTGGATTAATTTTTATGACAGTTGGTTATCTCTATTATCTTAATACAGGTGATTCACCTATGAAATTTCAGATTTTCCCAGGATAGGGAAATAGGAAGCCCTGAATAGTTATAAATTATTATGGAAGCATTAGCAAAAAACTGGTTTAAGAAGAAAAGCGTTGAGGGTCTATCTATAGAACAAATTTATGCTGGCATACCATTTAGGAACGAGAAAGTCAGGATTACTAAGGTTTCTGATGGAACAGTATTGGATATACCGTTAAGGAAACCTACTGGAGGTTGGAAAATATTGGCCTTGGTTATGCCTTTATCAGATGAACACAGAATATTTTTGGATAAGATAGGTTCTTTAATATACGAACGAATAAATGGGATCACGAATGTAGAGCAGATTATACGCAATTTTGCAGTTGCTCATAGTATTAGTTTGATTGAATCAAGAGAACTTGTTGTAAATTTTTTAAAAAAGTTGTTAAAGCGCGGAGCAATAGTTATTGCTCTTGAGGAAAAGAGTTATGAAGAAAGATAAAGAAAAGATTGTCATTGCTAATCAGATTCGTTTAAGCACAAAGCGAACGTTGCAAATTTCTATTAATGGTATATATTATAGATTATTCAGATCTTTAGTGACAGTTGCAATTGTAGCAGTTGCAGTTGCATTTATGATGTATATGCTTGCCAATAGTTTAATTGGTCGTGCTGTTTATATTGATTCTCATCACAACTCTATTGAGTATAAAGTTTATGATCGTTGGTTAGGCTGGATTGGTCATGACCTTGAGAATGTTGATATCTTTAGAGTTTTGGGAAGTGCTCCAGAGGATGACTATAGAATAGAGGCAATTGTTAAGTGGGGTAATATTGACGTTGATACATTAGAGAAAGTAATGCTTTCTGCACAGAGATGTGAGCCATATTTTATTTACTATGATGAACTTTCTCCAGGCAAGAAATTTTTAATGGCAGGTGGTATTCCAACAGAAGAATTTTTAAACTATATGTCTAACGAAGAAAATGCAGCAACTTTTAAGGGACGTTTAGAAAAGAATGGTGGCTTAACTTTTCCGGGATCATTTGACGAGTTAGTTCACTTGTCAATTTTTTATGTTTCACAAGAAGATTTGTGGGAGAAGATTGCTGAAGGTAGGTCCAAGGCAACTAAGATTTTAAAGTCAAAATATAACGAAAGAGATTTTGCTGATTATCTTGCTGATCCTTCAGAGGCATTAACATCTGATTTTATTGAATTAAGTTTTGCAGATGAGGATGTTGATTTAGATCAGATTTATTTTAGAGCCAAGATTGCTCAGGACTTAAGATCATTAAATGATCTATTAAGACAAGTAGATTTTAGAAAAGTGTTATGTCAGGAGATGGAAATTGACAACCTTAACTTAGATCTTGATGCTTTTGCAAGATTTTATGGAAACAAGAAGAATCAGAAAACATTTGTACAGTTAATTGCCGACAAGAATATTGATTTTGATATGTCTCCAGAAAGAGTTATAGAAATTTTAAAGGATACAAAGTTAAAGACCAAAGTTATGGAAACAGAGGTAAAGACACTTACATACTCTAGAGGCAAGTTTGGTTTTAGTATAAGTGTTTTATGGTTGATAGGTGTATCTTTTGTTGTTTGTATCGTGGGTATTACAAATGCTATGTTGATGTCTGTTATGGAACGTTTCAGAGAAATTGCTACAATGAAATGTTTGGGAGCAACGGATTCTCTTGTTATGTCAATGTTTGTGTTTGAGTCTTGTATTCAAGGTGTTGTAGGTGGTTTTTTAGGAGCTTTACTTGCATTGATTTTAAGTATATCTGTTGCAATGCTTCAATATGGAGCTTCAGTGGTCTCTATTTTGCCGTATGGTGATTTGGGGATTTCCACATTGATTGCGATGGCTATTGGAGTGATTTTGGCTGCTTTAGCATCGGTTTATCCGGCATATGTGGCATCAAGACTTGCCCCTATGGAAGCAATGAGATTAGAATAATATTTAAGGTGCGTTATGACTAGTGAAAAAGAAAAGATAGAAGAGAGTTCTGTTACAACAACAGAAGAGGGACGTCCTGTAATTGTTAGAACTTTACGTTTGATAAAAGAGTACCAGATGGGCAGTGTTACAACACAAGCTTTACGTGGTGTTGATATGGTTATATATCGCGGAGAGATGATTGCAGTTATGGGTCCATCCGGTTCCGGTAAGTCAACGTTTTTCAACATGATTGGTGGTTTGGATTCACCATCTAAAGGACGAGTGTTTATTGACGAAGTTGATGTTGCACAGTTAAGTGCTGTTGAACTTGCATTTTTAAGATGTCATAAGATTGGTTATATTTTTCAGAGTTATAACCTGTTGAGATATATGACAGCACTTGAGAATGTTACCGCACCAATGGTATTTGCGGGGGTAACAGAAAAAGATGCACAAGAGCGGGGTATGGATTTGTTAGGTTTGGTTGGATTGGCTGACCGTTGGCATCACAAACCAATTCAGATGTCAGGAGGTCAACAGCAACGTGTTGCTATTGCAAGAAGTATGGCAAACAATCCAACCATTCTCCTTTGTGATGAACCTACAGCCAACCTTGACTTAAAAACAGGTAGAGAAGTTCTAGATTTGTTAGTGAAGCTTAATAAAGAGCGTCATGTCACAGTTATATGTGCCACGCATGATCATAGAATGTTGAACATTTGTGACAGAATGATGTGGATTAGAGATGGTCAGATTGACAGAATTAAAACACGAAGTGAAGTTAACATTGAAGTTGGTTCTATTGATGGGGAGTTAGAATAAGAATGACAAAATATGTAAATAAAATTTTAAGTAAGTTTATTGTAGTTGGAATATTATGTAGTTTATCATCTTTTGCACAGGAAGTTACTATTGATGAAAACAGAAGTAGTTTTCTTGAAGGCGTTCAAGTATTAACTTCGACACCTCATCGTCTTGGTGGTACAGAAGAGTTTAATGCAGCAGCAGATTATATTGTTAAAGAGTTGAAGAAAGCTGGATATGCTGATGAAAACATAATCGAGCAGGATTTCTTTTTGCCTCAATTACTTACAGATGCCTCAATTAAAGTTGGGGATAAAGAGCTACCTATTTATGGTGTACGTGCAAATTTATGGCAGGGTTCTGCTTTAGACAACAAGCAACTGGAAGCTGAACTATTTTATGCAGGAGATGGTTCCCCAGAGGCATATGGAGAAATTGACCCATTTGATAAGATTGTATGTTTAGACTATGCAACAGCAAGAAGATGGAAAGATGCTTTTGCAATGGGTGCCAAAGCTCTGATTTTTGTTGACCACGGTAATGTTCCTCAGGAATTTGAAAGATGTTCAATAATCACAGCGGATCTTCCACGGTTTTACATAAACCAAGATGATTTTGATGCTTTAGGGCTTAAAGATGGAGTTCACAAGGTGACATTAGAGTCAAAGCCGACTTGGGAACGTATGACATCACGGAATATTATTGCATGGTTACCCGGCACAAAACCTGTATTTGATCTGGGAAAAGAAGAAGTTGTTATTCTCACAGCTCAGCTTGATAGTTATGGAGACGTACCCGAATTGGCAAATGGAGCTACAGATGCAGCAAACAGTATTGCATTATTGGATTTGGCAAAGAAGTTTCAAAAGGATAACCCAAGCCGAAACATAATGTTTGTTTTTCTTGGAGGAGAAGGACGTTTGCTTTCCGGTTCTCAAAACCTTTACAATGCAATTTTTAGAGATGAAACACTTAAAGGTTCGAAGGTTATTCATTCAGAATATCTTGAGAACTATTATGAAGAACAAGAATTTTTAACTCAGATGAGAGAAGTTTTGAAAGCCAAGACTTTCTTTGATGAATTTACACCTGTTGCTCGGCAGGTTCTGGTTAAACTACGTGATTACTCTCAATCAGAAAGTGGTGAGTATACCGGTTTAATCAGCGAGGCAAACCTTGTTAAGATGCGTCTTGAAAAACAGGGAGATCAAGTTGATGCCACAAAGATTCAGAACATTGAGAATCAGGTTGAAGAGTGGAGTAACGAAAAAGGGAAGTGGGATTCTTTAAGAAGATCAATTGGTAAAGAGCAGCTTGATGAGTCTGTTTCCGAGCAACTTGATCTTGTAAGTATTAAGATTGATAAGAATCTTGAAGCTAGATACAATGAGATTAAGGACCTTATAGATCAGAAAAATCAGGCAAGACAGATTGCAGCACTTTTAAAGGACAAACATATTATATTCGATCTATCCTTAAATTTTTCAGGATCAGGACCACTTTGGGGGTTTTCCCAGTGGGATTCAGAAGACTATCTTGTTCAAGCTTATTATAATACAGTTGGGTATTATGTGAGTGTATTTTCTGCAATAGAGAAAACAGCAAATGTGGTTGGTCCTAGACTAAAATATTTTCAGAAAGGCACAACAAAGATTCGTCTTGGTCCAGATATGTATTTCCCAGGGAAGAAGATGTATTCAGGCATGATTGCAGCTCGATTTGGTTTATATGGACTTAGAGTTGGCACATGCAGTGATGCATTAGTTTATCAGGGACACCCGGAAGATACATATCAGAACTGTAATGTTGAAAAAATTTATGATTTTACTCAGGAGTTCTATATATACTCGAAGAATATGTTTTCAAGTCCAGAGTTTTCATTACGTCACCGAGTTCGTAAGATTCTTTCATTTCTTGATTATACATGGGATGGAGAGAGAGTAAGTGGTAGTACAGCAATGAGTCGTTCAAAGGGTAGTGCAATTGCTAATACGCCGGCAGCAGGAGCCATGCTTGGGATTTCCGCTAAGATGTATATGCCCGGCTATGACTTAGCTGTAAGAACAGTTGTGGAACAAAATGGTTCTTTTGTTCTTGGTCCCGTAGACTATAAGAAATTTCCTAAAGAAAATTGGAATATTGTTCTGTTTGACGAAGACGGCAAGATTAACAGTTGTAATCAGATGTTAATAAACTTTAGTCGAGTCAATATGTTTCCATGTCTGTTTGAATCTGTAGTTGCAATGTCTCCACCAAGTTTGACAGGAGCAAAGACCTTGATTCTTAATGCGGTAAATGATGGTGGTTTCAGAACTCAGGATAGTTTTTCAATGGAAACACCATTTGTTACATCATCATTTATGCCCGATACAGCACTTGGTGTGAAATTTGTTAACAAGTTTGGTATGCTTTTGATTAACTCAACAGCTGAAAATCCTTTAGGAATAGGTTTTCCAGTTAAAGGAAATGTTGGTATTTCAACTACAAAAGCATCAGCACATGACAAATTTTCAATAGATGAAAGCCGTTTAGATATTTTAAGAAAGAAGAGAATAACTAATGACTCACTTGAATGGCTTCAAGGTCTGGCTCAAACAGCACTTAATAATGCTGCGAATGCAAAAAATATTGCCACAAAATATGCTGAATATAATTCAGTAAATCTTCTTAACAAAAGAATCTATGCACCAGTTCTTACATCAATGAATGACTTAGTTAAAGCGGTTGTAATTCTTATGATACTTATGATTCCATTTGCTTATGCGCTTGAAAGACTACTTATTGGAACTCCGCATATCTATAAGCAAATTGGTTGGTACTGTACCTTCTTTATCCTGACATTTGTAATCTTATACAATGTTCACCCAGCCTTTGCAATTGCTACGGAACCAATTGTTATCTTCCTGGCATTTCTGATTATAATTCTATCTTCAATGGTTATTTTCATTTTATTGAGTCGATTTAAGCAGGAAATTAAAGCAGTTCAGGGCATGGAACTTACTGTACATACAGCAGATGTTTCAAGATTTAGTACAATTATTGCTGCAATTGCAATGGGCATAAGTACTATGCGTCGTCGTCCAATGAGAACATTTTTGACAACAATAACAGTTGTTTTATTAACATTCAGTATTTTGAGTTTTGCCAGTTTTGATGCTCAGGGTGGTATTTTCAGACGTCATATCGGTTCATCTTCAAGTGTTAAGAGTGTATTTCTGCATCATCCAGTTTGGAAAACCCTATCGAACAGAGTTGGAGATATTTCCAATCACATTATGAAGGGTAAGGGTACTGTTACTGAAAGATATTGGCTTTCGGCAATCGATGCACCAAGTGCTCAGATTTTCTGTGTTCCAATTGCTAATGAATCCGGTGAAAAGATTGTAAAACTTGATGCACTAGTTGGTCTTGAGACAATGGATGTTTTAGGACAGCCTGAACTTTTGGAAGCATTCAAAGGTGATTTGTCATTTGAAATGGCTGAAGATGCAATATATTTCACTCAGACTACAGAGGAAACCTTAGGTGTTAAACCAGGAGATAAGGTTAATGTTATGGGATATACATTTACCTTTGCCGGACTATTAGATCAGAACAAACTAATTAAGTTTATTCAGATTGATGATACACCTATATATCCAATTGACTACAATGATGAGTCAATGCAGAAGGATACAGGACTGAAACTTGCAAATGAAGGGGAATCTGAAGATCTTGATGCTGACTCATCATTTTTGCCTTATCTAAATTCATCAGTTGTTGCTTTTGTAAATTCAAAAAGAGCAGAAGAGTTAAATGCACGTTTAGTTGCAATCAGCATATATCCAAACAAGGGTGTTGATATTGAACCGATTGCTGAAGAGCTGGCAAGGCTGGCACCTGCACCAGTTTATGCAACACTTGATGATGGTATATATAGACTATACTTCACAACAATGCTTGCTACTTCAGGTCTTCAGAATATCATTATACCAATTATTCTTGGAGGATTAATTATTTTTGGAACGATGTTAGGTTCAGTTACAGACCGTGAAAAAGAGATTTACACATTTAGTGCTCTTGGTCTCGCCCCAACACATATTGGTATGTTGTTTTTTGCAGAATCATCAGTGTACGCTGTAATCGGTGGACTAGGGGGGTATATTTTTGCCCAATTAGTGGCAATTTTTGCCTCATGGCTATCCACCTTCACATCAATACAGATTCCAGAGATGAACTACTCATCAACAAATGCTATCTTTGCAATTCTAGTTGTTATGGCAACTGTTCTAGTAAGCACAATATATCCAGCATATAGAGGTGCAAAGAGTGCTAACCCTGGAGTGGCTAGAAGTTGGAGAACTCCAAAGCCAGAAGGTGACAAATGGGCATTTACATTTCCATTCACAGTTAGTGAATATGATATAACAGGTGTTATGAGTTTTTTGCTTGAACATTTTAATAACTTCAGTGACTGTTCTCTAGGTCTCTTTCTAGCCGAAAACAACAAAGTTACTGCAGATGGCAAACAGCTTACACTGCATAGTAATATAGCAACAGCACCATTTGACTTGGGTGTTACACAGGAATTTAGAATTACAAGTGTACCAAGTGAAATTGAAGGTGTTGATGAAGTGCATATTTCAATTATACGTTTGAGTGGTACACAAGGCGATTGGCGTCGAACAAACCGCCCGTTTATTAATGATTTACGAAAACAGTTTTTGATATGGAGGTCTTTGCCTCCAGAAACAATGGATGATTATAGAAAGAAAACCCTTGTCATGCTTGGAAGGGCAAAAGCAGATAAGGAGGTAACAAACAATGGTTAAGAATATTTTAAAAAGACCACGTAAGGACGATTTAGCAGAATACAGAAACCTAATGGATGTTCCTGAAACATTTATTGACGGTTTTAACATTAGGTCTTTACTTGGAGCAGTTTTTGTTGGTATGATTATGGTTCCAGGTGCAATGTATATGAGCTTACTTGCTGGTCAGGGTATTGGTCCCGCCGCTCAGTGGGTGACAGTTATTCTATTTATAGAAGTTGCACGGAGAGCCCATAAAACTTTACATAGAGCTGAACTGTATGTTTTATTCTACCTAGCAGGTGCAGTTATGGCGGTTCCGTTCTCCGGATTGTTATGGAATCAGTTTTTTGTTCAAAGTAATGCCGCAAAGGCAGCAGGTATTGCAGATTCTTTACCGCTCTGGTTTGCACCTCAGGATCCGGATATTCTTTCACAGAGAACATTCTTTAATGTGCATTGGATTCCACCTATAGCAATTATCATCTTTGGTCTTGTCGTGGGACGTATCAACCAGTTGATTCTTGGATATGGTCTTTTCCATTTAACAAGTGATATTGAAAAACTTCCATTTCCAATGGCTTCAGTTGGAGCTTCAGGTATTGTAGCTTTGGCAGAAGAGTCAGAGCATTCAGTTGATTCAGGAGAGAAGCAGGTTGGCTGGCGTTGGAGAGTTTTCTCGATGGGTTCAGGGATTGGCATGTTGTTTGGTCTTATATATATGGGATTACCGACAATATCTGGTGCCTTCCTTGCAAAACCATTGATGGCTTTTCCAATTCCTTTCCTTGACTGGACAACCAAAACAGGATCCTTTCTTCCAGCAGTTGCAACAGGTATATCATTTGACTTAGGTCAGTTTGTTATGGGTATGGTTATGCCTTTCTATGCTATGGTTGGTAGTTTCTTTGGATTGATTGTAACATTTGTATTGAATCCAATTCTTTATAAAATGGGTTACCTTCCAAGTTGGAATCTGGGTGACAACACAATTACAACCCTATTTAAAGACAACATGGATTTCTATTTTAGTTTTAGTATGGGATTGTCATTTGCTATTGCTATTGTTGGTATCATTCAAGTTATTATTGCACTGAAAAAAGCAAAAGTCAAAGGTGATGGAATGATATCTGTAAGAGAGGAGTTGGCTGCAAAAGACCTGAAGTCTCGTGGTGACTTTAGAATGATCTGGGTGGTTCTTGCATATATACTTACAACAACATCATATATTCTTGTTTCCGGTTACCTTTTGAATTGGCATAAGGGAGCAATTATTGCATTCTCAGTCATTGGTTTTGTATATTCACCAATTATGACTTATGTTAGAACAAGACTTGAAGGTGTGATTGGTCAGACATTTGCTGTTCCAATGGTTATGCAGGCTGCTCGTATTCTTAGTGGTTTTCACGGGGCAGAAATCTGGTTTGTTCCTGTTCCACAAGCAGAAGTTCAGACCTTTGCTGTTAAGTATCGCCAGGCTGAACTTACAGGTACAAGTTTCAAGAGTATTTGGAAAGCACAGATATTCCTTATTCCAATTATTATTTGTGGATCAATTTTCTTTGCTAACTTTATTTGGGGCATGGCACCAATTCCATCTCCACGTTTTCCATTTACAGAAAAGATGTGGGAATTTACAGCTATGAACCAGTGTATCATGTTCTCATCAACAATGGGTGGTTACTCACAGTTTGAAGCTGCATTTAAGCCATTGCTGATTTTTAGTGGTATTGGAATTGGACTAGTAACATTTGGTCTGTTTTCCGGGTTGGGGCTACCTCTGGTTTTTGTTTATGGTGCAGTTCGTGGTTTGGGTCAAACATGGCCACATACAGTTATACCTCAGTTCTTAGGTGCTTTAGTTGGTCGATTCTACTTCCAGCCTCGTTTCAAAGAAAACTGGCGTAAGTATATCACAGTAGGTGCAGCCGGATTTAGTTGCGGGGCGGGTCTAGTAACCATCTTAGGTGTTGGTTTTACATTCCTGAAGAATGCTGTTATTCAATTACCATTTTAGAAATTTAAAGATAAGGAGTAAAGGTTTACCTTTATAATATGCTATGAAAGAAAAAGATATAATAATCTCTATTAAGGATGTTAACAAGGAATTTAACCTACAAGGTAACACGGTATATGCACTGAGAGATATTTGTCTTGATATTTTTCAGGGAGAATATATGAGTGTTATGGGGCCATCCGGTTCTGGTAAATCAACTTTGTTCAACATGGTTGGAGCTTTAGATAAACCTACTTCAGGTTCTGTAAGTATTAAAGATGTAGATCTTACAAGTTTATCAAGTACTCAGTTATCATATTTCAGAAACAACTATATTGGTTATGTTTTTCAAACATTTAATCTTCTTCCTGCAATGTCAGCATTGCATAATGTTTCACTTCCAATTCTTTTAACAGGAGTTTCTCAAAAAGAAGCAGAAAATAGAGCCAAAGAGGTTCTGGATCAGGTTGGATTAGCCGATCGTGTACATCATAGACCTGATGAACTATCTGGTGGTCAACAGCAACGTGTTGCTATTGCAAGAGCTCTTGCAAATGAACCAATGATTATTCTTGCTGATGAACCTACAGCTAACCTTGACTTGAAAACAGGCGAGCAGATTATTGAGATTCTATCTTCATTAAGTCGTGAAAAGGGTGTGACAATTGTTACAGCTACTCATGACCATAAGATGCTTGCATCAAGTGACAGAGTTGTCTGGATTAGTGATGGACAGATTGCCCGTGTTGAGAAACGTGAAGACCTAAACATTAAGGTTGGTAGTATCGACGGAGAAGAGTAGTTCTTCTGTAACCAGAAGAAATTATGAATGCTAAATGCTGAATGATGAATTCAGGAATGCCTCTGGCGGTATTATAAAAAGATGCGTACATGTGTAAATTCGCAAATGCGTAAGTTGTGGAATGCTTCCGAGAAACGTGTTAAGTGCTGTGGATTGAGTTTTTCTGTAGGGGCGATGGTTCATTGCCGAAAAGGGCTGAAGGCCCTTAACATAATAGCCGAGGGCATTTGTCGCGCCGTAGACAGCTTGCTGCGAAGGAGTAACGCCCTAGGAAACATAACAAAAACAAAGTTTTTACCAGCCCACGGCGGTGTCCGCCCTTGGATATTGGATATTCCTTGTTGGATATTGGATATTGAAAAGATAAATTTCTTAGACCTTAGAACATAGACCTTATAACGAACATAAATAGGTCTTAAAAAACAGAAGAACTTTTGACCGAACCTAATTGTATTAAATGAAGAAAGAATTAAAATATTATGAGAGCTAGTTTAGAATGTATCCCTTGCTTAATAAGACAGTCACTTGATGCCAGCAAGCTGGTCATTAAAGATTCAGATTTGCAGGCTGTAATAATGAAAAAAGTGCTTCGTAGTGCTTCGGAATTTGATATGAATCTTACACCTCCAGAAATGGCACAGAAGATTCACCGCATTATTAAAGCTGAAACAGGATGTGATGATTTATATTTTAAAATTAAGGAAAACTCCACAGATATGGCATTAAGAATCAGTAAAGATATTGATATTCATGGTTCTGAATATCCTTTTGAGAAGGCTGTCAGGTTTGCAATTGCTGGCAATATTATTGATTTTGGTGTAAAATCAACCTGTAGTAATGAATATATAAAAGACTCATTTGATAAAGCAGAGCATGTTGACATTGACACGGTCATGATAAAAAAACTTTATGATGAAATTGCAGAAGCCGAAACAGTCTTAGTGCTTGCAGATAATGCAGGAGAAGCTGTTTTTGACAAATCTCTTATTGAAGCCTTTCCTAGAGATGCAAAAGTATTTTATGCAGTTAAAGGAGCTCCAATTTTAAATGATGTAACACAATATGAGGCTGAACAATCTAAAATTGATTCCGTTGCAACAATTATTTCAAATGGTACAGATGTTCCAGGAACAGCTTTGAATCAATGTACGCACGAGTTTGTTGAACATTTTAATAATGCAGATGTAATAATTGCCAAAGGTCAGGGAAATTTTGAATCACTTAATGAAAATAACAGAAAAGTATATTTTCTTTTTCAAGTTAAATGTTCTGTAATTGCAGACCATTATGGTTATGGACTGGGCGACTGGCTGGTAACGAATAGTGATGTGACGAGAGAAAAATAAATTGTAAATTGTAAATGGTAAACTGAGGAATAGCTCCGCAGGTATTAAAAATAAGATGGCAATGAGGACATTGCCGTTCCCTGTCAAAACACACTATTTGAATGCGAAACGGGAGCGATAATGTCCTCATTATCATTAAAAGAAAGGAACATCGTGACTTTCTCTTAGAATAAATGAACAAGGACTCGGTGCTAGCTTTGCTAGTCCCGCAAAGCGGGAACTAAAAAGAGCCAACAGTTGTTCGACCAAGTATAGTTTGTTTTGGTCCTTAGTCACTAAGTCCGTAGTCCTCTTTTTATTGTTTTCAGCTCCACGGAGCGACATCTTTGTAGCCTAGGGTTTTAACCCTAGGTTAACATAAAAAAGCAAAGTTTTTACCAGCCCACGGCAGTGTCTTAACGACAAGCGATAAACGAACAGCGAATCACGATTGGATATTGGGTATTCATTAGATTAGGTGAAACGTCTCTCATCTTATAATAAAAAATAAATAAGGATCGATAATGAAGATAACAGTTTTAGTTGATAACAATGCAGCAGAAGGATTGAGCTGTGAACATGGTTTTTCCATGTTTATTGAAGCGGATAATCATAAGATACTATTCGATACAGGTCAGCTTGACGCTCTACAAAAGAATGTTAAAAAATTAGGAATAGATTTATCCAGTATTGACACACTTGTTCTTAGTCATGGTCACTATGACCATACAGGCGGGGTGGTTGATGTTTTAGAACAATCTCCAAATGCACAAGTTTTTATGCATAAAACTGGATTTGTAGATCGTTATAGTATACGCAGAAATATTCCTAAGCCCATAAATATGCATAATGACGCACGAGAAGTATTACAATCACTTAATTCGGACAGATTGACAGATACACAAAAACCAACAATGATAACTGAAAATATTGGTTTAACTGGTTATGTACCTAGAAAAAACAATTTTGAAGATACAGGTGGTCCATTTTACCTTGATAAAGAGGGATTGATTGACGATTTAATTGAAGATGATATGGCGATGTGGGTAAAGACAGATAAAGGTCTTGTTATATGTGTTGGATGTTCTCATTCCGGAATAATTAATATTATAAATTATATTATAGATATTACAGGTGAGACTAAAATTCATACATTAATTGGCGGATTTCATCTGGTTAATGCGGATGATCAGAGAATTAAAAAGACAACTGATAGTTTGAAAACATTTAACATCAAGCATCTAATACCATGTCATTGTACTGGAGAAAAGGGAATAATAGCCATTTGTGATGAATTAAGTTGCTCGGCTGTTCCAGGGTTTGCAGGGTTTGAGCACACAGTCAAATAATCATGAATGCTAAATGCTGAATGCTGAATTGTGGAATGCTCTCCGACGGTATTTATTTGATTAAGAGTTAAGGTAGCGTAAGCTTCCAGCTTGCAGGCGTTTTAAATGCTCTGAAGGAGCATCTGACCAAGAATATATATATAGGATTATCTAGTTCATTTATAGCTGGTAAACATCCTAAATATGCACAAGCATATACATATATATTAAACGATTGTGTTGCGTAGCGACCTGTGATTATGTAAGCTAGAGCAATTCACGGTTGATCTTTTACCTGTTACCTGCAGCTACGGTTGATCTTCTCCAAAAAACACAACATAGCTCACTATGCTTCTGCTTTTTTGAAAAGCCAACCTTGTCCTCGCTAACACATCTACACGACATCTCAATCGTTCATTGCTCTAAGAGTGAAGAAAAATTACAAAAAGTGTAGTTTTGTAGTTGAACTACCGAATTACACATGTTAATGTTTTAAACCAAAGGGGGGGAGATCATGAAAAATGTAAATATATTATTTGAAACTTTAATTGTTTCAACGCTGTTTGCAGTTTGTGCATTCGGTGAATTGGAGGTTGGTATTGAAAGTGCGGTTGAACTTTCTGCTGATGTTTCCAGTAGCAAGGTATATGTGGTTGAACAGACAACCAATCTTCTTGATGCGAGTGCATGGGAAAGTTTAGATGTATCTTATCTGACATTCAGCAATCACACAGCTCGCTGGTATATGTTGGTTGATTCTCCGCAGAAAACTTTCAGGCTTGTTGAACGTGACGCGGAATACGTTGATTATGCGATGGATTATATGGATCAGGTTGCAGACACAATGCCGGAATCCATGGGAAGTTTTATTGATTGGATAAAAAAAGAGATTGCTGCATTGGTAAGGGTGGCTGTTAAAGATCGTTTATGCCGTAGTATTGTATATAAAACGCATGATGCGGAAGGAATGGTTCAGAAGGTATCAGGTCTGATTACAGCCCCGAATACACCTGCAACAAATTCGTGGCCGATGATTCTCTATCAGCATCCTACGCAGGTTGTTAGAATGTATTCGCCGTCTCATGCATCTGTCAACATACTTGATGACCAGCTGGCATGGTTTTTGGCGGATGTGATGCGCATGTGCGGTTTTATTGTTTTAGAAGCAGATTACCCTGGAATGGGAGTGAATCTGAATGTGCATCCGTATTGTCATGAATCAATTGCAAATTCAGTGATTGACATGATACCAGCTGCAACAAACTTTCTTGCGGAAGTTGCTCCGAATATTCAGTGGAATGGCGATTTGTATCTGATGGGATATTCAGAGGGTGGATATGTGACGATGGTCACAGCAAAAAAAATGCAAGAGGACTATCCCGGGAGATTTGATATTAAGTATGTCTACTGTATGGATGCACCACTTTGCCTATCCGGCACCATGCGTGAGCTCATGCTGGATGCAACAGCTGATTACAGTGCACCCTATTTTCTGCCATATTTTATTTCCGCATACAGTGAAATATATTCAGACACAATTCCAGAAATTGCTTTCACAAACAGCATTGTTAACAACGTGTCCGGTTACACAAATTATCCGGCATATCTAAGAGCCAGACTTAATGGGGACTACACAAGTGAGGAAATCTCTGCAATCATCAGAAAAGTTGTGCCGTATGAAGGACCAAGTTCCGCCATGACACCGCAAATTATTGCTGAACTCGAAGATCTGTCAAGCGACTTATATCAGGTGCTTAACACAAATAATGCATATAATGCTTTTAACCCGGAAATCCCCGTTAAGCTCTATCACAATGAACTTGATGATTGTGTGCCGTACGGAAACAGCACAAATGCCATGGCATATTTTGATGTGCATGCAACGCATACAACTCCGGAACTGGTGTCTTATACAGCATATATTGATGGTTTGGGTTCAATACATGCCGGATCGTTCCCAATTGCATTCTCACTGGCGTTCCTTGACCTCTATATCCACGCATATCTTGAGGAATAAGTTATTTAGGGCATCCTCCTGAATTCATAACTAACGTATTAGTAACTATTAATACTTTGTTTTTAATGTCAAAGTGCAAGGGTTTTAGCACATTTAAGCCAAAAAACTTGCAGATGAACTTTTATATAAAGTTCATGTTTTTTATGAATCTTTAATGCGATATCAGGAACCAGCTTGCTGAGGCTGGAGTTTACGACAGCAATGGAGCGTAGCGTAATGGCCTACCTCTTACTTTGCAGCATGTTACCTTTAGCCTGCTAAAGGTGAAAATGCTTTAAAGCAAGATCTTACGCAATCTCACATTAAACAGTAAGCCCTGTTTATAGTTCGCATTCTGCTTGAGGGACTAGCAAAGCTAGTGTGTTCGATGTTAGACGTTCGTTAAAGAAATGAACGGCCCGCCTTGCAGACAATATAACATTAACCCAAAAATCATAAAAATAGTTATAATATAATGTTTTTGCTTTAATAAATCGTTAAAGCATTATAGAATACGAGAATAGTGGTTAATGATCAGTTGTTAACCGCCTTCGCAGTGCCTACGGCGTGTCAAAGATGGTTAAGACAAATATCGTTTATAATTCATTGCCATGCGTCTGGCGTCATGAGTCATGCGTCACAAAAACCTAGTGAGCAGGATGAAGATAGGGGGCTTTGTGTTGACCCTAATATTTGGGCGAACACATTAGCCCGTACAATGAAGCAATGGCGAGATAAAAAATAATTTAAAAAAATAAAGGAATAAAAAAAATGGCAAAAGCAAAAGAAGTTTCATTTGATTGGTCTCCAAAGAATGCCTGGGAAGGCATAACAAAAAGAGAAGAAAAGATTTTAGAAAAGTATTGTTCTGAATACATGGAGTTTTTAAGTAAATCTAAAACAGAACGTTTGGCTTATGATGAATCAGTTAAGCTTGCAGAAGTGAATGGATATGTGAATATATCTGCAAAGAAAAAACTTAAAGCTGGCGACAAAATATATATTGGCTGTAGTGGTAAGACAATCATGCTTATGAATATTGGCAATAAGCCATTAACTGATGGTTTGAGAATTGTTGGTGGGCATACCGATGCTCCACGTTTGGATTCAAAGCCTATTCCATTATATGAAGAAGGTGGAGTTGTTCTTTTAGATACCAGTTATTATGGTGGCATCAGAAAATATCATTGGGTATCATCATCGCTTTCAATTCATGGTGTAGTCATAAAGCAGGATGGTTCCAAAGTTGATATTTCAATTGGAGAAGATCCAACAGATCCAATCTTTACAATAACAGATCTACTTCCTCATTTGGCTGCAGCTCAATCAAAGAAACCTTTAGGAACTGCAATAACAGGTGAGGGACTAAATGTTCTTATTGGTAGCAGACCAATTGGTAAAAAATCAGATAAGAGTAAGAATCCTATCAAAGAAAACATACTTAAGATCTTAAATGAAAAGTATGGAATTACTGAAGAAGATTTTGTAAGTTCAGAACTTGAAATTGTGCCAGCTGGACCTGCAAGAGAAGTTGGGTTCGATAGATCTATGATTGGTGGTTATGGACATGATGATAGGGTATGTGCATATGCAGGCCTCAGAGCGGCACTTGATATGAAAGAGGTTCCTGAATATACATCTGTTGTGTTGATGTGTGACAAAGAAGAAATTGGTTCCGAAGGTAATACAGGTATGAACTCAAATTTCTTTGAAAATACAATTGCAGAAGTTCTTGCACTTGTAGATTCCAAGTCAACAAATCTTAATGTTCGTCGCTGTTTGAGTCGCTCAAAAATGTTGTCAGCAGATGTATGCTGTCTGCATGATCCAAATTATCCTGAAGTTAGTGCTCCAAATGGTAATATGGCTAAAATGAATCATGGATGTGTTTTGGTTAAATATACTGGTGGTAGGGGTAAGGGTGGTGCATCGGATGCCAGTGCTGAATTTGTTGGCGAAATTCGTAGCATCTTTAATGAAGCCAAAGTTTGTTGGCAGGTTGGTCTATTAGGCAAAGTTGATGAAGGTGGCGGTGGCACAATTTCTAAGTTCATGGCTAGATATGGCATGGAAGTTATTGATTGTGGAGTTGGTCTTTTTGGTATGCATTCAACGGTTGAAGTTGCGGGTAAGATTGATATCTATATGACATATAAAGGTTATAAGGCGTTCTTTGAGAGTTGTTAACTAGTTAGATCGTTAGTTAGCTGTTTGGATAGTTGTGTTGTTTTATGTAGGGGGCATGTTGCTCCTAACAAGGGCGAACACATAGGTTCGCCCGTACAGAACAGTGTGCGTGTGATTTTAGAATTAGATAAAGATCATTGATCTGGAGCTGCCATTAAATTGGCAGGTGCTCGCATAATGTAGATCTTTGGTTTCGTGTAATTTGGTAGGGGCATACCTATGTGTATGCCCTAGAACATCTTTTTGCCATCTAGGATGCGTCATGAGTCAAAAAAAATAATTTGAAAAATGAAATTGCAATACAAAAAAATGGGATGGGAGTGTTTAACTCCTGAAGATGGAGACTTTGCATTTGGATATTATGATCGATTTGCATGGAACCAATCAGACACACTTCACCTAGCACTCAAAATGCCACAACAAACCAGACTTCCAGAAGTTGGAGAAACTGCTGAACTTGGCTACATCAGAGACAAGAAATTTTACAAACTGACAGAGACAAAAGCATGGTGTCATCAGCAGGGATGTATGTCGGTTTTCTTGAATGACTCGGAAATACTTTATAATGATGTAGATGATTTAACCGGCAAAGTTATTTCAAAAGTATATAATCTTGATACTCAGGAGATTAAACCATGGGGTGATATGATTTATACAATATCACAACACTGCACAAAGGTTGCAACTCTTGATATTGGTCGAATTCCAAGACGTGGCTACAGTTATGCCTCGGCACCATTATTAGGAACTTCTCTTCCTGCTGACCCTAAAAACGATGGACTGTTTATTGTTGATGTTGTAACAAAAAAGAAAACACTAGTTTTGAGTTATCAGCAATGTTTGGATATACATCCTTATCCTTGGGATAAAGAGGGGCAGATGTTCTGGATGAATCATGCAATATTCAACTGCGATGGAAGTAAGATTCTTGTACTGTTCAGGCACACAGAAATTAAGCCTTCAGAGCGTTCTGGCGCATGGTGGAGAACTCATATGTTTACTCTTGATATTGATGGTGGGAATATCAAATGCGTACTTCCTGAGGTTTTCTGGAAAAACAGTGGAGTTACACATCAGATTTGGGGCATTAAGCCAAATGATGTACTTGTTGATGCTGATTGGACACATACAGGAAATCATCAAGTAATTGTTGATGATAGAACTTTTCCAGATAGTCCTGCTAAATTAGTTTCAAAAGGATCATGTAAAGGGGCGCATCTTTTGTATTCTCCAGATGGCAAGTGGTTGGTAGGGGACTCTTATCCTGCTGATGGCAAACAGACGCTGACGTTAACCAAAGTCGAGACTGGTGGATGTAAGGTTATAGGTGTTTTTAATCATAATACTCCAGGTGTAGTAGGTGATATGAGATGCGATCTGCATCCTAGTTGGAATCATGCTGGTGATTATCTCACGGTTGACACTATCCATGAAGGTCCTCGCAAAATTTATGGATTATCAATGAGTAAAGTATTCGAATCATATTCCACACTCATATGATTGGTTAGATGGTTGGTTCGTTAGATGGTTAGATAGGCGTGGAATGTATGTAGGGGGCTAACTATGTGTTGCCCCTATGTATATGAGAAGAGTTTTAGCCATATAGAATACAAAGAAGAGTTTTATCCGCAGATTACGCAGATTTGCACAGATTAAGAAAGAGTTTTAACGCAAATGACGCTAAAGGCGCAAAGAAAAGACAAGATGTTTTCCCTCGAAAGGGCACACTCGAGCCTGCGCGAGGTGCTTTAACCTCTAATGATAAGTAAATAGGGTGAAGCAATGAACGTAGTGAATGGCCTACAATACACGAAAAAAAGCTTTGCTTTAAAGATATACATTGTCATTGAAACTTTTGTTCTATTGCTTGTTTCATAGAAAAAGCAATAGTGCCAAAAGTTTATGGAACAATGCATGTTAGCAATTATTCTGAGAACGCCGAGCTTGAAGGAAAAACAATGAAACAGTATAAAGTTTTGGTAAATAGGGTAACATACGAAAAAACAAAAGATTATCTTGCGAAACTTCAGTCAGGGGAGATTGCGGGGAAGTATCTCCAAGAGAAACTGAATGATCATGACTTATCAACTTTGACTGTGGAAAGATTTCTTGATGTATTGATGAACACAAAACTTCCTCAAATCTTTGCGGAGAGTGCAGTTTATGGTGATGGTTTGGACTGGAATTTAAAAGAATTGTCTATATTAGGAGATATTGGAATTGCTACTCCTGTTACTGTATATGACAATGGCAAACACTATAATCCTGATGTATATGATGAACCCTTTTATGCTACTCTTCTGTTTACTCCTGGAGCATTGTTGCGAAGTTCATCAAACATACCTGCTGATTTGGATGAGGTCACAGATAATGGGAGTATTGACTCGAATAAATATTATGCACTTTATGAGCGCCGATTGCTTCCTCTATTTATATATGCGAATCAGGTTGCTAAACAGAATAATAAACAAGCATTTATTACTATTCCAGGTTTAGGTTGTGGCCAATTTGCTGGAAGATTCATGGGACAATTAGGTGTTGAACTTAAAAAGTCACTCGTGACGTTACTGAATACGCATGGGAAGAATTTCTCAAACATTCAAGTTGTTTATTATGATCCATATCAGGAGTGTGAAAACGAACGACATGAGATTCAGGATGTTTCCTTTTTTGTTAGACCACTGCTTAAAGGGAATGAGCAAAAACCTCAACTTTGTCACCCCAAGATGTATGAAGAAGTAGGGGATGACTTCTCTGAATGCGAGTTGTTTAGTTGTGTAGCATGGGATCATGTTTCGTGGCCTGGGAATGACTTCTATGCAGGAGCAAGAGCCACAGATGATGGCGTCAAAGCTGCAGCCACAAATTCCATGACTGTTATGACAGGTGTTGAAGGAGTATACAATAAAGAAAATCATTGTTATTGTCCTCCAGAACAATATAGCAATTGGAGAGAAGTCATTGTTAAAAATAATATTCGGTTAGAAGCTGAAGGGAACCTGAGGGTGACTGAATAAGTGCGTAAACAGGAAAACACCCCTCCGTCAGACTTTACCTGCCACCTCTAGAATGGAGCGGGTGACGAGAATCGAACTCGTGTAACTAGCTTGGGAAGCTAGAGCTTTAGCCACTAAGCAACACCCGCAAAATTGTTACTTTAAATAAAACATCAATATGCCAAATATCTTATATATTGTCAATAAAAACATTGCAATTAGTGTTTTTCATTTTTATTTAGTATTATTTGGGGATATCACATTTTCCCTTGTGGTTTGGCAATGCTATGATTGAGAATCACTAACAACTTTTTATGATAATGAGGAATAGGCCATTCACTACGTTCATTGCTTCACCCTATTGTTTATAATTAATGGTTGAAGTCTCTCTCGCACACGACCGAATGGAAGTGAGGCTGGAGTTTGCGACAGCAATGAGAGCAACGAATGGCCTACTTCGAGTATAGTTCCCAAATGCTGCAAGCTGAAGGAGCACGCTACATTTTTCCGCGCCGGAACGACCATGCGTCGCATTACAAGCTATGCACAGCACAGCGCGGCTATAGTTGCAAAATCTGCGGACAAACTATTTCTTCATTAAATAAACTAAAAAAGTTCTTGCAATTTTACGGCAAATTTGGCAAAATTCTATGCTTTTTCAATACTGGAAGAGGTGTTGGATATAATTACAACAGAAAACAATAATTATTAATTAATTTAAGGAATATAATCATGGCAAGAAGAATCCCCATGCAGAAGATGAGAAACATCGGCATCATGGCTCATATTGATGCAGGCAAGACAACCGTTACAGAACGTGTTTTGTATTATTCAGGTAAGACACATAAACTTGGTGAAGTACATGATGGTGCAGCCACAATGGACTGGATGGCACAAGAGCAGGAACGTGGTATTACAATTACTTCAGCTGCTACAACAACAAGCTGGAAAGAACATCAAATTAGTATTATTGACACACCGGGGCATGTTGACTTCACAGCAGAAGTAGAACGTAGTTTGCGTGTGCTTGATGGTAGTGTTGCTCTTTTCTGTGCTGTTGGTGGTGTTCAACCTCAGTCAGAACAGGTTTGGCGTCAGAGTGAAAAATATAGCGTGCCAAAGATTGCTTTTGTTAATAAGATGGACCGTATTGGTGCTGATTTCTTTGGTGTAGTTGAAAGCATCCAGAGTGTTCTTGGTGCAAATGCTGTACCAGTTGTTATTCCTATTGGCAAAGAATCAGGTTTTAAGGGTGTTGTTAACCTAATCACGATGAAAGCAGTTGTTTACAGTGGTGATACAGGAGTAGATTTTGAAGTAACAGACATTCCTGCTGAACTTCAGGAACTAGCCGAAGAGTGGCGCGCACATCTTGTTGAAAAAAGTGCTGAGCTTGATGATGCAATGATGGAAAAATATTTTGAAGAAGGTGATCTTTCTGAAGCAGAACTTTTAAAGGTAATCAGAAAATCTACTATTGATCGTAAGATTATTCCAGTTTTATGTGGTACAGCTTTCAAAAACAAAGGCGTTCAACCATTGCTTGACGCAATTGTTGATTTTCTTCCATCTCCTGTGGATATTGATCCTATCATTCATAAAGCAGAAGAAGAGGGTGCTGAAGATATCAGAAGAGCACCATCAGATGATGAACCATTTGCAGCTTTAGCATTCAAAGTTATGGCAGACAAGCATATGGGCAAAGTTACATATATAAGAATTTATTCTGGTACATTAGTGTCGGGAACAACTGTTTTCAACAGTACAAAGCAGAAGAACCAAAGAGTTGGTCGAATCATTCGTATGCATGCTAACCGTCAGGAAGCTCTTGATATGGCATTAACAGGTGATATTGTTGCTGTTGTTGGTCTAGGTGACACAAGAACAGGTGATACACTTTGCTGCAAAGACAACCCAATTATTCTTGAATCAATTGAATTTCCTACACCAGTTATGTCTATTAGTATTAAGCCTGCAAGTAGAGCTGATAATGACAAGATGGGTGAAGGTCTACATGCTCTTGCCGATGAAGACCCAACATTTACAGTTAACTATGATGATGAAACAATGGAAACAATCATTGCAGGTATGGGTGAATTGCATCTTGAAATTATTGTTGATCGTCTAAAACGTGAATTTGGAGTTGAAGCTGAAGTTGGAGCACCTGAAGTTGCTTACCGTGAAACAACAACTATGGAAGTTAAAGGTCAGTACAAGCATTCTAAGCAGAGTGGTGGACGTGGTCAGTATGGTCATGTTCAGTTCAGAGTTAAGCCAACAGATCCTGGTAAAGGCTTTGTATTTAAGAACGAAGTTAAGGGTGGTAACATTCCTTCTGAGTATATTCCTGCTGTTGAAAAAGGTGTTATCAAAGCTATGCTACATGGTCCATATGCTGGATATCCAGTTGTTGATACGGAAGTTGTATTGTTTGATGGTTCATATCATGATG